>Ga0115000_10003098_pt1 | contig 13977 bp, 14 predicted proteins | sample ArcticOcean_MG_C_6_FD_89690 | JGI IMG/M metagenome (GOLD analysis project Ga0115000, IMG submission 89690) | Marine microbial communities from western Arctic Ocean - ArcticOcean_MG_CB8_128 | ecosystem: Environmental > Aquatic > Marine > Oceanic | place: Arctic Ocean: Canada Basin | collected...
CCGAGATCATTTTAAACCCGATATTACTGAGCTTGAAGATAAAATAGTAAAAGTGTTGTTGGAAGCAGGGGATTTACTTATTTTTAATAGTATACAGCCCCATGGTATTCGCCCCAACAGATCTGAGAGCAGTGTAAGATTGGCGCAGTATATTTCAATGATGCCTGCCCAAGAGGCCAATGAAAGTTTAAAAGCATGGCGCATTGATTCTTGGAAAAATCGCAGGGCCCCTGAAGGATATGCTTTTCCTGGAGACCCAAGAAAGTGGGAGCAGACCAAATATGAGACGGCAAGATTGTCAATTTTGGGACAAAAATTATTAGGTTTAAAAGAATGGGAGATTGCTAAATCCAGATTTAAAAAGGAATGAACTTAAAACTACAAGGTAAAACGGCTTTCATCACGGGATCGACCTCCGGCATTGGGTGGGCGACAGCCAGGGCCTTCGCTCAAGAGGGAGTGCATGTGATTCTCAATGGTCGAAGAGCGGTTGGGGGTGTCAATGGCTGTGGAGAAACTCCAAAAAGAATTTAATGAAGTCGAAGTCAAAGGGGTTGCTGCGGATTTTTTATATTCTGATCAAATTAAAGCCTTACTTGGGCAACTTTCCGAGGTTGATATACTCATCATAATGTGGGTATTTATTCATCAGCCTCCTTTGCTAAAACGAGTGACGAGGATTGGTATCGGCAGATTGAAGTGAATTTGATGAGCGGTGTCCGTTTATCTAGGTATGTTCTTCCGAAGATGTTACGGCGGGATTGGGGACGTATATTATTTATCTCAAGCGAATGTTACGCTGGTCCCAGAAGATTTGATTGCTTACAGTACGACTAAAGCGGCTTTATTCAGCCTCTCAAGAGGTATCTCACAGCTCACCTCAGGTTCCGGTGTTACTGTAAATACCATTGTGCCTGAATCAACTTTGACAAAAGGGGCAAAAGAATTTTTGGCAACTGTTGCCCTCAAAGAAAATAAAACAAAGGCAGCGGTATCCAAAGCATTTTTTAATGATGCTCGAAAGAGTTCTTTATTAAAGCAATTTACTGAAATAGAAGAAATTACCGATACCATTACCTATTTTTTAAGTCCACTTTCTTCAGCTACTAACGGTGTGGTGATCAAGGTTGACGGTTGAAGTATGGGAGGAATATTATGAAACATAAAGTTAACCATGATTAGTTAAGAGAGTTTAATATGAAACACAGTATCCCTACTTTACCTATTTTTTTACTTTTAATGGGAATCTTGAACCATGCTTGTTCTGGGCCTACCAAATCAAATGCAATGGATCAACAAGAAAAGCAGTCATCTAAGGTATTACGCCATATGGTTTTATTTAAATTTAAGGATACCGCATCTGAGAGGGAGGTTCAAAAATTAAATGAGGACTTTAACGAACTCCCATCAGCTATTTCTGTGATAAAAGATTTTGAATGGGAGATCAATGACAGTCCTGAAAATTTTCATCAGGGCTTTACACATTGCTAACTAGTCTCTTTTGAATCTGAGGAAGATCGAGATCTCGTCTATACGCCACACCCCGATCACCAGGACTTTGTAGCGAGCCTTCAACCTTTTTTGGGAAAAGTCTTTGTGGTTGACTACTGGGCCCTTCCTTAAAGCATTAAAAAAATAATGTGCCTATCAGAAAATAAAATATGTTTTTTTACAATAAAAAACTAAAAAAATGGAGGTCTTAGATTATTCAAGTATCGTATGTTATTTCGCCATTATTCTTTGGATCGCTCGATGGGTATCAAAAGGGAAGAGGGATAAAGAATTTTCTTCTGTCGATTATTTTTTGGCTGGCAAAGATCAGTCTTGGGTAGTTATAGGGGCTTCTCTATTTGCTTCAAACATAGGGTCAGAGATTATTTTAGGGTTAGTGGAGCAGGCGTTCGTGCCAACATGCCCACGGCTAATTTTGAAATATTAGCAGTGTTGGTTTTAATACTTTTTGGATGGGTTTTGTGCCTTTTTACATGTGGACAGGAGTTTATACCATGCCTGAGTTTGAGGAAAAGCAATATTCTCAAGCGTGTAGAAATTACTTATCAATAGTTTCTATATTGGCGTATATCATTACTAAAATTTCGCTCATTATTTTTGCAGGGGAACTGGTTTTTGAGGTGCTGAATATTCCATTTTGGACGGGTGCCATCATTACTGTAGTGGCCACGTGGCTTTATACGGTCTCGGATGGCTTAAAGGCGGTCATCTATACCGACATGTTTCAAGCATTTGTATTGTTGGTGGGGACCACAGTAGTTACTATTCTTGGATTGCATCAGATCGGAGGATGGGATGAGCTCATCAATACTCTTTCTATAGCCTTGCAATCAGGAACAAATCCGCCTTTAGATAGGTTTTTTAATCTCTGGCGACCGATGAGTGATACTCAATATACTTGGACGGGTATGCTATTTGGAGCACCGATTTTTGGGATTTGGTATACCGATCAGTATATCGTCCAACAAGCCTTATCGGCGAAAGACATCAGTAATGCGCGTAAAGGGGCTTTATTTGCAGGATATTTAATGTTATTACCTGTTTTCATATTCTTTTTGCCAGGTGTGGTGGCTTACGCCTTATTGCAAAAAAGGGGTCATTGTTTTTTCAATGGGTAATGCGGATCAAGCACTACCTGCAATGATTACCCAATGATTACCTCAGGGATTGAAAGGGTTGGCGATTGCGGGATTATTGGCCGCATTGATGAGTTCATTGTCTTCTGCATTTAATTCGAGTTCGACGTTGTTGACTATTGATTTTTATCAAAAATTCAAGCCGACAGCCATAGAGAAACAGTTGGTTCGTTTTGGGCGTATTTCCACGATCATTTTGGTGATTCTAAGTTTAGGTTAGATTCCTTTTATGAAAGCATTGATGGGAGGGGGAATTTTCCATTATTTACAAAGTATTCCAGCGTACATTTCCCCACCCATAGCCGCGGTATTCTTGTTAGGGCTTATCTATCCTTGGATCAATGCGCGCGGCGCCGTTGTGACTTTTGGGTAGGTTTTAGCATTGGAGTGACGCGGTTAATAATGGAATTTATGTCAGGTAACGGTAGTTTAGTAACCCTACCCGGAAGCTGGGCTGCCTATTTTTTAGAAATCAATATCTTACACTTCGCTTTGTTTTTATTTCTTTTTTCTTCAGGGGTACTGATGGCTGTCAGTAAGGCGACAAGCCTCAATCTGCTGCAGATCTTGTTTTGGTGACATTGCAAAAGCGGACTTGAAAATTATCTTTTAAATGCACACTTGACGTAGGTCTATCCATTGTTTTAATGCTGGCTGTGCTGTGCCTTTGGGTGTTGTTCAGTCCCTTTGGGATAGGATAAAATCTTAGCTTTCAATGCAATCAAAATTTTTCAAAATTTTTAACGGCCATAATGTTTGTATCCCTACCCACTCTAATTTTGTTCCTTCACTTATTCCATACCATGTATCCCATCTCCCATCATTTTTTTGTCTATTCATGAGCTCTTTTATATCAGATTCAATGATCTCTTTGGTAAACAAAGAATGAAGTATACTCTTCGAAGAGTGGGCATATTTCAAACTATGAGGTTTTCCATAAAGTCCCCAATCATCATCAGATGTATCTTTACAAATCCCCCCATCGGCTAAGAGCCAATTTTTTAAATCCTTGATAGCGCGTGTTGCTTTGTTTCTATTTTTAGTATGTTTTAAAAAGCTTAGTGTTCTCGGTACGTACAAATAGCAGAAAATATGTTTTTCCTTTATCCGGTGGATCCCATCCCAAACAAATTGTTCTGCTTTCTTCATCCAAGGGGTATCGATTTTACATTTTTCTAAAATCTCGAGAAGTGGGGCAGTAGTACTCAAAACAGCCCATTCTTCAACTGTATTAAAATGATCGTTGCACGAATATTTGCTTTTAGGCCTTAACATCCAGGGTATTCCTCCTTTTTCGGTGGTAATACTTTCAAAATAGGGCATAAGGTCTTTGCATATCAATTCTGCAATTAGAAAACTCACTTCATTTAAAGTTTCTAGGGCCATTAGACTAAACAGGGGTTGACTTTCAGGAGATGCCGTATCAGCTTCCATACCATGCCCAAAGCCACCATCACAATTTCGATAGGCATAAACGGCATGAAAAATACCTTCTTTATTTCCATTTTCAAAATAGAATTCAAATAAACGCCTTTCTATCATTCTGGCATTCGTCAATATGAAATCTCTAGCTTTTAAATAATTATTTTTGAAAGTTTCATTTCAGCGGGATTCAAATAAATCGCTACTGTAAGGGATTTCGAATTTTAAGCAAAGTTGCATGGGCAACCGGGACTTTAATATCAGATTTCTCTTTCTAAATTAAAAACCCAAAAAAGGGATCCATTGACTGCGGGGTAAATTTATCTGATTTAGTTATAAATTTCGAATACATCAATCCTCAAGCGTAGTGTGAAATCAGGGTGCCACATCATTTCTACTTGCCCATTGAATATGACTGAGTGATAAGTGCATTAAAAGAGATAACTATTGCGTGAGAGACACGATTTCGGTGATATTAATACTTTTCATGAAGATTGATATTGGCCAGTTGAAGCCATGTCTTGTCTTCTTTGATAATATAAAAAGTGATCCCGGCAAGAATCGAACTTGCATCTAGAGTTTAGGAAACTCCTATTCTATCCGTTGAACTACGGGACCAAAGATATCAGCTGCGCAAAAATAGACATCTTCGTGTAATCTAAAAGGATTGTGGTTGTATATAGTTGGGATATATTTTAAGATGCTCTATCAAGGCCTCTTCAAAAATCAGATTTTTTAAAGCGGGCAAATTTTGCTTGGTTTTAGCAGAGATCACGATAGATTTTTGTTTAGTATCATTTTCTGGATGGGGGGTGTCTTCAGTTAATTGGTCAATTTTATTGTAAACATTGATTCTTTTGATCTGATTTCCACCAAGTTCCACCAGCGTTTGTTCTACCACCTTAATATGGTCTTCGTACGCGGGGCTAGAAACATCTATAATGTGTAATAATAAGTCTGCTTCCCTGACCTCGGCCAGAGTGGATCTAAAGGAAGCGATCAGGTCATGTGGGAGTTTTCGAATAAAACCTACGGTATCAGAAAGTAAAAAAGGCAGATTATTAATGACGACTTTTCTTACCGTAGAATCAACAGTGGCAAAGAGTTCATCCTTGGCATATACAGATTCTTTCCCCAGTAAATTCATCAAGGAGGATTTGCCCGTATTGGTATATCCAACCAAAGCAATTCGGACAATCCCGGTTCTGGATTTTCTTCGGGTACTTGCTTGAAGTTCTACTTTGGTTAATTGTTTTTTCAGAAGAGTAATGCGATCGCGCACCATTCTTTTATCAGTTTCAATTTCTTTTTCTCCAGCGCCTCCTCGCGTGCCTCTCCCCCCTCTTTGTCTTTCCAAATGCGTCCACATTCGCGTCAAGCGAGGCAATAAATATTGAAATCGAGCTAGTTCCACTTGAATTTTTGCCTGAGCCGTTTGGGCCCTTCGAAGGAAAATATCTAAAATCAACAAACTGCGATCATAGACCTTGATTTTCACCTCATTTTCGATATTTCTGAGCTGAGAAGGAGATAGCTCATCATCAAAAATGATGAGGTCTATTTTTTCCATTTTGATAAAAGATTGTATTTCTTCGAGTTTACCACTTCCTACGTATGTCCTTTTGTCGGGTCGTTCAATTTTTTGAACAAATGTTTGGCGTATTTTAATATCTAGGGTTTTGGCGAGAAACGCCAGTTCATCTAAATGCTCTTTGACGAGTTTATCGGGAGTTTGTTTTTCAACTACCGCGATCAATACACCTAATTCTGTCTTTTTTTTCGTTTGGTAGTAATCACCCATATTTTCTTAAAAATACGAAATTCTTCAATTATCTTCTAATTCCGCAGGATTGAGTCATATATTTCTAAATTAGGAGTTATTACTTCGGAACCCCATCATATTTTGGGATCTCGAAGCGGAAAGGTCATGAATATCCGTTTGAAAAGTATTTTAAACAACCTGATCATACTTTAAGCTCAGAAAGGTCTGTTATAGCTTAAAAAAATCTGCCATTGTGTCTATTAATTTATCGAAGGGCAGACTCATATGTTAGTAAATAAAGTTTCTTTCTACCTAATTAGTGGATAACTTTTACTGGCATCATTTTAGTGGTGAATGAATTTAAGTTAATTTTATCTATCATTCATTCTGAGACAAGCATGATGGAACATCACAGAAAAAAAGAAGAAAAAGAATTAGTCAAAAGATTTGAAGCGCATTTAAAAACGGGTGACAATCAATATTTTGATGAGGATGATTTCTTGGCCATCACCAATTTTTATCTGGAATCAGATAAAATTAAGTGGGCATTGAAGGCTTGTGACTTGGGACTAAAGCAATATGCGTATTCTACTGATTTAATTGCAGATAAGGCTGAAATTTTAACCAGAATGGGTAGGCTGAAGGATGCCATTTCTTGCATAGACCATGCCTTAATCTATGCACCCAATGATGTGGATCTATTGATGCAGAAAGGCTCATTGCATACCATATCAGGAGAATACTTATCCTCAGTAGCCTGTTTTAGAAAAATTCTTCCGATGTCGGAGGAACGGGATGAGATTTTGTATCACATAGGTTTGGCTTATCAAGGATTAGAAGATTTTGAAAAGGCCACAGAAGCTTATAAAGAGGCCATGGAATTTAATCTAAACAATGAGAGTGTGCTCTATGAATTGACCTATTGTCTAGAAATTATGGGAGCGTTGCAAAAAAGTATCCCCTACTATCAAAAGTTTATTGATACAGATCCTTATTCTGAATATGCCTGGTATAATATGGGCATTGTTTATAATAAGCTAAAACAATTTGAGAAAGCCATTGACGCGTATGAGTTTGCTGTGGCCATTGACGAGACTTTCAGTAGTGCCCATTTTAATATGGGAAATACCTATATGAATCTCGAAAAATATGATAAAGCCATAGCCTCCTATTTGTTGACCTTGGAATACGAAGGACCTGGACCTGAGCTTTATTGCCATATGGGGGCCTCCTATGAGAAAATGGGCCAGTATGAGATAGGCATTCGTTATTATACAAAAGCATCCAAAATTGACCAGCTGTATCACCAGGCATGGTTTGGAGTAGGGACATGTTTGGCGTTCAAAGAAAATTGGCTAGAGGCCACTCATTTTTTTAAAAAAGCCATAAAAATAGATCCGCTTAATGAAGCTTATTTAAATTCATTGGCGGAATCAGAATACAGTTTAGGAAACAGTGTGTCAGCGATTGAGACCTATGAACAATTAGGTCAATTGGAATCCGTAAAGCCTGCCGTTTGGCTGGACTGGTCTCGTATTTATTATGATCAAGGAGATTACAAAAGGGCATTGAGCGTCATAGATAGGGGCTTATCAGAAACGCCTGATGAGTCTACCTATTTATATCGAAAGGCCGTTTATTTACTGGCCTATGGAAGGTACAAAGAAGCCATGGTCTTTTTAGAGCAGGCGCTCATTTTGAACTACGATGGACATGCGGAGATTTATGTTTTTTTTGAAGACTTAACGACGCAAAAAGCACTTTTTAAAATCATAGATCAGTATAGAAAAGACGATCAATAAGTGGATTAAAATTTAAAATAAAGTATTTTTGCATTTAATTTTATTACGCAAAGATGAACTACTTTTTAAAGAACATCCCTGATCGCACAGAAAAACCACGTGAATCAGGATACACCATGGTGATGGATAAGGGACTTTCGTTACGTGAAGCAGAAGATATGATTGATTCTTCGGGAGATTTCATAGATATTGTGAAGTTGGGTTGGGCCACTTCTTATGTTACTTCCCAACTTGACCAGAAAATTAAGTTATATCAAAATGCTGGAATACCCTGTTATCTTGGAGGCACCCTTTTTGAAGCCTTTGTGATCAGAGATCAATTTGATGATTACATGAGAGTCGTAGATAAATATAATTTGGAACATGTGGAGGTAAGTGATGGTTCGATCACCATGGACCATGACGACAAATGTGATTATATTCAGAGTATATCAAAAAATTACACGGTGCTCAGTGAAGTAGGTTCCAAAGATGCGGCAAAAATCATCCCACCATACAAGTGGATTGATCAGATGCGAACAGAGTTGGAGGCCGGTGCATGGAAGGTCATCGGAGAAGCGAGAGAAAGTGGAAATGTCGGGCTGTTCAGAGATTCTGGTGAGGTAAGACAAGGTTTGGTTGAAGAAATTTTAACTCAAATACCAAAGGATAAAATCTTATGGGAAGCACCTCAAAAATCCCAGCAAGTTTGGTTTATTAAGTTGTGTGGAACCAATGTTAATCTCGGAAATATTGCGACCAATGAAATCATTCCGCTAGAAACGATACGACTGGGTTTACGGGGCGATACGTTTCACGATCATTTAACTTCTTAGGTTTGTGAAAAATGCAGCAGGGCTTTTTCTGAAAGGAGTCGCCATGGGTGCCGCAAATGTAATTCCGGGAGTTTCTGGGGGAACAATAGCCTTCATTTCGGGTATTTATGAAAGGTTAATAAAGGCCTTAAAATCTTTTGACCTGTCCTTATTGAGCTCATTAATGCAAGGGCAGTTTCGTCAAGTGACTGAAAAAACAGACCTCAAGTTTTTGTCAATACTTTTTTCAGGAATTGCTGTAAGTATTTTTAGTTTGGCGCACCTATTAGAGTACGCATTACAATTTTATGAAGTATTTACTTTAGCCTTTTTCTTTGGATTGATTGTGGCTTCTACTTTGGGTGTAGGGAGACAAATAAGTAAATTTTCTTTGGGTGTTTTAACCACATTTTTGATTGGGTTTATCATGGCTATTTCCATTGCATTTCTAACGCCAGCGGCTGCTAATGATCATTGGCTCTATGTGATTTTATGTGGATTAGTCGCCATTTCTAGTATGATTTTGCCAGGGCTATCGGGTTCTTATATTTTATTGCTGATGGGTAATTATGTTTTGATGCTCCAATCTATCAGTCACTTCCATTTTAAATTTTTGATTCCTTTTGCTTTGGGATGTTTGTTGGGTTTGGTGATTTTTTCAAGATTATTAAGTTATTTATTCGATCATTTTAAAGAAGTAACCATTAGCTTATTGACAGGCTTCGTAGCGGGGTCTCTTTTGATTATTTGGCCTTGGAAAACGACCAATTACATTACGATTGAAGCGCGACAAAAAGCAATAGGCTATGATTGGTACTTTCCAAGTTTCGATGCCGACTTGCTCATAGGAACGGTGTTGATGTTGTTAGGATTTGCTGTGGTTTTTGTAATAGAACGACTGGGAGCAAAAGGCTAATTTCATTAGATCTCTATTTATGAGTTCAAGAAATTTTACCTTAGTACAGTACTTTAGATAATTTGATATGAAGCGTTACGGACTTGTGGGTTATCCTTTGGGTCATTCTTTTTCGCAGAAGTATTTTTCGGAAAAGTTTGAGGGCCTCAATATTTCTCACTCCCATACATACCATGTTTTTGAATTAGAAAGCCTCAGCGATTTTCCTGATATTTGGGATTGCCATCCAGATTTGGAAGGGGTCAATGTTACCATTCCTTATAAAATTGAAATCATGCCATTTTTAGATGAAATAGATGTCTCCGCAGCGGGAGTGAAAGCAGTCAACGTGATCAAAAAAAAAGGGAATAAACTTATAGGATATAATTCTGATGTTTTTGGTTTTAAACAATCTTTATATGCCTGGTTGATGGGGGTAGAAGTGGAGGCTTTGATTTTCGGTTCGGGGGGCTCTAGCCTGGCAGTTCAGGCAGGCTTGCAGGCACTCAATATTCCTTTTAAAATTGTATCCCGTGAGGCCACAAAAGGAGACCTGACTTACTCACAATTACATCAAGAGCCATCGATTATCGATCGACATTATTTGCTCATCAATACCACGCCAAAAGGGATGTCTCCCAATATTGAGGAGGGGCCGCCGATTCCTTACGATAGGATCAATCAAAATCATTACTGTTTTGATTTGATATACAATCCTGAGGAGACCTTTTTTATGAGACAAGGCAGACAGAACAAAGCGCGAACCAAAAACGGTTTAGAAATGTTGGAATTACAAGCTGAAAAATCATGGGAAATTTGGAATAAATAATAATGGAATTCAAACTAATCTCCAATTTTGAACCCAAAGGAGACCAACCTCTGGCCATAAAAAAACTGGTTCAAGGCGTGGAGTCTCAAGAATCAAATCAAACACTTTTGGGGGTAACGGGGTCAGGTAAAACATTTACGATGGCCAATGTCATCGCGCAAACCGGACGACCCAGTTTGATCCTCTGCCACAATAAAACTTTAGCGGCTCAGCTGTATGGTGAGTTCAAGAGTTTCTTTCCAGAAAACGCAGTAGAGTATTTTATTTCTTATTACGACTACTACCAACCGGAGGCGTACATACCCACGACAAATGTGTACATAGAAAAAGATTTATCTATTAATGATGAGATAGAAAAATTAAGGTTGAGTGCCTCATCAGCTTTATTGTCAGGTAGGAGAGATGTCATTGTCATCGCCTCTGTTTCGTGTATTTATGGGATAGGTAATCCTGAGGAATTCGGCAAACATGTCATACATATCCAACAAGGGGATGAAATTCCGCGGAATGTCTTTTTGCTGAAATTGGTCGACATACTCTACAGCAGAACAGAAACAGAATTTAAGCGAGGTACTTTCAGAGTGAAAGGAGATACCGTAGATGTATTTGTGGCCTATGCTGACTTTGCTTATCGATTCATTTTTTGGGGAGAAGAGGTAGAATCGATTCAAAGAATTGATCCCCTGTCCGGGACCAAGATTTCAGATGAAAAATTGATTGCCATATTTCCAGCGAATCTTTTTGTAACGGGTAAGGATCATCTCAAACAGGCCATCAAGGAAATACAAGATGACATGGTTGAGCAGGTACAGTTCTTTGAAGATGACCGGCGTTTTTTAGAGGCCAAAAGAATCAAGGAGCGGACGGAATTTGATCTTGAGATGATCAGAGAGATTGGCTATTGTTCTGGAGTAGAAAATTATTCTAGGTATTTTGACCGAAGAAAGCCAGGATCAAGACCTTTTTGTTTAATTGATTATTTTCCTGATGATTTTTTAATGTTCATCGATGAGAGTCACGCATCCATCCCCCAAGTACGTGCCATGTGGGGGGGTGACAGAAGTCGCAAAGCCAACTTAGTCGATTATGGGTTTAGGCTACCTTCCGCACTAGATAATCGGCCTTTGACCTTTGCTGAATTCGAAGGCCTCATAGGCCAAACTATTTATGTCAGTGCCACACCCTCTGACTACGAGTTGCTCGCATCCGATGGGGTAGTGGTGGAGCAATTAATCAGGCCCACGGGATTATTGGATCCGGTGATTGAGGTAAGACCTACCCAACATCAAGTGGACGATTTGATGGAAGAAATTTCAAAGCGTATACAAATGGGAGATCGCGTTTTAGTGACCACTATTACTAAGCGTATGGCAGAGGAACTCTCCAAATACTTATCTCAAATGGGAGTAAAGACCAAATATATTCACAGTGAGGTGGCCACCCTAGATCGTGTTGAAATACTAAGAGAATTGCGCCTAGGAATTTTTGATGTTTTGGTGGGAGTGAATTTACTCAGAGAAGGATTGGATCTCCCCGAAGTTTCTTTGGTAGCCATTATGGATGCTGATAAAGAAGGTTTTCTAAGAAATGAAAGATCATTGATTCAAACGATCGGTCGTGCCGCGCGAAACGACCATGGCCTGGTCATCATGTATGGTGATAAGATGACTGGATCTATGCAACGAGCGATAGATGAAACCGCGCGACGAAGGGTCATTCAGAAAGTATTTAATGACAAGCATAACATCACACCTCAAACGATATTAAAAGATAGAGAGGCGATCATGAGTCAGACTTCGGCTGCAGACAGCAAGAAAGGTCCTAAATCTTATCAAAATGACATAGTTTCTCCCCTAGCTGCTGATCCTGTAGTGGCGTATATGGATTTGAATCAACTTAAGAAATTTGGCCTTGAGACCCGAAAGAAAATGGAACAAGCTGCGCAGGACTTGGATTTTGTGGAAGCGGCTAAATTGAGGGACGAAATGCTTGAGATAGACCGTATGGTCAAAGAAGAAAAAGTATGATCAGTTTTTGAAGTAAGTGCTGATCAATGCTTTGAGATTTTCAGGCATCTTCACGGGCCGTCCATTGGACATGTTAATAAAGGCCAATGTAGTTTCTCCAGTATTAAGTAGTTGTGCTTCTTCATTATAAATTTCATATTCATAACGAATGCGTGCGCGGGGCATTTCAGGAATTTTAATGATGATTTTTAGTAAGTCATCATATCTGGCGGGCGCATGATACGAGGATTGCATATGCAGGACGGGCATCCCCACACCACTGCTTTCCAAATTTTTATAAGAAAAGCCTAAGTTTCTGAAAGATTCTACCCGTGCAACTTCGTAAAAAGCAGCATAATTGCCATAATAAACAAAACCCATTTGGTCTGTATCGGCGTATCTTACTCTGAGCTTTACTTCGTGTTGAAACATTATTTATAAATTTTTTTCTTATTCAGTGCTAGATGCAGCAATCGGGCATTTTTATTATGTTGTGATAAGGTTCGGGCAAATATATGATTTCCTGTAAAGTCTGGATTTGCACAAAAGTATAAATAGTCACTCTTTGCATAATTTAATACGGCTTCAATGGCTGCAATCGAAGGGAGGTTTATTGGCCCTGGAGGTAATCCTGCATATTTGTAGGTATTGTAGGGGGAATCTACCTGCATGTGTTCATAAAGCACCCTTTTGATAGTGTAGTCTCCCATGGCAAAAATCAAGGTTGGATCTGCCTGCAATTTAATATTTTTATTGAGTCGATTGATATAAACGCCGGCTACCGTGGGGGCTTCATCCATTTGATTAGTTTCCGCATCAACAATTGAAGCCAAGACAATGACTTCTTCTGGGGTTAGATTTAGCGCCTCGGCCTTGGCCATGCGCTCTGGATTCCAAAATATTTTGTAGGCTGAATAAATCCGGTCGAGAACCGCAATCGGTTGGTCGGTAATGTATACCTCATACGTATTGGGCAGAAACATACACATAAAAGTTTCTTTGGTGAATCCATAAGATGATGCCACATCACTATTTGACAGGTTTGATATCATAGTTGCCGAATCAAATTCTAAGTAGGATGCGATTTTTGCTGCGAGAACCTCTAGACTTCGGGCATTTGAATAGGTTAATTTGATCGGAACTTGATCCCCAGATCGGAGCATATTTATCGCATCTCTATTGGACATATCCGCTTGAAGCAGATAAGATCCAGGTTTGATAGATTGATCGTAACGCTTCAATTTTGACAAAAAACTAAAAGATACCAAGTCATTGACAATACCTAGATCATACAATGAGTTTTGGACATATTTAAAATTAGCTCCCGTGGGAATATTAAAAACAAGGTCCTCTTTATCTATCAAAATATTTGGGGTATAAACGACTTGCCAAAAATAAAAACTGAAAGAAGAAACAAGCATACTTCCAATTATCAACCCAACGGCAAGGAAATTTTTATTTTTCATAGTTGGCAAAAGTAGTGATAGAAAACATTATAGCTCATTTTTAAATTGAAACGGTTATAATTACAGCCAAATGGCTGCATCATTCATTCGTCTTTATGAAGAAAACCCTGATCCCCGAAAGATTACTCAGATTGTAAATGTACTCCGCAGCGGGGGATTAATCATATATCCTTCGGATACTATTTACGGTTTAGGATGTGATATTTTTAATCAAAAAGCAGTTGATAAGGTCAGAAGAATCAAAAACATAAATGATAAAAAGATGGATTTGGCTTTTGTTTGTTTTGATTTAAGTCATTTATCTGTTTATGCAAAAAATGTTTCCACTCCTGTGTTCAAATTGATGAAAAAAA
>Ga0115000_10003100_pt1 | contig 13976 bp, 13 predicted proteins | sample ArcticOcean_MG_C_6_FD_89690 | JGI IMG/M metagenome (GOLD analysis project Ga0115000, IMG submission 89690) | Marine microbial communities from western Arctic Ocean - ArcticOcean_MG_CB8_128 | ecosystem: Environmental > Aquatic > Marine > Oceanic | place: Arctic Ocean: Canada Basin | collected...
AGAAAAAAAAAGGAATTAAAAATTTCATCTAATAAGTCTATTTTTGTATTAGCCTCAACTTTTAATGATAAACATCATAGTAGATATGTTAATCCTGATATTTTAAATTCAATGAAAGAAGCAATATTTAATTCAGTATTACGTTGCCCCAATATTGTTTTAATTGTTAAACCGCATCCATTCGAAAATATTAACGAGACCAAAAAATATATCAAAGAGTTACCTAATAAAATTATTTATGCAGATTCTAAATCTGATATTAGGGAATTAATTCATCTTTCAGATGCATTCTTATCATTTGGTTCAACAACTGCTATTGATGCATTAATTGCTGATAAGGTTGTAATTTCTCCAATATTTCCTGGTTGGGTGTTTAGTGAATATATAAATGAAATATCTCATTTTCAACCTAAAAGTAAAAGTGAAATATATAAGATTTTTATGTCTTTTAATGGTAAATTTTTTACTAGTAAACAATATTTAAGTGATTTTTCAATTAAGAGTTCTTTAAAAAAATTAATTTATAAATATGATATATCTAATAAACACTCTACAAAATCATCTACAAGAAGAATCTCAAAAATTATTATGAATCATATAAAATAAAGTATGAATAAACAACCAATCGTATCTATATGCATACCTACGTTAAATCGAGGTGATTTTATTTCGGAGACCCTTGACAGCATTACTTCACAGATAACGAATGATATTGAGATAATTATTCTAGATGGAGGCTCAACTGACAATACTAAACAGGTTGTTCAACATTATTTAGACAATTATCCATATATTAAATATAGCAAGCTTCATGAGAAGGATGAATTTGATCATGATCTTGAATTAACAATTTCAAAATCGAAAGGAATTTATTGCTGGCTCTTTTCAGATGATGATATTGTTAAACCAGGTGCCATTGATATTCTTTTAAGTAAATTGGAATCATTGCCTGATCTAGTAATTTTAAATTCTGAAATTAAAGATAAACAGTTGAAAAAAATTCTAAGACCAAGTTTTCTGAAAATTTCAACTGATCGCTCTTATTTACAAAAAGATTTTGAAAATTTTTTCATTAATACAGCGGATTATTTATCATTCTTTGGTGGAGTTGTTATAAAAAAGTCAATTTGGGTTGCTAGAAATAAAAAAAATTATTATGGAACTCGCTTTCTCCATGTTGGTGTCATCTTGCAAAAATATTTTAAAAATAATATTTTAGTTGTCGCCCAACCATTAATTTCAATTAGATATGGCAATGCATCATGGTCAGAAAAAAGTTTTTATTATTCCCTTGTTGTTTGGCCTAATTTGATTTGGTCATTTACTGATATATCTGACCAAGCAAAAAAAGAAGTTTGTAAAAAAAATTTTTCAAAAAGCTTACTTACACTAATTCTTTATAGAGCCCAGGGATCTTATTCAATTACTGAATACAATAAATATTTCAAAGATTTATTTTTAAAATATTCAATTGTTAAATACTTGAGTTATTTGATTGCTCTATTCCCTGGTTATTTTTTAAATACGATTCTCTATATATATTTTACAATTTTTAAAATTTTACATAAAAATTCTCAATTTTATTTATTAGATTTAAAAAGTAGTCGCTTTTTTTATAAAAAATTATTTTTAGGAACTTTTAAGTGAAAAAGCAACTAAAAATTTTAGTTTGTCCTGAATGTAAAAATAATTTAATTAAATTACATTCAAAAAAACTATTGTGTTCATCATGTAAAAATTACTATCCAATCAAGGATGGAATTCCAGTACTTCTCCCTTCCAAACTTGACAAATTCAAGGTGCTTGAAGCTGAATACCATGACCATGAAGCGCATCAATACTCTGAGATTAATATGACAGATTCATATAGGGTAACTTTTTATCATGAGAAGTACTTAAAATTATTTCAAGAATTTAAACAGAACGCGACTGTCCTTGAGGTTGGTTCCGGAGATGGTCAGGATGCCAGCCATATAAAAGCATTAGATCTTACTCTTATCCAAAGTGATATTTCATTTGAAATGGTTAAACTTGCAAAAAATAAAAGTGTGTCAAATTCTATTTATGTAGTTTCTGATGCCGAAACTATTCCTTGTAAAGATAGTAGTTTAGAAGCAATAATGATAGTAGGCGCCCTTCATCATTTACCTTCACCAATTAATTTTTTTAAAGAGGCTAGAAGGACCCTAAAGTCTGGTGGTATTCTTATTATTGGTTTTGAACCAAATTGCTGGCCTTACTTTTCTGTTTATCCAATTCTAAGGTTTTTAAAAAACTTTTTAAAGATCGATAAATATACTCAATCAAAGCATTCTGATGTTTCAATTGGTGATTCTGAAACCGAAGGTTTTACTCAGAAAGACTTTAAGAAGTTCTTAAAAGAGTCTGATTTAAATTTACAAAGGCTTGATAGAATTTGGCTTATTAACGGATTTATTCACACAATACTTTCGATAATTAATAGTAAATTACCTCCAGAAAAATTAATAGACCTCCCTGTTTCAGTTCAAAAAATAATTATATTTATTGACGATTTAATTTTATCTTTACCAATACTAAGAAATTTCTGTTGGCACTGGACCCTTGTCGCTAAGAAAAATAATGTTTAATATAATGTTGATTTAAGGATTAAAATTTGAAAATTTCTGTTTGTATGGCTACTTACAATGGTGAGTTATATATTGAAAAACAACTTTCGTCTATTTTAGATCAGTTAAAAAATAATGACCAAGTCATTATTGTTGACGATTGTTCTTTTGATAATACAGTTAACACTATAGAGAGTTTTAAAGACCCTCGAATTGTAGTATTTAAAAATACTAAGAATATTGGTGTCGTTAAATCATTTAACAGAGCATTAAAAAAGGCTAATGGAGATATTATTCTACTAAGTGACCAAGATGATGAATGGTTAGATAATAAGGTTTCTTTTATTCGAAATTTTTTTATATCAAATAATATTGATTTAATAGTGCATGATGCAAAAATTAGTCAAGATGGACGCATAGTTGAAACTTCACTATTTAGCCAGATTGGTAGTACGGGTGGCCTATTTAAGAATATATATAGTAATTCATATACTGGTTGCTGTATGGCATTTAGACGGAGTATTCTAAGGAAGGTTTTGCCAATCCCAATTAAAAAAGGAATATTTCATGATGCTTGGATTGGTATTTTAGCTAAGTTCTATAGATTTAGAATTATATTTATCGCAACCCCTTTAATTATCTACAATCGGCATGATGCCAATGTGTCCACAATGAAGCGCAGAAGTATCTATAAAATTATTCCTGACCGAATTAATTTAATCATATTTCTATTTCAAAGAATCGTATATGGCAAATAAGAAGTCAATATGTTTTGTAGCAACGGTTGAATTTGCAGTTAGTGCTTTTTTAATTAGTCATTTAGAAGAGCTGTCTAAAAATTATGATTTAACGATCATTGTAAATATAAAAAATCCTAATTTTTTAACAAAGAAAAATTTAGATGTAAAATTAATAAATATTAACTTTGCAAGAAAAATTAATATCTTCTCAGATGCAATTTCTTTTATTAAGTTAGTTTATCTATTTTTAACTAAAAAGTATGATGCTGTTCATTCAATTACGCCAAAAGCAGGATTATTAGCTATGGGAGCTTCACTTTTAACATTTACCCCTGTAAGAGTTCATTGCTTCACTGGCCAATTTTGGTCAACAAAATCTGGACTGTCTAGGTTATTTTTAAAGTTAATTGATAAGGAAATAGGTATTTTATCAACTCATAATATTGTTGATAGCAAGTCGCAATATAATTTTTTGGTAAATACAAATGTTTTAAATAAAAATAAGTCTTTAGTTTTTGGAAATGGCTCAGTATCGGGTGTTGATTTATTAAAATTTAAACCAAATAAAAAGGTGAAAGCCTCATTACGAAATGAGCTTAAAATACCACAATCTTCATTTGTTTTTATATTTCTTGGCCGTTTAAATTATGACAAGGGGGTATATGACCTCATTCACTCATTTATTTCAGCAGACTTAAAATCTTCATTTTTGCTTTTAGTTGGTCCAGATGAGGAAAATATTTCATCTAAATTTAAAGATAATCAACCAAATATTATTTTTCATGGGCTAACCTTACTACCACAAAATTTTTTAGCGGCATCCGATGTTCTTTGTTTGCCAAGTTATCGTGAGGGCTTTGGTAATGTTGTTATTGAGGCTGCAGCCGTTGGAGTGCCATCAATTGTGTCAAATATATATGGTTTATCTGATTCTATAATTAGAGATAAAACTGGCTTGGTCCATGAGCCACATGATATTGAAGAAATTTCACGATTAATGAAGACTTTATTTAATAATAGAAAGTTAGTTATTGATCTTGGTAACGCAGCAAAAAAAAGAGCTGTAAGTGATTTCGACTCAAAAATATTAGTTAAACATTTGAAAGATTTTTATAAACATAACTTAGCTTAGTTAATTTCTAAGGCACACTTAATCCATTAGCCTAATTCCTCTGATAAAATGATTAAATGGATTTCAATACATTCCTCAGTTTTTTTTATTCTAAACAATTCCTTTTAGCGTTTTTTACAACGCTCTCAGTTGCAACCTTGTTCACTTGGTGTATCTTAAAATCTAAAAGTTTAAATCAGTTTATTGATATACCAAATCAGCGATCACTCCACGTCACACCAATACCAAGGCTGGGTGGCCTTGCAATTATGTCTTCAGTATTATTTTCAGTGGCCTTATATTGCTCTGACTTACTATATTTGCTTCCATTCCTATTACCCTTAATTGCCCTATCTCTTTTGGATGATCTTATAAATGTTAAACCACTTATTCGTTTGGCTATCCATTTTCTAACTACTTTTATATTTCTCTACAATTTAGAGTTACAGGTTAACTATTTATTTTTTATTATTTTATTATTTTCTATTGTTTGGATAATAAATTTATATAATTTCATGGATGGGTCAGATGGCTTAGTAGCAGGTATGTCCGCTATTGGTTTTAGTTGCTATGCAATTTTGTCTATTATTTTTGGTGACCTTAATTTTGCAATTTTTAATATTATTATAATTACAGCTTGTATTAGTTTTTTATTTTTTAATTTCCCTCCTGCTAAAATATTTATGGGTGATTCTGGATCTATTCCTTTAGGTTTTCTATGTGGAGCTTTAGGTGTGGTTGGTTGGTATAAACTATTATGGCCATTATGGTTTCCATTAGTTATTTTTTCGCCATTCATTTTAGATACAAGTGCAACTTTAATAAAAAGATTTATAAAAAAAGAATCTTTGATGGAAGCTCATAGAAGCCATTATTATCAAAGAGCGATACTCGCAGGCTATTCTCATTCACAAGTAGCACTATTTTCATACGGGCTAATGATTTGTTTAGGAATTATTGGTATTTCAGCGGTAATAATAAACACTTATGAAATTATCATCATTATATTTATTTTATTATTCTTATCCTTTGTTTTATTGATGAGGTTTATAGATATAATGTGGGCTAAGCATTTACTTAAAAGTATAGATAATGAATAAGTATATTAAACATTTGGTAGTAAACAATAGAAATATAATTGTTTTTACACATGATTTAATTGCAATAGCTTTAAGTTGGATATCTGCATTCCTTATTAGGTTCAATTTCGAAATTCCTGAAGCCCACTTTATTTCAATGATTAGTAATTTATGGCTTGTATTAATTGTTCAAGGGATAATATTTTTAATCTTTAGGGTGCATAGAGCTTCATGGAGATATTCAAGTATTAGTGATGTAAGAACAATAACAATAGCAATATTATTATCCTCCTTGGTACTCGCGGGGTATTTTACATTTTATTATGAAAATCAACCTGTAATTCCTCGTTCGATTATCCTCTTAAATCCTCTACTTTTGTTATTAATTATGTTTGGAAGTCGCATTATTTATAGAGCTTTGAGAGAGTATCAAGAATATGGCTCACCTTTAATTAAACCAAAAAATGCTATTATTATTGGTACCAGTAAAGAAGGTATTGATTTGGCCAAAGTGCTTTCTAGAAATCCAAATTGGCACGTTGTCGGTCTATTAGGAAGTGATATTTCATTAAAGGGTAGGGAAGTTTCTGGGATAAAAGTGTTAGGTGCTATCGAATTACTTCCTAAGCTGTTTAAAAAATTAAATATTGAAACTGCCATAATAGCCTTGCCATCGTCTAATTATGAAGAGAGAAGAATAGCTTTAAGCATAATTAAAGAGTTGGATCTTCAATTATTGACCATTCCAAATTTTGAAGACTTGAGTAGTGGTCGATTAAGTATTTCACAAATTCGACAAGTTGATGTTGAAGATTTACTTGGAAGAGATTCAGTTAATTTAGATAATTCTGGCTTAAAAAAATTAATTCAAAATGATGTTGTTATGATCTCTGGTGCAGGTGGCTCAATTGGATCAGAACTTACTCGTCAGGCATTAAAATTTAAACCAAAGATTATTTTTTGTATTGATATTTCAGAAGCCTCTCTGTACCAACTTGAACAGTCAATTCTTGGACTGACTAAAACTAAAATTATATTTGTTGTGGCAGATATAAAAAATGAAAAACGTATGAAAGCTTTATTTGATAGGTATATTCCTAGTGTGGTGTTCCATGCTGCAGCCTACAAACATGTACCCCTTATGGAAACTGAGAATGTCTCAGAAGTATTGATAAATAATGCAAAAGGTACTTTTTTACTTGGCAAGATATGCAAATCATTTAATGTTAAAAAATTTGTTTTAGTGTCAACAGACAAGGCAATAAACCCAACAAATGTAATGGGAGCAAGTAAGCGCTTAGCAGAAATTCTATGCCAAAGTCTTCAGTCTAAATCTGGAACTGAGTTTATTATAGTTCGCTTTGGAAATGTACTCGGAAGTAGTGGAAGCGTAATACCTTTATTTAAAAGACAAATTGAAATGGGCGGGCCTGTTACAGTTACGCACCGAGAGATAACTAGATATTTTATGTCTATTCCGGAGGCGTCTCAACTTGTATTGCAGGCAGGCATGATGGGTTTAGGAGGTGAAATATTTGTTCTTGAGATGGGTAAGCCAATTAAGATTTTAGATTTAGCTAAAGATATGATCAGCTTATCAGGGCTTCACAAAGATGAAATCAAAATAAAGTTCACAGGATTACGTCCCGGCGAAAAACTTTTTGAGGAGTTGTTAGCTGACCACGAGCTAACTAAATCAACAAATCATAAAAAAATAAGAATAGCTGTCACATCAAAATTAGAGGAAAAATTTTTAAATAAAGCTATTATTAAATGGATTAATCAGTCGCCAGGTATGAATGAAATTAAAATCAAAAAAGAATTAAAACGGTGGGTTAAAGACTACAAAATTTCTAAGTAATTTTTATGTTTACATCAAGAGTTGGCAAATTATCTAATTGCATTAGATATAAAATCAGGAGCCTTGTTCGAAATCGTGCCTGATAAATCTTCTCCATAACCAAGGAATGGGTAATTGGGGTTTATAACAAGTGATAATAAACGTCTGGTTGTGTTTTCTTTATAGCAAGCTCGATGAAAACCGGAGGTATCTATAATGATTACATCTCCTTTTTTACCAGTCAGTTTATGTATTGGGTAGCCAGCTTCTGCAATAAGCCTATTTGATTCTGGATAGGCCAAATGATTCCCTTGTTTAAAAATATTTCTATTATTTGAACCAACAGCATATTCTGTATGCGTAGTATCTTCAGTAATATCTGTTAGAAGTAACATTATATTTAACTGGCGATAATAATCTGTGTGGAATGCAGCTGCATAAATTGCAGGATCAAGCGAGATGAGGTGGGCAGAAGTATCGCTAAAATTTACATCTTCTAGCATAGGAGATTGACGAAAAACAGGCTGTACACCAATGAATCTTGTTATTCCGGCTAATATATTACTATCAAAAAAATATGCATGTAAATGAGAGTTTAAAAAAGATAACATATATATATTGTTTCCTATTTCATCAGATGGCCCATAAATTCTTTCCATCTTCTGTTTTTTGTTATGTTGCTTTAGACCATCAATTCTGCTCAGGTAATCATTTGATACAATCTTTGCCGCATGTTTATATTTTTTTGATTCAATACGAGCATAACCTAAAGTTTTAAGCTGGTTATATATTGACTTAGAAGTTGATGATAAATTTTTAGGATATGGGTTTAGAGATGAGATCTTAATTTTAGTAACGAAGACCTTATTTCTTAAATCTCTGAGAAGAGGTAGAAAGAAATTAGGTATAAATAGCTTTATGAAGTTTTTAGCATTATTCAATAATGAATAACCTTAATATTAATTATTATTCACTATAACCTAAAAAAAAATAAATTAACTTAATAACTTAATTTATTTTTTTAATATTGATTTTTCTTTCAGAGATTTTGGTGGTTTTTTGCATAAGCTCAAAAAATAGAATAGCTCTTTCATCTTGATCTTCACATTCAAATATTGCTTTAATTCCTTTATAAGGGCCTGATTTAATTTCAACTTGCTCACCTTGTTCAAAATAATTTTTTATTTTCTCAGACCTATTCTCCTCTTCTTTTTTTAATTCTAAAATAATCTCAGCACCTATTTTAATAGGATTTTCTCCTATCTTGAGAAGTTGGCGAACACCTAAAGTCGAACGAATTAGTCCAATATTTTGTTGGATGGATTCATCGCTGACCTCAATAAAGAGATATCTTGAAAAAAGGGGAGAAGGAGTAATTTTAATTTTATTTTTATTAATGATTTCTTTTGAATACATTGGCATATAGCAAGTAAATTCTTGGTTAACTAAATTTAAAAATGCTTTTTTTTCTTCATTCGCTTTAGTGTGAATCACAAACCAACTCATAATATTTAATTTACACTTGTTAATTCGTTAAAATTATTTATAGAACTATGAATATTAGAATTAATCCATTTTTGTTTTTGTCCATAACCATAATTAACTTTAATAAATTTAAGTTTATTATGTGTTGCAGCATCTCCATCATTCTCTGTATCGCCAACAAAATAAGCATTTGAGAATTTAGGATTATTTTTAATATAAAATTTAACTAATTCATTTTTATTTTTTATTACCTCTTCTTCTACATTTGCACAACCAATCCAATTAAAGTATTCATTCCATCCATAATGGTTTATAAGCTTATGTGTCGCTTCTTGCCTCTTATTGGTTGCAATTGCTAATTTATCACCTCGCTTAATTAATGTTTGTAAAGTCTCAAATACACCCAAGTATGGTTTTGTGTCTAATAATAGATTTTCATCATATTCTTTTTTAAAAAGTTCTATAAAATTTTCATATTGGTTTGCATTATCTGAACCTAATATTATTTTTGTTGTTTCTTGCAAAGTTGGCCCTATTAAGATTTCCTCTGCAATTTTTATTCTTGATGGCGCTAATGCTGCAGTTATTTTTTTATAACATTCTTTAATAGGCTTCTCAGAATCAACCAGTGTTCCATCAAAATCAAATATCCAATATTTACTCATTTATAGAGTTACCCATTCATTAGTTAAAATACTTTTTTGAATAGCTTCAAGTGTTTTTGAGTTCCATATTGCATCTTCTCCACTTAATTTTAAATTCCCATCCTTGATTATCGCAGAATTGAAATGATCTATTTCTAAATTAAAGTGATTAGCTGTCGGAACGATTTCCTCTTTAAGTCCAGATTTTTCCGTCGAGTAAACGATTTTGGCCGGTAAATTATCAGGCTGCCAAACTAATGGACATTTTAGCCTTCCAGCTTCTCCAAAAACCTCGAATTCTGAACGTCGAGTACATTCAAAACTTATATCAAACGTTGCTTTTTTATATAATCCAAAATCAATCATTCCTGTAGTTGACATATCTGCACCATGCTCATTAAGTTTAGATTGCCCATATACGCGTATTGGATTTTCTTTAAAGCAACTTCTTATGGTGTGGACAGCATATGGACCTATATCCCAAAGAGCACCTCCGCCATTATTAATTGTTCGGTTTATTCGGTAATGCCTTGCAGGTTGAATGGGAAATGAAAACATTGAGTGCGCATAATTTATTTCTCCTAAAATACTAGAGCTAATAATATTTTGAATTCGATCAAATTGTGGGTGAAATGCATACATAAATCCTTCCATAATTTTTACATCATTTTTTTTTGCTTCACTAATAAGAAGCTCAACCTCCTGAGATTTAATTGCCATTGGTTTTTCAATAAGAACATGTTTTTTGTTATTAATTGCTTCCAATGCAACTTGTGTGTGCTCTTCGTTTGATAGCGGGATATAAATAGCATCTATTTCTTGATTTTTCAGAATTGAATCAAAACCTTTATGACATTCTATATTTTTAATATGTTCTTTAGCGTACTTCTTAATACATTCTTCTGCTGAGTTTTCGCGACGACTTCCAATAGCAACTAATTCACCCTGCTGACTATTAATGATTGCTGGAATAAGTCTTTCGTTAACTCTTGCAGCTCCTAATATTGCCCATCTTATTTTTTTCATGAATATTTTCTTATTAATTTATTTATTTGTAATTGTATATTAACCCTATTGGCACCATTAAGAAATTGAAGAATTAAGATAATATAAAACTATAAAAATATAATGAAAAATATAAATTTAGAGCTTAATTATTTTTTCTTTCCAATATGCTGTTCTCCCCTGACTTTTGCCAGGTTAATTTGTTTTTGCCTTTCTTTTAAGCTGGTTTTTTTTGTTTCAGAAATATTACCAATACAATACGAACATGAAATACCTTCACTATAATCTTTGGATTTAATTTCTTCTGGGGATAAGGGGTGGCGGCAAGCAAAACATTGATTATATTTCCCTTGTTTTAATTCATTAGTTACCGCAACTCTTTGGTCAAATACAAAACATTCCCCTTGCCACAAACTTTCTGCTTCTGGAATGGTTTCAAGGTATTTTAGGATACCTCCTTGTAAGTGATATACCTCATCAAATCCTTCTTCCATCATATATGAGCTTGCTTTTTCGCAACGAATACCACCCGTACAAAACATTGCAACCTTCTTATTTTTTTTTGGATTAAATTTTTTTTTTACATATTCTGGAAATTCTCTAAAGGATAATGTTTCTGGATTTATTGCATTTTTGAATGTGCCTATATCAACCTCATATCCATTCCTTACATCAATGACGATAATATCAGGATCGCTAATTAAGCGGTTCCAGTCCTCAGGCTTTACGTAAGTACCTACTTTTTTAGTGGGGCTAACTTCTGGAATTCCTAATGTTACTATTTCTTTTTTTAATCTAACCTTCATCCTGTAAAAGGGATTTTTATTTGACCAAGAACCTTTGTATTCTATTTTCTCAAAAGCTTTTGAAAATATTGGATCATATTTAATAAACTCATGAAACGCTAAAATATTTTTCTCTTTTCCCGAGATTGTGCCATTAATGCCCTCATTAGCAAGAAGTATAGTGCCTTTGATTAATGTTTTATCGCAATAATCTTGAATAATAGGCTGTAAACTCCTGAAATCATTAAGGGTGATGAAATGATAAAACGCTGTGGTGAAAAAAGAGGACATAATTAACTATGTGAAATAAATTTAACATTGTATTCCATGTTTAAATTAAATGGAGAGTTAATAATGACGTAAGCCATTTATTTTATTGGTAAAAAATGTTATTTTAACGCTCTTTATAAGATGTAAAATAATATAATGGAGAATATAGTATGACAATCGAACAAACTTTATCAATTATTAAGCCAGATGCAGTTAAGAAAAATATTGTTGGCGAAATTTATAGTCGATTTGAAAAGGCGGGCTTAAAAATTGTGCAAGCTCAAATGATCTCCTTAACTCAAGAAGAAGCAGAAGGTTTCTATGAGGTTCATAAAAAAAGACCTTTCTTTAATGACCTTGTTAGCTTTATGATCTCAGGACCAGTTATGATTCAAGTACTTGAAGGGGATAATGCCGTTTCTTTAAATCGTGAGTTAATGGGTGCAACTAATCCAAAAGAAGCCGATGTGGGAACAATTAGGGCTGATTTTGCAGATAGTATTGATGCTAACGCAGTTCATGGCTCTGATTCGTCAGAGAATGCAGCTATCGAGATCGATTACTTTTTTGGTTAAAATAATTCTTGGATAATTTACTTGAATTTAATCGGATACAATTAACTAAATATATTGAGCAGTTTGGTCATAAACCGTATCGTGCTAAACAACTTTTACGTTGGATATATTACTTTAATGAAAATAATTTTGGAGCAATGACAGATGTTGCTAAATCATTTCAGAGCACTCTTACAAACAACGCTAATATTCAAACACCTGAAATAGTTTCTGATAAGCTATCTTTAGACGGCACACGAAAATGGCTGCTTAATGTTGGCGCAAGCAATGGAATTGAAGCCGTTTTTATTCCCGAAGAAGATCGTGGGACTCTTTGTATTTCATCTCAAGTAGGTTGTGCCCTAGAGTGTACTTTCTGTTCTACAGGTAGGCAAGGTTTCAATAGAAATCTTACTTCAGGAGAAATTATTGGTCAATTATGGTTGGCTAATAAACTACTTAGAAAGCAAGAAAATTACAGCCATTTAAATCTAGAAAAACGTATTATTTCAAATGTGGTGATGATGGGAATGGGTGAGCCTTTAACTAATTATAATAATGTGGTTCATTCGTTAGAAATGATGCTTGATGACCAAGTTTATGGACTTAGTCGAAGAAAGGTAACCCTTTCTACAAGTGGGCTTGTGCCTGCAATGGATAAGCTTAGGATAGATTGCCCAGTAGCTTTGGCAGTTTCTCTTCACGCCCCAAATAATGAGTTGCGAGATGAAATTGTCCCAATAAATAAAAAATACCCTTTAAAAGAATTAATGTCGGCATGTTTGCGCTATATTGAATTTGCTCCTCGAGATTTCATTACTTTTGAATATGTCATGCTTAAAGGGGTGAATGATTCTGTAGCGCAAGCAAAAGAATTAATTAACTTGGTAAAAGATGTACCTTGTAAATTCAACCTTATTCCTTTCAATTCTTTTCCAAACAGCGGTTACAAATGTTCTGACAGAGGCACAATGATTCGATTTAAGGAAGTTTTAGCTGACGAGGGTATTATAACTACTATAAGAAAAACTAGGGGCGATGATATTGATGCTGCTTGCGGACAATTGGCTGGACAGGTCCAAGATAAGACTAAAAGAAGTAAAAAAATATCTTTTGTGCGCAATAGCTAAGAGAGATGAAAATAAATAAAAATAGATTGCAAGTGTTGGTTGGCGATGTAGCTATTGGAGGAGGTGCTCCAACTGTGGTTCAATCAATGACGAATACCGATACAGCTAATCGAAAGGCTACTGTTGACCAAGTAAATGAATTATGGAAAGCCGGGTCTGAGTTGGTTAGAATTACAGTGAACAATGAAGAAGCTGCTAAAGAGGTTTATGGTATCAAGCAAGATCTTTTAGCTATGGGTTGCGATGCCCCGTTAATAGGAGATTTTCATTTTAATGGCCATAAGCTTTTAAAAAAATTTTCTGATTGTGCTGTTGCGTTAGATAAATACAGAATTAACCCTGGGAATGTCGGGCGAGGCAGCAAGAGAGATGATCAGTTTGCCACAATGATTAAAATAGCAATTGATCATGACAAGCCTGTAAGGATTGGTGTAAATTGGGGCAGTTTGGATCAAGAAATGCTTAAGGCATTGATGGATAATAATGCTCTTTTAAAACAACCTCTTTCAGCAAAGTCGATTATGAAAGAAGCACTTATTCGTTCGGTTATAGAAAGTGCTAACCAAGCTGAAGATTTAGGGTTGCTCAAAAATAAAATAATTGTTTCTTGTAAGGTAAGCGATGTCCAAGATTTAATTGAGGTTTATACGAACCTATCAAAAAGATGTAACTATCCACTTCATCTTGGACTAACTGAAGCAGGAATAGGCACAAAAGGAATCGTTGCTTCAGCTGCATCAATGGG
>Ga0115000_10003102_pt1 | contig 13969 bp, 13 predicted proteins | sample ArcticOcean_MG_C_6_FD_89690 | JGI IMG/M metagenome (GOLD analysis project Ga0115000, IMG submission 89690) | Marine microbial communities from western Arctic Ocean - ArcticOcean_MG_CB8_128 | ecosystem: Environmental > Aquatic > Marine > Oceanic | place: Arctic Ocean: Canada Basin | collected...
GTATTTTCAATAATATTTATAAAATTTCTTATATCGTTTTTTCTTTTATTTAGATCTATAACAAAATAAAAAATACTTTGACCTGGTCCATGATAAGTAATTTTGCCTCCACGATTAGTTTTAACTAAATTAATAGAATTATCTAAAATTTCATTTTTTGAAAAACTCGTTCCTGCAGTATATACCTCTGGATGCTCTAGTACCCAGATTAAATCAGGCTTTTTTTTTTCTTTCATATTAGATAATTTTCGTTCAAGAAAATTAATTGCTTTATTGTATTCTACAGGCTTTTTTGATTTTTTAATCTCAATTTTCATTAAATAATTGTATTATATAAATTATACATTAATAGTGCTTTATTAAATTATAGGTAAATTTATGTCTTTAGTAAAAAAAATAAAAGATAAAAAAGTTAATTTTGAGTTTAATAAAGAATATATCAGAATTGTCACAAGTAAAATTGCAAATAATGATGCTTTATTTATTACCAATTCTTTTAAAGAAATGCATCCAGCTGATGCCGCGGATATAATTGAGCACCTTAGTCAAAATGATCGCGAAAACTTAATTAAACTTAATAATTTTAAGATAGATCCAGAAGTTTTTATTGAACTAAATGAGTCAATTCAAACAGAAATTATTCAATATCTTTCCGCAGAATCAATTGTAGTAATATTAAAAAATTTAGAATCTGACGATGCGATTGCAATATTAGAAAATGTTGATGAAAAAGATAAGAATTTAATTTTAAGTTCACTCCCTCCTAAAGATCGCTTTGCTTTACTCGAAAGCTTAAGTTATCCAGAAGACTCAGCAGCAAGAATTATGCAAAGAGAATTTACTGCAATTCCGAGCAATTGGTCTGTTGGGCAAACTATTGACTACTTAAGAGATAACAAGGATTTACCAGAAGAATTTTTGGAAATATTCATTGTGAATGAAGAATTTACACCTATTGGTACCGTACCTTCCTCAAAAGTTTTAACAACAGCTAGGGATATAAGAATGCTCTCTATTATGTCTGAGTCACAGCTTTTAGTACCAGTTGATATGGATAAAGAAGAAGTTAGTAATTTATTTGAAAATTACAATTTAAATTCAGCATGTGTTGTAGACAAAAATAATAAACTTGTTGGTATGATAACTAGTGATGACATTCTAACTGTTTTAAAAGAAGAAGCTGAAGAAGATGTTTTAAGATTAGCTGGTGTAGGTGACGAAGCAATTACAGATGGAGTTTTAATTAAAACCAAAAGAAGATTTAATTGGTTGTTATTGAATTTATGTACAGCTTTCTTAGCTACTTGGGTAATTAGTCTTTTTGGTGCAACTATAGAACAAATGGTTGCACTAGCTTTTTTAATGCCGATTGTAGCGTCAATGGGTGGTAATGCTGGAATGCAAACGTTAGCTGTTACTATTAGGACCTTAGCAACTAATGATTTAACTAAAAATAATTTTACAAGCAATATTATTAAAGAGTTTAATATTGGAGTCTTGAATGGAGTTATTTTTGCGATAATAAGTGCTGCTGTTGTTCATTTATGGTTTGATGATATTCAGCTTTCAATTATAATATCAATATCAATGATACTTAATATGATTGTTGCAGGTCTATTTGGTATTTTAGTTCCTGTAACATTAAAGAAAATGAATATTGATCCAGCTATAGCTTCCAGTGTATTTGTAACAACAATAACTGATGTTGTTGGTTTTTTAACATTTCTTGGAGTAGGTGCTTATTTTTTTTATAGTTAGATCAAAAGTTGTCAATTAATCTAACTTTATCTATATGATAGGCAATAAATAATTTGAATTTACTTTTATATCGATAAATTTTTAAATTAGCTTCATTTAAAACTTCTAAATATTCAATTTTAATACCAAATTTATTTATTAATTCTCTTTTTTTATTTAAAATATATTTATTTATTTTTTTTATTTTTTTAAGTTTTTGTTTAAATTTATGTAGATTTTTTGCAATAAACCCTACTCTTATGAGATCTGTTTTATCTAATAAATAGTTTCTAGTTGATAATGCAACAAAATTTTTATCTCTTATAGTTTTACATTGATAAATTTTAGAATTATATTTTTTAATAATAAATTTGTTAATTAGAAATAATTGTTGAAAGTCTTTTTCACCCATAAAAATATATTTAGGATTAATTAGTTTTATAAATTGCTCCATAATATCTAAAACTCCTTCAAAATGACCTTTTCTAAATTTTGCACATAATTTTTTTTGATTTTTGGGCAAAATATTTTTTTTATATCCTTTTTTAAAAATATCTTCAGTTTGTGGTAAAAAAAGTAAATTTACTTTTAGTTTTTTTAATATTTTTAAATCTTTATTTAAATTTCTTGGATATATTCGAAAATCTTTAGATTTATTAAATTGTTTTGGATTTACATAAATGCTTACTAATGTTTTTTTACACTTCTTTTTAGACTTTTTTATTAGTGAAATATGACCATTATGTAAACCACCCATGGTAGGTACAAATCCTAAATTAGGTAACTTTTTGATTTCTTTTTTTAAATCACCTGTATTTCTTAAAATTTTCATTTGTAAAATTCAAACTTTATAAGTAAAACATTTAAATGATTAAACAAGCAATAATTCCCTTGGCTGGATTAGGAACAAGATTACTCCCACTAACAAGTGTGTTTGCTAAAGAATTACTACCCATCAATGGTAAACCAGGTATTGAATATATATTAGATGAATGTATTGAGGCCGGTATTACAGAAATAATATTTATAATTTCAAATAAAAAAGAAATGATTAAAGACTATTTTTATAATGATAAATTTTTTAAAAAAATTATTAAAAAAAAAAAAGACAAACGTATAACAAGTGAATATAGAAAAATTTTACGATATAAAAAAATGATTAAATTTGTATATCAAAACAAACCTTTAGGAACTGGAGATGCAGTTTTAAAAACCAAAAATTTGATTAAGGACAAATATTTTTTGATGTTATTACCTGATGATTTAATAGTAAAAAAAAATTGTTCTAAATCAATGATTTATATACACAAAAAATTTAATGCATCGGTAATGGCAAGTATGAATGTTAAAAAAAATAATGTGTCCAGGTGGGGTATATACGGTATCCAAAAAAAAATTGATAAAAATAATTTTTTGATTAATGACGTAGTAGAAAAACCTTCCGCACAGTTAGCACCATCTTCAAAAGCTGTTATAGGACGTTACATACTACCGAGAATAATTTTTAAAAAACTTCTAAATCAAAAACCAGGTAAGGGCGGTGAAATTCATATTACTGATGCAATACAATCTTTATTAAAAGATAAAAATAAATTTATAGGACATAATTTTACTGGAAAATATTTGGATTGTGGAACAATGAAGGGATATATTAAATCATCACTGGAAATCTCTAAAATATGAAAATTTGCATGATAGGAACTGGTTATGTTGGCTTAGTAAGTGGAGTATGTTTTTCAGATTTAGGAAATAAAGTTATTTGTGTTGATAAAAACGTTGCAAAAATTGCAAATCTAAAAAAAGGAATTATACCAATTTATGAACCTGGTTTAGAAGAGTTAGTTATAAAAAACCATAAAAATAAAAGTTTAGAATTTTCTACAAATTTAAAAGAGTCTGTCAGAAAATCTGATATTATTTTTATTTGTGTGGGTACCCCTACCAAAAAAAATAGTAGTGCTGCTGACTTAAGTCAAGTCTATAATGTTGCAAAATTAATAAGAAGTTCGATATTAAGATTTAAAATTATAGTTACAAAGTCAACTGTTCCTGTAACCACAGGTGACGACATAGAGAAAATTCTATCTAAAACAAAATCAAAAAAACTTTTTTCTGTAGTTTCTAATCCAGAATTTCTTAGAGAAGGTGAGGCAATTCGCGATTTCACTTTTCCTGATAGAATAGTAATTGGAACTAATGACAATAAATCAAATGTAATTTTAAAAAATCTTTATTCACCATTAATTTCAAAAGGTGCCAAATACATCAACACCTCAAGAAGAGCAGCGGAACTTATTAAATATGCTTCAAATGCTTTTCTTGCTACCAAAATTACTTTTATCAATGAAATAGCAAACTTGTGTGAAAAAATAAATGTTAATGTTGAAGATATTTCAATTGGTATGGGTTTAGATGAGAGAATAGGTGGACGCTTTTTAAGAGCAGGACCAGCTTTTGGTGGATCATGTTTTCCAAAAGACACTAAAGCTATAACAACTACTGCTGATAAATTTAAGATTGATCTATCGGTAATTAAAAGTGTTATTAAGTCTAATAACAATAGATCATCACTATTATTAAATCGTGTTAGCAAAATATTAAAAAATAAGATTAAAAATAAAAATATTTTATTTTTGGGAGTTACTTTTAAAGCAAATACAGATGATATGAGAGACTCATCTAGTTTAATTATGATTCCTTCTTTAGTTAAAAAAGGTGCGAATATTACTTATTACGATCCATCTGGTGAAAAAAAAAATTTTAAAAGATTTAAAAATGTAAAGTTTTTAAAAGATATTAATTTTGCAATAAAAAATTCTGATTTAGTTATTATACATACTGAATGGAATGATTTTAAATCAATTAATTTTAAATCTTTAATAAAAAAAAGAAAATTTATAATTTATGATATGAGAAATATATACTCCCCGCAAAAAATGAAAAAAGATAATGTTAAATACTACAGTGTTGGTGTTTAGTTTAATTTAGTTCAAATATTGCGTCTACTTCGACCGCGACACCTAGCGGCAGACTATTAGTGCTAACTGCTGCTCTGGTGTGCATACCAGCATCTTCAAAAATAGAAACTATTAAATCAGATGCTCCATTTATTACTTTGGGTTGTTCGATGAAATCTTCTGTTGAGTTAACAAATCCAGTAAGTTTAACACAAAATTTTATTTTATTTAAATCATTTTGGCATGCCTTCTTAGCTTGTGCAACAATACTTAGTGCACATCTTTTAGCTGCCGTATAACCATCTTCTGTTTTTAAATCTTTACCTAGCTTTCCTTTAATTAATTCACCTTTATCGTTAATAGATATTTGACCCGATATATATAAAAGTTTCCCAATTATTTTTGTAGCAACATATGATCCGACAGGTGCTGCTGCATTTGGCAAAATTATTCCTAATTTTTTAATTTTTTCATCAAACATTAAAATAATTTTTCTGACAGGTTTTTATTTTGATAGTAATGGTTTTCCATCTTTAATTTTTTGGTACCAGTTTCTATCATCATTTGCAGTATTTTCCACCGTAGGTTCGCTTAATGAATTACTACCAATATTAACTTTTGCTTTAAGACAGCTGAAATATGCTTTTCCTAGTGGTAGCTCTCTACATTTTTGTTTTTCTGCATAGGCAACCACGCTACTAAATAATAATATTGTTATACTAATTAAAATTTTCTTCATTTTTTATTCACTTTCTTTTTTTTTTTTGATTTCTTACTTTTATCGTATTCTTTCCTTTTCTCAATCAATATTAATGCTTCCTCCATATTTAATTCAATTGGATCCTTTTCCTCTGGTATTGTAGCATTTAATGATTTATATTTGATATAAGGTCCATACTGTCCTTTCATTATTCTTACTGGTTTTTTATCCTCAGGATGTTCACCTAGATCTTTAATTATTGATGCTGATATTCTTCCTGGTTTGGCATCAGCTATTAAAGTAATTGCTCTATTTAATCCAATAGAAAAAATTTCTTCTATGTTTTCTATTCTTGCTGATTTATTTTCACATTTTAAATATGGCCCAAATCTTCCTGAATTTAAAATAATTTCTTTTTGGTTATCCGGATTAATTCCTAAACTTTTTGGTAGAGAGCATAAAAATTTTGCTTTAGCTAAATCCACACTATCTAACTCAATACCCTTGGGTATAGATATATTTTTAAGATTTAAATTTTCTTTTTTAATTATTTTTTTTTTATTTTTTTTCTTTTTAATTATTTCATTTACTATTTCTGGAATAATTTCGTATTGGATATACGGTCCAAATCTTCCATTTTTTAAATATATGTCATTTCCATTTTCATGTTTACCAATAAATTTAGGTTCTGCCAGTTGTGATTGTGCTTTTGCCTTTGCTTTTGATAATGGTCGTGTAAATTTACATTCAGGATAATTTGAACATCCTATAAAAGCACCACCTCTAAAACTATTTTTTAAACTCAATGAACCTTTGTTACATAGTTGACACTTTCTATCGATATTTCCTTCCTTATCGCGTTCAAAAATTAAACTTCCCAAGCTATCATTTAATAAGTCAAGAACTTCTCTTGTTCTTTTTTCTTTAACTTTAGAAACATTTTTATTGAAATCTTTCCAAAACATTTCAAGAACTTTAATCCAACCTTCTTTTCCCGTTGTAATTTCATCTAACTGATTTTCTAATTCAGCTGTAAAATTGTAATCAACATATTTTGTAAATAGTTTTTCCAAAAAAGCTGAAATCAATTTTCCACGATCTGTAGGGTGAAATCTTTTACTAATTGATTCTGCGTAACCTCTTGTAGATATAACGGAAATTATACTTGCATATGTAGATGGTCTTCCAATACCTAATTCTTCTAGTTTTTTTACTAAACTTGCCTCTGAATATCTTGGTGGTGGTTGTGTAAAATGTCGTTCGTCTAAAAGTCCCTCTATATTAACAGGGCCTTTTGACATTTTCGGCAGTAAATCATCATCGTCATCTTTTTTGTTATCTTTAATAATTTTTAAGAACCCATCAAATTTAATAACAGATCCACTAGCTTTACAAATAGTTCCATTATCATTTGAAGTAATAGTAATAGTATTTCTATCAAATTTAGCAGATTCCATTTGTGATGATAGAGCTCGATTCCAAATTAGGTCATAAAGTTTATGTTGATCAGGACTAAGGTATTTTTTTAAAGTATCAGGAGCTCTCATTATATCAGTTGGTCTTATGGCTTCGTGAGCTTCTTGTGCATTCTTTGCTCTTTTTCCAGAATAGTTTAAAGGATATTCTGGTAAATATTCAGCACCAAATTCTTTTGTTATGTAGTCTCTAAAAGAAGAAACAGCATCTGCCGATAAGTTTGTTCCATCAGTTCTCATATAAGTTATTAACCCAATTGTTTCTCCATCAATTTCAATACCTTGATATAGTTTTTGAGCAATTTGCATAGTTCTTGAAGCACCAAAACCAAGCTTTCCTGATGACACTTGTTGTAATGTTGAGGTTGTGAATGGTCCTGATGGATTTCTATTTACTATTTTACTTGAAATATCACTGATTTCGAATTTTTTTGATTTTACGTCCTTAATTGTTTTGTCTATTTCACTTTTATTTCTAAAAGAGAATTTTTCTATTTTTTTATTATTAAGCTGAGAAATACTAGCAATTATTGAATTTTTTTTATTATCATTAAAGTTAACACTTAGTGTCCAAAATTCTTCAGGGTTAAATAATTCTATTTCATGTTCTCTTTCAGTGATTAATTTTAATGCAACAGATTGAACACGACCTGCAGATTTTGATCCAGGTAACTTTGTCCATAAAATTGGTGAAATATTAAAACCAACCAAATAGTCTAGAGCTCTTCTGGCCATATAAGCATCAACTAATAGAGTTTCAATTTGTCTGGGGTTTTCAATTCCGTGGGTAACGGCTTTTTTGGTAATCTCATTAAACACAACTCTTTCAACTTTTTTATCTTTAAGTAATTTTTTTTCATGTAAATATTCTTTGACATGCCAAGCAATTGCTTCTCCTTCACGATCTGGATCTGTTGCTAAAATTATTTTTGACGAGTCTTTAGCAGCATCAGTAATTTCTTTTAAATATTTTTTAGAAAAACTATCAACTTCCCATTCCATTTTAAAATTATTATCTGGATCAACTGAACCATTTTTAGATGGAAGGTCTCTTATATGACCATAACTAGCTAAAACTATATAGTCATCACCTAAATATTTATTGATTGTTTTAGCTTTTGCGGGGCTTTCCACTATAACTAGATTCATATTTTAACAAATTACTCAAAAGACTTTGATAGTCAAATTAATAAATTTTGGTCTTACTTTCTTTGTTATTTTTCAACCGTTTAACATTTTCACGATGAGTAAATAGTATTAAAACAAACATAATAGCAAAAAAAATAAAATCATTTTTTAAAAATAATGACAAATAAATTGGTAAAACTAGACTAGCTATAATTGATGATAGAGAAGAATATTTTGTAATTAAAAATATTATTAACCAAGATCCTACAAAAACTAAACCATAAAAAATTTTTATAGAAAAAAGTATTCCAACATACGTCGCTACACCTTTTCCACCTTTAAATTTAAGCCATATAGGAAAAACATGTCCAAAAAATACACTTAACGAGGATATAAAAACATAATCAGGATAATTTAATTTTATGTAAATTACTGGTATAACTGCTTTTGTAATATCTAATATTAAAGTTGAATATCCAATAAGTTTGTTACCAGTTCTTAAAACATTGGTAGCTCCGATATTACCAGAACCTATGTTTCTAATATTTTGCTTCAAGAAAAATCTTGTTAAAATTAAACCAAAAGGTATTGATCCGAGTAAATAGCAACTTACTATAATGATTGAATATTCCATTATTACAACTTAAATAATTCGACACCATTTACAAACGTATTTGTAACTTTACCTTGAAGTTTTTTATCTTCTATGGAGGTATTTTTAGATTTTGAGATCAATTTATCTTTTTTTACAATCCACGGTTTATTAATATCTACAATACAAAAATCTGCATCGTTACCTATTGATAAATTTCCCTTATTAATTTGTAAAATTTTTGCTGGACTAGATGTTAAAGCTTTAATAATGGTTTCTAACTTCACAGATTTATTGTGGTAAAGCTCCAAACTTAAGGATAGGAGAGTTTCTATTCCAGAAGCTCCAGTTGCTGCTTGTGCAAATGTAAGTCTTTTTGATTCTTCATCTTCAGGTTTATGGTCTGATACAATAACATTTATAGTTTCATCATTTAATCCTTGAACTAATGAAGTTCTATCTTCCTCAGTTCTTAGAGGAGGAGACAATTTTAAAAAAGTTTTAAAGTCACCAATATCATTTTCATTTAATGACAAATTATTTATTGAAACTCCACATGTAAATTTAACCCTTTGTTTTCTTCTTTTAATTGTTTCAACAGATTTTGATGAAGAAATTTGTGATATATGATATCTACATTTTATATTTTCTAATAACGTTAGATCTCTTTCTATTATGATTAGTTCAGCTATATCACTAATTCCTTGTAAACCTAATTTTGTTGCTATTATTCCATCATTTATCATTCCACCCTTTGACAAGTCATAGTCTTCAGCGTGTTGAATTATTAGGCAATTTAAATCATGAGCAGAAGTCATAATTCGAGACATTAGCCTAGTATTTTGAACAGTTTTAATTCCATCTGTAAAAGCAATTATTCCTTTTTTTTGAAGAAGTCCAAATTCTGTCATGGTTATGCCTTCTATATTTTTAGTAAGTGACGCTGCTGGAAAAATATTAATTTTTGACTTATCTCTTCCTCTCCTTTTTAAAAAATCAACTATCGATACATTATCAATAACAGGATCAGTATTAGGCATTGTTATTACAGATGTAACACCACCAGCTAATGCAGCATTACTTAAAGTTCTAAAATTTTCTTTATACTCAAAACCTGGTTCACCAGCAAAAACCTTCATATCCACCAATCCAGGAATTATATATTTTGCTTTTAAATCTATTTTCTTTTCTCTAGAAGGAATATTATTTTTATTAACTTTTTTACCTATGGCTTCTATTCTACCATCTTCCCCAATAATTAGACCACCAGTCTCATTTAACGAATTATGAGGATCTATTATATTTGCATTTATAAAATATTGTTTTTTCATTTATTCACAAAAAATCTTTAAGCATGCCATTCGTACAGCAACACCTAGTTCAACTTGTTCTCGTATTAGACTCTTGTTTATATCGTCAGCTAAATTAGTATCAATTTCTATTCCTCTATTCATAGGACCAGGGTGCATTATTAAAGCATCATTTTTTGCATAAGCTAGTTTTTCTTGGGTTAGACCATAATATTCGTAATATTCTCTATTTGATGCAAGAAACGAACCATCCATTCTTTCATTTTGTAATCTTAGCATCATTACTATGTCACAATCTTTTAAACCATTTTTCATATTAGAAAATGTATTAACTCCAAATTTTTTAATATCTTTTGGCATAAGATTTGTTGGTGCGATAATGTTTACTTCTGCACCAAGCATATTTAAAAGATATATATTTGATCTTGCTACTCGTGAATGAAGTATGTCACCACATATTGCTATTTTTAGACCTTCAATTTTTTTCCCCTGATTAATTATTGTAAGTGCATCTAATAAAGCTTGAGTTGGGTGTTCACGTCTTCCATCACCAGCATTGATTACCGCACAATGAACTTTTTGAGATAATAAATTGCCTGCACCAGAATCCTGGTGTCTAATTACAATAATATCTGGATGCATTGCATTCAATGTCATAGCTGTATCAATTAAAGTTTCACCTTTTTTAATAGCAGAATTTGTAATATTCATAGACATCACATCCGCTCCTAATCTTTTTCCTGCTAATTCAAAAGAACTTTGTGTTCTAGTAGAAGGTTCAAAAAATAGATTAATTTGAGTTTTACCACTTAAAGTATTAAGTTTTTTATTCTTGCTTTTATTTAAACCTATAAAAGTACTTGCTTCATCAAGAATTAAGTTAACATCATTGATTGATAGATCTTGAATACCTAAGAGATGTTTTTGTGAAAGTTTAATAGCTTTATTTGTTTTTATTGCCATTAAAATTAACTCTATAACCACTAAGTGTGCTTATGGCAAGTATTAATTGTTTAAATAATCTATCGCACCTTGTAAAATAAAAGCTGCAGCGTTTTGGTCTATAGTTTTCACTCTTTTAGACACATTAACATCTAATTGGCTTGATAAATTAAAAGCGCCAACTGTTGAAAGTCTTTCATCCCAAAGCATTACAGGCAGATCAATAGATTTAGATATATTTGAAGCTACGTCATTAACAGATTGAGCGGATCTACCTAAAGAACCATCCATATTTACTGGATTTCCAACAATGATCCCACCAATATTATTTTTCTCAATAATCACCTTTAGTTGATCAATAAGCTCATTTGTATTTGTTTTATTTATAGTTTTAAAAGGTGTTGCTATTGATTCTCTTTCATCACAGATAGATACACCAATTCTTTTTGACCCCAGATCTAAACCAATAAATCGTACTTTATTTGAGTGTTTTATTTTAAAATCTTCAATTGTGATCATATTGTATATTTTATACTTAAGTGATACTTTGCCGACATATTTAATTACCACATGACAATTGATCTTAAAACAATAAAGCACATATCTAAATTATCAAGAATTTCAGTAGATGATGAAAAAGTAAAGAAATTAGCAGGAGATTTGAATTCTATATTTGATTTTATTGAAAAATTAAACGAGCTTAATACTAATAAAGTGGAACCCTTAACATCTGTTGCTGAGACAACATTAAGATTAAGAGTTGATGAGGTTAAAAGTAAAGATATTAGAGATTTGATATTAAAAAATTCACCTGATGAAAATGAAGATTTTTTTGTCGTACCAAAGGTGATTGAATAGTGTCAAACATTACCTCACTCACTTTAACTGAATTAGTTAAAAATATTAAAAATAAAAAAATTTCCTCCGAAGAGACAACAAAAGCTTTCATTGAAAGAGGTGAAAAATCTAGAGATTTAAATGCCTATATAACTGAAAATTTTTCCAATGCACTTGAGAAAGCAAAAAGTTTTGATCAAAAACCAAATTTTGATTTAAAACTTCCAGGTGTTCCAATGGCTGTTAAAGATTTATTTTGTACAAATGGTGTTAAAACTACAGCTGGCAGTAAAATTTTGAATAATTTTATTCCACCCTACGAGTCAACTGTAACAAAAAATATTTGGAATGAAGGAGCAATTTTACTTGGTAAATTAAACTGTGATGAATTTGCAATGGGATCATCAAATGAAACAAGTTTTTTTGGAAATGTTCAAAGTCCAATAGATAAAGATTTAGTTCCTGGGGGTTCTTCAGGAGGTTCTGCTTCAGCTTTAGCTGCAAACTTAACACCCATTACAATAGGAACTGATACTGGTGGATCTATAAGACAACCCGCTTCATTTACAGGTACAGTTGGCTTAAAGCCAACTTATGGTAGTTGTTCAAGATATGGAATAGTAGCTTTTGCATCTTCATTAGATCAAGCAGGACCTATGTCTAAAAATGTAAAAGATTGTGCTCTACTTCAAGAAATTATCAGTACTTTTGACGTGAATGATTCAACGTCAATTGATTTTAAAAGAAATGCATACAGTAAAGAATTAACAAATAATATAAAAGGTAAAAAAATTGGAATTCCAAAAGAATATAGAGTCGATGGAATGTCTAAAGAAATTGAAGACCTTTGGGTTAAAGGAATAGAGTTCGTAAAAAATTGTGGTGCAGAAATAGTTGAGATTTCATTACCTCACACAAATTATGCATTGCCAGCTTATTATATAGTAGCACCCGCTGAAGCATCTTCAAACTTAGCAAGATATGATGGTGTTAAGTATGGATTTAGATCAAAAGGGGAAAACTTAATTGATATGTATGAAAAGACTAGGTCTGAAGGTTTTGGAGAAGAAGTTCAAAGAAGAATAATGATTGGTACATATGTTTTATCATCAGGTTATTATGATGCTTATTATCTAAAAGCTCAAAAAGTTAGAAAATTAATTAAAAATGATTTTGATGAAGCTTATAAAAAAGTTGATGCAATATTAACTCCATCAACACCAAGTGCTGCATTTAAAATTGGTGAAAAAGTTAATGATCCTGTTTCAATGTATTTAAACGATATATTCACAGTTCCCGTTAACTTGGCTGGATTACCAGCCATTTCTATTCCTGCTGGAGTAGATGCTAAAGGTTATCCATTAGGTTTACAAATTATTGGTAAAGCATTTGATGAGCAAAATATTTTGAACATTGCTTATGCAATGGAAGAAAAAATAGAATTTAAGAATAAAATTACTGATTGGTGGATTAAATAAATGACAAATGATAATTCAGAATATTTAATCGAAAGACGAGATAATGTTTATGAAGTGGTAATCGGTCTTGAAGTTCATGCACAGGTTACATCAAATTCAAAACTATTTTCATCATCATCAACAATTTTTGGTGCTGAACCTAATACACAAGTAAGTTTAGTTGATGCAGCTTTTCCTGGAATGCTACCGGTTATCAATGAATATTGTGTAAAACAAGCAATTAAAACTGGTATAGGCTTGAGAGCTCAAATTAATAAAAGATCAGTTTTTGATAGAAAAAATTATTTTTATGCAGATCTTCCACAAGGTTATCAAATCTCACAGTTTAAATATCCAATAGTAGGAGAGGGCATTGTTGTTCTTGATATGCCACATGGTCAAAAGGAAGTTGGTATAGAAAGATTACACCTAGAACAAGATGCTGGAAAAAGTATTCATGATATGGATCCACAAAATACATTGGTTGATTTAAATAGATCTGGTGTAGCCTTGATGGAAATTGTTAGTAAACCAGACATGAGAACTCCAGATGAAGTAAGTGCTTATGTTAAAAAACTAAGATCTATTATGAGATATCTTGGTACGTGTGACGGAAATATGCAGGAAGGTTCTTTAAGAGCTGATGTTAATATTTCTGTTCGTATTAAAGGTTCTGATAAACTTGGAACACGTTGCGAAATTAAAAATGTTAACTCAATTAAATTTATGCAAATGGCAATTGATTATGAAGCCAATAGACAGGTTGATTTAATAGAAGAGGGTAAAACAATTGACCAAGAAACAAGATTATTTGATACTAAAAAAAATGAAACA
>Ga0115000_10003103_pt1 | contig 13967 bp, 12 predicted proteins | sample ArcticOcean_MG_C_6_FD_89690 | JGI IMG/M metagenome (GOLD analysis project Ga0115000, IMG submission 89690) | Marine microbial communities from western Arctic Ocean - ArcticOcean_MG_CB8_128 | ecosystem: Environmental > Aquatic > Marine > Oceanic | place: Arctic Ocean: Canada Basin | collected...
CTATAGCTCCTACTTGAGCAGCCGCTCCTAAAGCTTTCATTCTTCCAGCAGCTTTGTTGGCGGCGTCTGATTGAGCTAGTGTCGCATCTGTTTGTTTTTTATCTGCCTTAATAAGTGCTTTTTGTTCTCTTATACGCTCCTTTTGGATTTCTCGATCAAACGTTACGTCTTCTATCTCTTTCTTAGTAGAACCCTTAAAACGTTTCTTTCCCTTCGGTCCTACTAGCATATTATCTCTGCGAATCTTCACTTCTTTTAAAGTCTCTTTTGCATTAGCAATTTCAGCTTCACGCCCTGCTTTTACTGCTTGAAGTTCCGCTGATTTTGTATTTCTTATTGCAACATCCTCAGCACTAAGACGTTCTCCGTCTACTTTTACGCCTTTTCCCCCAAAAGCTCCAAAAGCTTGTTTATTAGCACTGCCTCCTAGTCCGGCACTAATCTTAGGAAAAGTATCTGCAAAAGAAGTCGCCGCAAACTTAAGGGCAACAAAAGTAGTGATAATACTTCCAATTCCGCTAGTAAAAGCTTTTATGCCGTCATTCATTAAGCCAAACTGCTCTAATAAGCTTTGTATACCTGCTGTAAGCCCTGAGAAAATAGCTACTTTAACTAAGCTACCTTGAGCTCCACCAAGAACACCACTTGCTGCTTTTCCTACAGGACCACCTTTATTAAACTTATTGATCTTGCTTAAATTTCCATGACCAAAAGCTTGAGCTGACTTCTTATTAACGACAAACTCGCCGGGAGTAAGCATAGCAGGAACGGTGTCGGGTCCTGATATACCGCCGCCTTTAGCTTTTCTTGTTTTTCTCGCTAGTGCGCTTTTTTTGTTAAAGCCTAATGCTGTTTCGACACTGTTTCTAGTGACGCCTGATGCTCTTTCGTGAGCAGTTAATTTTCCAAGGTTTATATTTTCTGTATTTGAAGTTGGGGCTTTATTTTTTAATCCTGAATAACTACCCTCTCCTATCCTTTGTAGTAGAACTTTTGCTAAATATTCATTATCACTTGTTTTTGATTGTGTAAACCTAGCTTCATGAAATCTTGAACCCTCTTTAAAATCTATTGGAGATATTTTACTTTTCATCGATTGGAAACGGTTTTGTTTTTTAATAAGCTTTTCGAAAGCTCTACCCTTCTCGACAGGTTTTGTACTAAACAAACTTCCTACAAACCCTCTTTGCTTTTTTTGGCCCTTGTATTGTTTTTTTATAAGAGCGGCTAATCTCTTAGAAGTGTATTGCTCCTTCTTAATGTTTACTTCAAAATCGTCAGTGTCATTTATAGCCAAACCTCTTGAGAATGGCTCTTCCTTTTTGCCAACTAGTCTATTTGCAATAGACTTTTTCGTATTGCCAAGATTGACAGCTCCGCCTTTAGCGTATTTATTAATCCCTTCCATTCGTGAACCCATAGCCTGAGCTGAGGATTTACGAACTACAAACTCACCGGGAGTAAGCATGGCTGGAACAGTATCTCCACTACCTGATCCCGGAACCCAACCACCTTTTGCGAATGTTTCAGGTATGCCTCCTTTAGAAGAGCCCACACCAAGAAGACCTTTAATTCCTCCTCCTTTTAACTTACCGCCAATAAAACCCCCAACCCTAATAGCAAATAATGCAGTTAGAAGAGGAATAACAGGAGCTATAGCCTTACCCATAGCTGTAATGGCTCTAGCAAGACCTAAAGCAATTGTGGCTAAACCCTTAAAGGCGGCAGTCTGAGACATCTCCTGAAACAATTCTTTAACTTCGGCAGTGACTTTAGCCATTTGAACAGCAAGAGACTGTTGAGCGATTGCCACATCTTTAGCAAGACTATCAGAACCTTTTAACTGAGCATTTAAAGCTTCTTGAGCAGTTCCAAACTGTTGGATAAGAGGAATAACTTTAGAGACTTGTCTAAAACCACCAAGCTGTTCAACAATAGCCGAGAACCTAAGGTCAGTAGACTCCAAGTTTTTGAGAGCATTGCTTAATCTTTTGACAGCCTCAAAAGGCCCAACAAATTTACCATTTAGGTCTGTGAGTTCAATACCAAACTGACGTAAGAACTTAATAGTTGTAGGACGTTGTAAACGTGTAAAGATGGTTCTAAAACCAGTAGCAATGGTTTCTGCTGTTTCACGAGTAGTAGAACGTACAGAAGTCATTAACGCGATTAACTCTTCAACATTACCGCCAGCAGCTTTAAACGAACCACCAGCACGCTTAATAGCCACACCAATATCAGAAGCTTCAATAGCAAAGTTGGCAGAAACCGTATTAATCCTACTTAATAAAACTTCTAAACCGCTAGCTTCTATTCCAAATTGTCTCATTGCAGCCACAGCAGTTTCAGCTGTATCTGCAATATTATCAAACGTAGGAGCTAGTTCGGTTTTAGCTAAAGCTCTAAGTGCAATCTCAGTGTCCTTAACCGTCAAGCCTGTTTGTTTAAGAATTAGACCTGTTTTTATAAGACCGGATGACGATACACCTAACGTTTTAGCTAGATTAAAAACGGTTTTCTCTAAACCCTTTAACTGGGTTATAGTCTGGCCGGAAACCTGAGCTATTCTAACTAGCTCTCGTTCAAATTTAATGGCATCGCCTATACCTTGTTCTATTACATTAGTGAATCCACTAAATACCCGGCGGGCAATATCGTATTTAAGAACAACCTTTAAAGCAGAGCCAAAAACGTCACCCATATGTGCGGCGGAAAGCGAGGCTGATTTAGCTTCTTTGCCTAGACCTTTAGTCTCTGTAGCTATCTTCTTTACTTGAGTGGCGGCTTTTGTGTTTGTGGCCAATCTCTTAGTAGCATCCGCGAGTTTATTAACTTCTCGCGTTGATGTGCCCGCATTTACGTTGATAGCAATTTCAACTTTTTTTCCTTTTAGCTTGCTGTTAATTTCACCGATGATTTTTTTAATAGATGATGATGTTGGGGCTTTTAATTTTACCCCTACAGTAACGTTCTTAAGATGTTTATTGATGTTCTTAAGAGCTTCGGTAGCAGTTTTTTTAGTGACCGTTAGATTGAGAGCTGTAGATACAGTCTTTAGGTCTTTCTTAATCTTAGAGAAAGCTTTTTTCGTCTCCGCACTAGTGGGAGCTTGTAGATTAATCTGCGCTGTTAAAGAAAATTTCTCGGCCATGTTAACACCTTAAAAAAAATGAGCATACCGGTAGCTAGCGTGCTAACGATATACCCACTTTCCATTATTACTATTCGGTTTGCGCTTTAGCTGGCGACCTTTTCGTTGTTTTCTTCTGAGTCTTTGGTTTTGGCTTATCTTCAGCCTCTACCACTTCATCATCATCATCATCTTCTTCTTCACCTTTTGGAACTTCGACAGGTTTTCCGGAATCATCTAAGAAAGGAGAAAAACTAACTTCATATTCACCTTCCTCTGAAACCTTCTTACCGTCTACATCTATATAGTACGATTCACCTTTGTCGTCGTATGCAATGTATCTACTGTCTTCGTCAATAAGTCTTTCATTACCATCTCCGTCTACATCAATAAGATGGCCGTCTTTGTTGACCAACCGTAACTTATCATCCGAAAGACTATATGATTGTAAAAACTTGTTTTCCGGCAAAGACGATTCGTAATTAGGATCTAATCCGTATAACTTCTCTGCTAGTTGACCCGCTGCATCAATAACGTAAGGTTCAGCGGCAAGAGTTTCGTATTGTTCTCTAGAAGAAAATAGCTTCTTGCCTTGTTTGTCTAGTAAGCAAGCGTAGACCAGATGAGAAAATCTTTCATTATCTGCCTGACCTTCCGCTGTGTTACCGTCCATCGAGCTTCGTTCTGAAATTAAACTCCTGAACTCCGCACGATGCTTTCGCATCTCAATGGCTACGCTTCTAGCTTCCGAAAGAGAAATACCACCTTTGCCTAGAGTTTTTTCTCCTTCGGAGATCTTCTCAAGAACGGCGTTATATTCTTCTTCTTTGCCTTCATCCCATATGCCTTGGTCTACCATAACTTGATTAAGCTTTTGTCTTAAGATAGCTCCTGACTGTAGGGCTTCTCTAAAAGCTTTATTATAAGCAAGCTGACCTTCTTTACTTATCTTTGTGTCCGGCAATTGAAAAAATATAATTTTCTTATCGCCTTTTGAGGTTGTTGATTCAACTTCATGTCTTTTCTTCGCCATCTTCTTCTCCTTCTTTGAGTGATATTGGTGTAACCGGCATAGTAATCTTGTATTTTAACCAGTTAATTTCATAACTGGAAAATTCAGCTTCTAGATTTCTACCTTGGTTATTGCCTCTATCTAGTATTTCCGACCTAACTAAGTCATAAAGCTCTTTCAAATGCTCCTGTTCAGGAGTAAGTGGTTCTTCGCCTGTATGACCCCATAAAAAACCAAAATGTTTTTCTACGGTACTTAAAGCACCGATCATTGTGGTTTGTATCTTCTTCTTCGACATTTTTAGAAGTCTCTGTTTTGAGACCTCTTTATACTTGTCAGCTTTATCAACCTTATATTGGTCTGACTGTCTGACAAGTTCAGCATATGATTCTTCCATTGATTCCTTCCTTATATTACCCGAATTTGGCGTTAGCCGCATTCATTGCTTTCATTTTTACGTCCTGAAATTCTTGGTATTTAACGCCCTTATTACCGGACTTCTTTACCTTTTCCATCCTAGACTTAACAACATGTCTTCCCTCAGCGTCATTCAGGTCGTACACTTGTTTCGCCTCTTCCTCGCTTCTGGTTGTGATATAAACTTCGTCCGCGCCCGGATGTTTACTCTCAAAACCATCTAGCTTGTCTTTACTTTGTTGTTTTTCTCTATTTCTTCTTTGTAAGATAAGCCATCCATCAATAGCATCATCGTCATCTATTATCTTTTCGTTCGGAGCTTCAGGCGATTCAGCGATGTTATCATAAAGACGTGTCCAATCTAATAAATTTGACTGCTCTTCAGACAGCTCATTAGGATTTCTCCCAAAAGCCTTTTCTGCGCTGTTTTCGCTATTAATCCAAATATTTCTCCAAGGTGATGTTCTAGCTAATTCTCTATGTTCTGTTGGTGTTATTTTTTGGTCGTTGTGTCGTTTTAGAACAGTAGGAACATCTAATTCTTCGAACAAATACGGATCTCCGTTTTTGTATGTCGTGGTGTTCTCTATTATCCAATTCCATCTAGCGTAAGTTGCTGTTCCTTCGCAATCTAAATGGTCGTTAGTGTGTTTAGTTCCAAAAAGTCTTAATTGTTCTCTTTGTAAAAGTTTTAAGTCTTCTTTTATTTTCTTAACATGCTGGGGAACAAAAAAGTTTTCATAAAGTTTTACCTTCATATCGTCTATCTTTTTTTTGTTCCTCTCTAGAAGTTCTTCTTGTTCTTCTGTCCAAACTTCTTGTTCGTACATCAAATCAAGCATTTCTGTTCTAGCAAAAACACCTGAAAGCAAAGCCTCGTCATAAGCTTCTTTAAAAGCTTGTTGTGCGAAAAGGTTTTGCTCTACAGTCAAAGGATGAACATATAATGTTAAATCCTTATTAACTTTTATAATCGCCGTCCCAAATAGTATTCGAGACAGGAGAAATTCCCGTTCGTAATTTTGCATCCAAAGTCCATTCATTTATCCCTATGTGGACTGACAAAGAGGGCTGGAAAATACCAGCCCTCTATTGTTAGTTAGTCTAAGTATTAATTAAACCCAGCATCAGCTGTAGCAACAAGACTATCTTTATATTGATAGTCTAACTTATTAAAGTTTCTATACGAATATGTAATAGTAGCATTAGTCCCGCCAGTATCTACGCCATTCCAAGTAACTGACTGAAGTCTGTTCTTTGTCCCAAGATCAAACGTATGATTTCTTAATCCAGCGCCGTCACCGACATGGACTGAAGCATCAGCATATACACCAAATTTAATTATAGTTTCTGTAGTGTTATCCTGTTCTGGTAGAGCATCTACACCCATCAAGTCAATGTCTGTGACATAAGCTTCAACATCGCAAGTAACTTCTACAGGAAAAGTAACATACCTGTGATAAGGCATTCTTTTTCCAAGAATATTAATTTCTTCTCGACCAAAGTCAACACTCACAGAAACATTTGAGATAGCAGTTGTGTTAGTGTTGTTGGCAGCCGCAGATGTTAAAGAGTTAATAGGAACAGGAAATACATCACCGACAAAAGCAAATTTTTGTCTCTTAGCAACGTCTCCTGTGTCTAGATTACCAATTACAGGGCTTCCAGCTGGAAATACTCCGACTGCATCGGCGGTTGTCCAAGCCTTATGATTTCCAACTAAATTAATAGACTCAGTAAAGAATCCATCTGTGTTAAAATTGAAACTTGCCGAAGAACAAAACATCCCAGAACAATAAGCAAAAGCATCAAGGTCAGAGCCAATGACTTCATTTTGATCGTTTGTTATAGCGAAGAAAATATCCACTTGATTGTTTTGATCGCCAGATATTGTAATATCGCCTGCGTCAGCATGGTGCATAGCTCTACCATAAAGAAGAACAAATTGGTCTATTGTTCTTTCTACAGTAATTTCTACATCTGGTACTTCTTCAAGATCTTGATAAATTTCTAATTGACCAAGTTGAAAAATTTGTTCTAAGTTGAAATTCGTTGTTATTCCTACACTTTGTACTCCGGGGCAGAATTGCGCATTTGCAATACCCACCGTGCCATGAATTCCTGTCGCTAAGCCTTCAACGGCCCAGTAAGTTCTTTTATTTGCCATTATTATACTCTCCTAAAAGGATAAGGTTTATCTTTCTAACATATTATACACCAATTAAACTAATTGTTTACATAATTAGCTCGGTGTTCATTCTAACTATTCCATGGTATAAATTAGGAGACATTGCTTCTGAAGTCTGCACTTTAGCATCCTGTAATTGCAATTTACCACCACCATAATCATACCTAAAACCTCCATCTGCTACTTCCTTTATTAGGTCAGGGTACATCTTAGCACCTTTGTTAGTCATTCCTCTGTAGTCCAAAGGAAAAACACCACTTCTACCTATTAAATCGCTGTTAAATAATCTAACAACTCTATCCTCTTGAAGAGAAACTATGTCTAATAACTTGTCTCGTGTGTAATCATCTTCTGCTAAAACATGGAATAATACATCCGTATTAACAAAATGAGTTAAACCCCCTAAAGCGTAAGGCTCTAAGGATCTTCGTTTTACAACTTCTACCGCTAAAACCGGCAGTTGTAATCTAGTATCTGCTAGCTGAGACCAATCTCCAGAACCTTCCATTAAGAAATCACCATCCGCGCGTTGTGATCTATATTGAATTTCTCTGAAAAAATTGTCATTAGCTTTGGTTACTTTAGCCCATTTATGGCTAAATTCCGCAGTTACTGAACTTGTTGTGTCTATTGCTGTATCAAAAACAACTCTCCCATTAGGATAGTCAATGTGATAAGCGTATGTTCCAACTCCAGAAGCAGGCTGAAATGCCCCACCTACAAAAACCCCAGAAACTCCGGGATAATTAGAAGCATTGGGATAAGTGACTGCGTCTGGTTTTATTTTTATTAGTGTTTTGGGCTGATCTGTAATTGATAGACCGCTTTGCCATACCCAGTTAGATCTAAACCCTTCCCATACTTGACCTGAAGTATATCGGGGGTCATCTACTAGTCTAAGTTTGTGTTTGTCTCCGCCATAATGACCTACGGTAGGAATTGACGTATTAGTGAAGCCTCCGGCATCAACTATAGCCCAGTCAAAATATTCAATCATGTTGTCTTGAATAATATTAGAAACAGTACTGTCTCCAATATTGGTTATTTTATTTAGCCATTTAGTCATATTATTTCCAGTTTGACTTTATTTCTGCTTTTACAACTTTTATTATTTTTGCCTGTGTTCCCTTTTTATTGATAGCTCTAGTTATAAAGTTATCATTAGTAGTACCAGCATACCTTGGGCTAATACGCCATGTTTTTCCGGGTTTCATGTTACCATCACCACTTCGTCCTTTTGAGCCTGATTCAAAATGAAAACTGTTAACAATAATCCTATCGCCTTTTGTAAGAAGCCAATCTAACCATTCAATAGAAACTATCCTGTTATAAGTCTTTGAAAAATAATCTATGGTTGATCCTGATATGCTAAGAGCTTCGTTGAAATCACTAGGTTGGAATCCTATAGTTAAGCTTGCTAATACTCTTCCTGTTCCTCTATTAGATTCAATAAAGATAGACCCACTTACCATTCGTGCTATATCTTCAGAAGCCTGTTGAGCCTTACTAGAAGTAAGTCCTAACTCTCCTCTTAGACTTCCTCCTCTAATAGCTTCCATAGCTGGGGAATTATAAATTTCATCATATATAATAGGCTCTAGTTTTTTTATAATATCATTTATTGAGCTATTAATAGCTATGATTGCGTGTTTCTTTATAATTTCATTAACAGCCTTGGCAAAATCGCCCGCATTCTCATTAAGACTAAAAGTTATACCTGCCATTAAACACGCTCCCAAAATATAACAATATACTGAGTTGGGTTTTGTTTAAATCCTTGGTTATAAGGCTCTGATAGTCTTTTATATCTACCTTGATTATATTTTCCAACATCTACTAAGAGTTCTTTGGCACTTGTTAACTTTTTATAGTCACTCATATAGCCAATTGTTTGTATTACATTGTCAGGAACATCAACAGTAAAACCTACATTGATGAAGTCCCTCTTTTGATAATAAATTCTTAGCTCAATACTTTCCTCAATCTCTGTTAACTTAAACCCTTCTCCACCACACAATGGGCATGGTGTTCCTCTGTTAAAAGGGATAGGACCACCTGTCCTGTAGAAATTTACAGATCTTCCTCCAAAAGTGTTAGTAACACAATTTTCGCAAGCAGTCCTTTTTTCAGGATAAACTAAAGTAGCCGTCTTATTAAATAACAAGATTGCTTCATTTAGCTTAGTGAATACATTTGAGGGTAAATTAATAGCCATTTAACTGCCTAACAAAGATTAGCTAGTGTAATAAGTCTTATCGTCAAATCTGCCTGTATATTTAGCTTCTAAAACCGCAACGTCTTGCGAAGTGTTTACTCCACCTTCAGCAGTTCCACCACTAAAGTCTGTTTTTGCAACATTTGTGTCTATTGTTCCTGTAATAGCAGTATTGCCTTTAGATCCGGGTCTAATTTGAGTTAAAGTCAGTACACCAGCACCATTATCAGCAACCGCGATTGAACCATTGTGACCGGCGGCGTTATCCACACAAAGCTTTAAAGCTGTTGCAGCGGCAGCGGCATCAGTATTGATAAACTCAAGACTTCCTGCTGTCGTTCCTGATTTTGCTGTGTATGTTTTAGAAAGTCCGTGAGCATCAAGGATTATAATGGTATCATTAAGGTCAGCAGCACCACTAAAAGTAACAGTTGCAGTAGCAAAGTTTCCACCAGCCCTGATTGTGTAGTTATTGCCAAAAGCGGCAGTTCCAGCGGCTTTAGGCGCACCAACAACAACACTGTTATTTCTTTCGTGTGCGTCTGTCGTGCCTCTTATGTTTGTGGTTACATCAGCCATTTTTTATCTCCATTTGTTAAGATTCTAATTGTGTAATTCTTGCTTTTGCTATATCAAGTTCAGCTTTAATCTCTTTTATTGCAGAGACTAAGTAAACATTAATCATGTGAGAGTCTAAGTGTTTTACGTCTGTAACCAAGATTTCATCTGTTTCATGGTCTTTTAGGTCTACGCCACTATTAGTGACTGCTTCTGGGAATTCTACAGCGACTTCTTGAGCAATGAAGTTATAGTAATAAGTATCAGGATCAACACCAGTATGACAGTCGCAGAAGCCTCCTATGTATTTAAACTTAACAGGTCTTAAGTTAGCTATCTTATCCAAACCGCCAGTAATATCTAATACATCTGTTTTAACACGAGAGTCAGAAACAACACTCCATACCGAACTAACAGGTTTACCAGCTGAGTTACTGCTAAGTTGAAGTTCGTAAGTAGGAGAAGCCACATTAATGCCGACCTTACCATCGTTATTAATTCTTATTCCACTTGGTTGTAAGCTATTAGATAACCAATTATCATTAAGGGCTATATCGCCATGATAAGTAGTGGTATCTGCATGAACCCCAAAGTCATATATATTACTTGAATCACTATCAAACCGACTAATAGCCAATTTAGCATCAGTGTCAGCAGCACTAGTTCCAGCTTGAATGTAAGCGGTATTGTTTGTACTTCTGGAACCTAGCAGACGCAGTGCTGAGTTCGACGCATTGTGTCCAATCATAATCGACGAATCTTCGCCGTGAATATGTAACTTGTTTTCTCCGGCTACAAAATTGTCATACGGAGCGTCGGTATCAATACCTATGTGACCTAATCTATCAACAGTTAGGTTATTAGGAATGAAAGATCCAGAGTTGTTAATCTTTAATACGTCGCTAGTAGCCTTGTATCCAATAGCAGACCAATTACCAATGGCAACATCTCCGCTACCAGCGGTATTTGTCCCAATGTAAATTGATGTTTCACTACCCATTGGGTTTTCTACCCCAAGAGTTGTTGTACCACTAGAGTATATATGTGTATTAAATAATGGACGCCATGTGTCAGGGGACACGCCAGAAGAGGAGAATCCTACGTTACCGTTCGTAGAGTCTAATATAAACTGATTTTTCCGCGTTATGCTAGAAGAACGTGTTTCTACTATGTATTGTTTTTTTGTTTTATCCCATGTAGATGCCGCATAATTAGATAGGTTAGCGGTAGCATTACCCGACCCAATAAACATCTGAGCATCACCACCATCAGACCCGACTACTAACGCTCTATCATCTGTAGAAGTTGTTTGCTTTCCAATATCGTCACCAACAACGAATTGTTCTTTTGGATAGAGAGCTCCCACAGAAGCATTACCACCGCTAGCAACAACGAACAAGGCTTCACTAAACAAAACCTTGTGTTTTCTATCATCGTCGTATCCAACAAAGAATCTACCATTACCACTACCAACAGCGTCTACGCCTAAACCAAATGTGGCGTATAGATTGTTTTGGTTAAAGCTCTGCCCAGCTTGGTATTTAGACATAACAATGTCTGCCGTATTACTAGACAGATGTTCAAAGTCACACCTAATAGAGTCTCCAGAAGAACGAATATGTAATGGTTGTTCTGGAACAACACCTAATCCAAAATGCCCATATTCACTTATGGTGGTTCTAGCGACAAAGGTGTTAGTTCTTGTATCAAGATGCCCGGTCTTAAGATGAGTACCGCTAGCAACACCTACGATATTAGGAGTACCCGTTGTGTAAAAAGCCACACCTGAATCAGCATGGCTTCTAATAACATTAACCGGTGGGTTTACGCCGCCTGCATATATAGATAATTGACCTTCTGGCTTAATAGAAACCCTTTTTGTTAATCCATCACCACCCAACGTAACGCCAGAACTGGAAGTATAGAAGTCTATGCCTCCATCTTCTTTGTTAGTTGCATCGATTCCAGAAACAAATTCTATCTTAGATACCGTAGTATCATCCCACTGGACGTTGATTTTGTTTAATGGAGTTTGAATGGAAGCTATTCCACTATCCCGAACATCTATAGCATACCTAAAGAATGCATCAACGCCACTAGCTACAATAGGTTCGATTGAATCAACAATATGATTCAAATCATCTCTCATTGTTTTTGCTGTAATGTTTCCTTTGCTATTGTCAGCAAAGTCTGTATCTATCTTTGTTTTAAGATCTTGTTTTTTAAATTGTGCCATTATTAAAATCGCCCTGATCTATTTGAATAATTTGATCTACCAACTATATCACTACCGGGCGAATAAGGACCAAGTATTGCTTGTCCTACTACGCCATTCATCTTAAATTGCATTACTGCTTCTTCATATTTTTTATTTATGTCGTCAAACAAAATTTTAAGACCAGTAATAATACCTCTTAAGTCAAGGGCGGACGGCCCGTCTCTAAGAGAAATAGCATTAAGAGAGTGAGTTTTAAGCTCACTCCCTATTAACATCTGTGCAGTCTTTAAAGATACCAAGTTAATAAAAGAGTCATCTTTGTCGGACGAACTTGTAGGGTCTGGAGTCAAGGTTAAAGAATCTACATCTATCGCGTATGTATTTTCAAAATCAATTTCTAGCATAGATAACTGTGCGGATACTAGTATTGCCTCTTCTAATCTAGAATCAATAAATGTGTAATCATTAGAATTTACGTCATGTACTAGATGACGAACAATAACTGTCATTTCGTTTTGCCAAGTCATTTTCGTCTCCTATAGATTTCTATAAACTTTAAAGGTTGTTATGTCTGTATAAAATGTTCCATCTGATATTACTACTTTTCCTTGAAGTTTGTAGCTTCCAACTTCGTCTAAATCGTCTGCGGCTACATTGTATCGCATTTTTCCATCTGTTCCGTCAGTGTTAAAAGCAGTTGCTTTTGTTAGTTTACTTCCAGACGGTTTCTTAAAAATCAATTGTTTAGTAGTAGCGCTAGATATATCAACAGCGCTAGTGCCATCTGTGACAGTGACTAGGAACTGAGTCCCTACATCATTTATATGAATTTCATTAGCTGCCATGTTTACCTTTCTCTAACGAGTGTTTTGTTTACTATTTTGTCTATATAAACCGACTCGCTCTTTGATTTATCAATATACGCAGACAAGGAAAATCCTTTATCAATGTATGAAGTTATTGAAATTTGCTTGTCTATATACAAAGTGAAACTATTAGATTTATCTATATAGCTAGTTATCTTTATAATATCTGGATTTTCAGTATCCGAAGACATTACAGAAGTAAGGGTAGCTATAGGTCGTAAGTTAACAGTTCCTCCATGTAATAATACACTATTTCCAGTCAAAGATGCTGTACTTTGGAATCTGCATACTCCACTTATTAAGGTGGCACTAGCAGACAAAGAAGCTTCATGATGTGTATTATTTTCAGCATAAGCGGTTATAGTAGCTTTTACATCTATATGGTTCTGAGATATAAAGTGGTGGCCTACTAGACTAGAGCCAGTTTGGAGTCCTTTAGTAAAGCCTTGACTAAAAGCACCTACATTACTAATGTGAGCTTGGCCAAACTTAGTAACTTTCCCTACCTGAGAAAAGGAAGCGACTCCAGAGAGGCCGGAAATCAAAACGGCTTCTAGTCTAGCTTGGCTTGAGACAGATGCAGAAGATGATAAAGATACAGACCTCTTAAACTCACCAACTATAGTTCCAGTCATTGTGGCAGAAGACGATATAGAGCTTGTGACTCCTATCGTATTTGAACCTACGTTTAAAGTAGAGCCAGAAGAAGCTATTGAAGAAACAGCTTTTATTTGTATGTGTCCAATGGCAGAGATAGAAGCCGGGCCAGAAGCTAACGATACGGCCTTAACAGTTAATTCTGGAGCTACAACCAAGGTAGCAGAACTAGACAAACTAGCGGTTCCTAGCAACTCAGGAGCAGAAGATGCAGCTATTGTAGCAATCGAAGAAAGTGTAGAGCTTCCTGTTTTATCAACCGTTCCGGTAACTGAGACAGTACCAGAAGAGTTTAAAGCAGATACAGACTTGAGTGTTAACTCAGGAGTTGAAGATACTGACCCCACAGAAGACAAAGATGCGGAAAACGTAGATTCTATAGAAGATTCAGAACTGACCGAAGCAGAACCTGAAATGGAAGATATTCCGCCAATAACTACAACGCCGGAAGAAGGTGTTGAGCCTGTGCTGGTTATTAAAGTAGCAGCCCCTAATTCAAGAATTCCTACTTCTGTCATAGAAGCAGAAGCAGACATAGAGGAAGCTACTGATATCGTTTGATCGGCTATGCTAGTTACAGACCCTGTAGCGCTAATAGTCGCGCTTGCCGTGGTTGTAACTCCAGATATAGGTAGTGAAGAAATAGGCGCTTCACTTATTGCGTTAAAGCCTAGCATGTTACTACCTTTCTGTTTTTATAAGATTC
>Ga0115000_10003104_pt1 | contig 13966 bp, 3 predicted proteins | sample ArcticOcean_MG_C_6_FD_89690 | JGI IMG/M metagenome (GOLD analysis project Ga0115000, IMG submission 89690) | Marine microbial communities from western Arctic Ocean - ArcticOcean_MG_CB8_128 | ecosystem: Environmental > Aquatic > Marine > Oceanic | place: Arctic Ocean: Canada Basin | collected...
CACGCTCTCGACGACCGCGGCCACGTGCCCGCTGCCGCCCACGCCATTGCTCGGCGCGCCGCGCTTCGGGCTGCAGGCGGCCGCCCTGCACCTCCAGACCTTCGACGGCGGCCAGCGCGACGCCTCGGGCGTCCCGGGCGAGCCGGCCAACGCCCTGCTGGACGCGGCGCCGTCCACCGATGCGGCGGTGGAGCTCGCCCTGACCTTCGACAGCGCCTGCAACCTCGTGGACGGCGACACGGTCACGTTTTCGATCCCGTCCTTCCGCGGGAGCGACGTCAGTGGCACGTCCAGTGTGGACTACGCGTCCGCGGGCGCCGCGGACCCGCGCCTGCCGGCGGCGTCCTTCGACTTCGCCTTTAGCGGCGGGGGTACGGGGGACGCGAGCGTAGTACTCACGGCGACGTCCGGCGCGGCGGCGGGGCCGCGCACCGTGACGATCGGTTCCACCCACGGCTTGCGACCCCCGACGCACGGCCTGCCGCGCGGCCCCGTCGGCTTGACGGCGTCGTTACATGCGAACTGCACCGGCGGGTCGCTTGCCCCCGTGCCCCTGGACGCCGCGCCCTCGTACGGCACCTTCGCCAACGCGAGCCTCACCTTCGAGCCCTCGACGGCGAACGCCCTCGCCACGCTCTTCCTGGACGTGGCCCCCTCGTCCTCCTTGGCAACTGGCGACAGCATCGAGGTCTGGCTGCCCGGCTTCGGCTACAGTTCGGAGTTTGTCAGTGATGCGGCGTTCTCGGCGTCGGCCGCGGCGACCCTGCAGCTCGCGTGGGTGCCCGGGAGCGACGGTCATGTCGAACTGGGTGCGCTGAGTACGGGCGACGAGGGCTATGTGCGGCGCGCGTCGGTGAACCCGGAGACGGCCGCGGGACTAGTCAGCGCGCGAACGGCGGCGAACCGGGCGCTGGAAGTGGCGGAACTGTACGAAGCGATGCCGCCCCAGATCCTGGACGTGCGGGCGGCCCTGTACGCGGCCGGCGGCGACGACGGCGCCGCGTTACGAGGCCGGAGCTTACCGGCCGGTTCGCTAGTGCCCATCTTCGTCGTCTTCGACCGGGACGTCTCGGTGTATGCGTCCGCGCGGACCGCGCCGCCCTTTTCGTTGGAACTAGCCGTGGGGGACGGCCGCACGATACTCGCACCGCTCTCCACGGGGGTCCTCGGGTGGTCGACAACAAAGAGTCTGGGCTCGCGCTACCTGCGCTTCGACTACGTCGTGGGCGAAACGGACTACTCTTCAGACCTGGCGCCGGTCCACACGCAAGCGCTACTGCGGGACCCGTTGCAGCCGACGGCGGCCATACGACTGTGCGAAGGAGCGGAGGTGGAGGTGCCCGGGTATCCCGGCCTGTATTACGTGCCGGACGCTTTCCGAACGCCGGTGAACGCGAACCTCAGCATCCCTGTGTTGGGTCTTTTGGCGCGAGACGCGGCGGACGACGTCGCGTTCGGCCGGCGACCTTTGAAGATCGACGGGTTTTTAGACGTGCGCGTGGTCTCCGTAACTACACAAAAGAACCGGTCCACCGCGTTGTGGCCCGTCTTTGGAAGTGGCGAAGTCGTCGATGTGGACATCACCTTTTCGAGAGATATAGAAGTGAACGGCTTCCCGACATTGAATCTGGGCGGGAACGGCGTCGCTTTGTATACGAGGGGCGGTCCTCGACAAATTATTGACGTGGGCGTTAAAGCGGTGCCCGCCCTGCAACAAGGAGGGTGGGAACTTGTGTACGGCGGCATCACGGCCGGGTGCCTCGACTGGGACGCGACGGCCAAGGACGTCGCTCACGCCCTCGCAGAGATCGGTGTCCTAGTGTCCAAAAGGTACGACCCGGATAATAACAAAGCGATCCTTGAGAGCATAGAAAGCTTCCCCCGGGGCGGCGGGAGGAGAACGATCTTCCACTTCCACGCCGATTCCGCCGCGGAGCCCGTCGAGGTGGCCACGCGCCCCTTCTGCGTGCCGTTGACCCCGAACTCGCCGGGCGCCCACGCGCGCCGGGCGCCGTCGCCCGTCGCGACCTTCCGCTATCAAACCAGACGGGGCGACGCCCTGCGCTACTTCGAGGTCAAGGACGAAGATGCTCTTGTTTTAGGGGACGAGGACGAAATATTAGCGGCCACGACGTACTCGCGGAGTCCCGTGTCGTTGAAGCTTCCCCTGGAAACGTGGCAGCTGGCTTCATCAAAGATCGCGGTCAACGGGTCCGCGGCGTCAATACTAGAGCTGTCGACGGACGCCGCCTTCCCGCTGGAGGCGGGTGACGCGGCCCACGTGATCGTTATCTTTGATGCGCCGGTCTTCTTGGACGAAGACGCGGCGCATACGCTCAAGCTCAGTGTGCTGGTCGAGTCCGCGTTCGGCATCGCGCTGCCGGCCGCGTGCACGCGCGTTTGTTCGTACGTGAAAGGCAACGGCACCGATGCCATCTATTTCAACTTCTCTGCCGTGGAAGGCGACTCGGCGCTTGCCGTGCGGGCGGACTACGACGCTCTAGCAACGAGCGGCTGGGTCCGGCGGCGCGCGCTCCCGGTGGCCACCCAGAGCGTGTCGTTGACAGTACCGGACTACAAGGCCTGGCGCGTCTCCTTGAGTGTCGACGGGACGAAGCCGGCCAAGGTCGCGAGCGTGTTCAGCGCCGATCCCGTCGAAGCGCTCTACGAGCCGCAGACGTTGGGATCCGGCGATTTACTCATGATCGCGGTGCGCTTCAACAAGAAGGTCAAGTTCGGCCGCGCGGACGGGAGTCCGATCGAACCGACGGTCGAACGCTTCGGGGACCAGTCGGACTGGCTTAAGTTGCGGTTGCGGACCGGTCGCTTATTGAACGGCACGACCTGGATCAACAACACGTATTTTGAAAATGGGACCCGGGCCCAGCCGTACGCCTGGTATGTTGGTGGCAGCGGGACCGCGACTCTACTCTTCAAGTACATCATCCAGAAAGAAGACAGCTGGGCCGACGGCTACCTCAATTATGCCTCGATGCATGCCCTGGAAATCGGCAACGAGGGCATCGTGCTGGACACGGACGCGGTGAGTGGCTACGGCCCCGCGGACATGCGCCTGGCCCCGTCGGCGAACGACGCGCGGGCCCTGAACGTGTCCAGCATGCTACTGATCGACACGGTGTCCACGCCCCAGATCATCGACGCGTACGGCTCGTCGGCATTAGTGGATCCGTTGATCGAGTCTGATGACGAGGCCTTTTTAAATGCGTCCATCAAGGCCGAGTTTTATAGGCGGGCGTCCATCGATGGGTTGCGAGGGCCCATTCGCATGTATGATAAGAAGTGGAAGGAGCTGAATTACGAGCCCGTGACGTATACGGTGGGCGACGTCATAAGGTTGGAGGTCGACTTCACCGCGGGTGTCACTTTCCTCAGCGAGGAGTCGCCCCCGCCTAGGTTGTACCTGGACGGCCTCATCGGAAGATATCGGGACCTCCAGGAATTGTTTCCGGAGAACTTTACGTATGCGAAATACGTTTCCGGAAATGGCACTAGATTCTTGAGATTCGAGTGGGAGGTGCCCGACGAGGACCCCTTCGTGGACGCTCCGACTCCTTCGACGGGCGTCGGTCGATTAGCTTACAGGGGCGTGCGTGCTCTAGTGGACAGCGGCGTGAAACTAAGAAGAGCCGCCTTCGGCGACGCGTCGCTCGGCACGCCCCTGATCCAAAACCCCGAGCTCGGCCTGCTCAGTATGTATCTGCCGCCGTCCGAGTTCAGTCCGCTGGAGCACTACTACGAGATCAAAGTGGACGGTTCCAAACCGCGCATCATCGATATGAAACTGTCCCAACACTCAAGTACGGTACGGGACGCCGGGTTGGCCGTGGGCGTCGACACTTTCTCGTTAGGAGACACGATCGATATCACGGTCGTGTTCAGCGCCGGGGTCGTTGTTGAAGGCGTGCCGACCATCCTCCTGAATTCGCGCGGCGGCGAGCCGTCCTCCTCGGGGAAAGATTTAGCCTACGCCTACTACGTGAGCGGCTCCGGGACTAGTGAACTCACCTTCCGGTACGAAGTGGTCAACGGCGACGCCGTGACAGCGTTAAGTCACGCCACGACCCAACACGAGTGCTTTTCCGGTTTAGTCCGGGAGCAGGAGGGCCTCCCTCTTACTTCTGGTCTAAATGACACGGAACGGCTGTCATTGGCCCTCACGGTGCGGTGGCCGCACGGCGACCGGTGCCCCCGGACCTTAACGCCCTCCCCGACTTCGCCCAGCCTCTCCATTCTGCGCATGGCCGAGACGCCGACCATCCAAGCCGACCTCACGTTGCCGATGCCCGGCTACCACGTCTACGCCTACTCGCAGTCGCAGATGGGCGCTACGACTTCACTAGAAGCTTCTGAGGTCGCTCTGGCGGCCACGTCCCTCGAAGGGGACCTCGTGACGGTGGACACGGCGGCGCCCGTTATACTGCACGTGACCTCGCCGTCCAAGGACGACGTGTACGGCGACAAGGCCATTATTACGCTGTGGCTCACCTTCAGTGCACCCGTCGTCATTACGGGCCAGGGCGTCATTGGCGAATTGCGATTAGCCCTCACCAACAGAGAAGGCATCGCCTACTACGCGCGGGGCAACGGCTCGGCTGTTTTGGAATTTGATTATCTCATCGAGTACGGCGACACGGCGTCACCTTTAGACTACGCGGCAGATATGGAAAAAATAAAAACACTCATTTTCTACGAGACGGGCATCCCCGAGACGCAGGAGGCCAAGGCCAACGAGAACGTCCAATGCGCCTTATCGAACAGGACGTGCGAGTTCGTGGCCGAGGGCGGGACCATCGGGAATGCCGGCGAAACGTCCAATACGTTCTACATCAACCAGTCCGAATCGCTTATTATTAGCAACAAGGTCGTGCCGCAGTACCCCGCGGGCGTCTATAGACGCTTATTAGCAGGTGCGGACGTGGGCGAGGCGCGACCGAGTGGCGTGCTGGCGGACTTGCAGCTCCCGGAACCGGGTCCTCGCAAATCGATTGCGGACGTCGGTTCGCTCATCGGCCAGGGGCGGAAGATCATCGTATCTGCAGTAGCTTTGAAAGTTTTAGAAGTGTTTGCGGTGAACGGTACTTATGGTGTGGGCGCGCAGATCGAGATCGGTGTAAGGTTCGAACGGCCCGTGAACGCGACCGGAGTGTCCTACCTGTTACTAGACGTGGACGGGTTAGATGAACCGGCGAAAGCGGTTATTGATCAAACAAAACCCTTCGAGTTGTCCGAAGTGTTGTACTACGTCTACGTCGTGCGGGCGGGCGATAGCTCGAACCGTCTGGGCTACGTCGCGCACGATTCCCTGGACGCCACGGAGGGCGCCATCGTCAGTGTCGGCGGCGGGTGCGCGATCACCTTGCAGTACTGCCCCCACACGCAGCTCGCGGGGGTGCCCGCGCCCACGACGCTCCCAGAGCCCGGCGCGCCGGGGTCCCTGAGCGTGACGTCGTCCGTCATCATCAAGACGGGCCAGACGCGGGTCGGGGCCCTGACGCTCAATGAAACGCGGCGCACGTCCTACGTCTACGCGCCGGGCGCGTCCGTGCCGATCCTCCTGGGTCTGTCAAACCCCGTGCGGCGCGACATGGCGGCCCAGGCGTTCCGAGGGGCTTTAGACATAAGCGGGTTCGCTGATACTCTTGGAAGGCGCGCGGTTTACAGCGGCGGCGACACGTCCAACGCGCTGGGCTTTTCGCTCCGAGTGCCGGGCGGCTGTTCTTCTTCTCTCTTAAGCCACGGCGGGGCCGAGGGCGCCTTGCACTTAGGTGGTGGCGCGTTATTGGCGGACGGCGCGTCGAACTTGGCGACGGTGCGCGCGGACGCGCGGCTCCCCTGTCCTTCATCAATAGATGCTTTGTCGGCGCAGAACGCGTCCATAGACAACGCGCCGCCTCGCGTGGTGGCCGTGCGCGCCGCGTCGTCGTCCTCGAGCTCCGCGGCCCAGGTTTTAGCAAGGAACGCCTCGGCCTACTTAGTGGTCGAGTTCGACCAGCCGGTGCTCGTTTTCGCCCAAGCACCTTCAGTGAATACGCTGCCCGTCTGCGCCCAGTGCGATTCAAAAGGGGCGTACGTGGTGCAGGGCACGGCCACGCCCGAGAGCGGGCGGGGCGGCGGGCGGCAGGGCTACTTCTACCCCCTGTTCCTGGACAGAGACGAAGCTGTGAAGGAGTTCGGGGCACGCGTGGTGGTCATTGAGATGGTACAGTACCCGAAGGTGGCATTCTACGCCCCGTTGGAAGCACCGGAGGCGCGGCGCAAGTTGTTTTGTGCGCCCGAATACGGGTGGTGCGACTTTCCCCTAAGTAAAGTGACGATGCTGGGCGCGGGCCGGTACAACACCACGGAAGAAGTAGCCGTGGAGGACGTGTACGAGTACTATGAGGACGGCGCGTATCCCGTATCCGCCCTTCTGTACACTCCTTCCGGCCGGTATCCTTTATTCGCGGACCACGTTGTAGCGTCCCAGAACTCTTTAATGTTGTCCGATGACAACTTACCGGCCTTAAGTATGGACTTGCGGGGCGGCAAGGCCCAGGCGCGGTACGCCGGCGGATCCGGGACGTCTGTAATAGCGTTCGCGTACGCGGTGGCGCCCGCCGACGAGACGTCGGCGTTCGAGTTCTCCGGCACCGATGCTTTAAGTGGCTACATCTACAAACCACCGCGCGGTTGGACCAGTCTAGTCCAAGCGTTGGACGACGCGTCGCAGTTAGTAAGGGCGGACTTGACCCTCCCGCGGCGGGGCGGGCCGGGCGCCATCGGCGGCGACGAACTAAGCCCGCCCATGGTCATCTACACGGCGCCCGCGCCGAGTTACTTCGTGACGTGCTCCAACGCGGGCGCGCCCGGTCTAGGGTTAGGGCAGGTGCTCGACATTCGGTTGGTGTACAACTACCCGGTGTGGGCCGGAGAAAGCTACTGGGCGGCCATGGACGCCGGGGAGAAGGCGGGGTGGGGTGGTACGGTGACGTCGGTATCCACAACGCGCCGCTTGCAAGATGAAAACCAGTGCAACAGCGACGGCTCCGACTTCTTTTACGTGGAGTCCGTGGACCGCGTTTTGCCATCGGACAAAACGAGCGCGACGCGCTACGTGAGCACGAACCACTGCCCGAACCACGCCTGGACTTCCCTGAACGGCTACAAACCCCTGGACCGCCTGACGAAGTACGTATTTACGGGCTACCCGAACCTCCATGACGGGCCGCCCATTGCGTTGAACGGGGCCCAGGGTGCCATTGGAGTGTTATTCAGTGGTGCCATGGTCTACTCGGACTACGTGGACGAGGACGTGGGCATTGCCGATGAATATCTCAAGTCGGCGCCGTTTCTACTAGCGGAAACGTTAGACGAGTGCGGCTGTCTGAGCGATTCGAGGGTCCACCCGTCCTACCACTGCCACGTGCCGCCGTCTTGTTTACTCAACCAATTGGGCGCGCGGTACGACGCGCACTCGCCCCAGATAGGCTGGGTGGCCGACGGTTTTCCTTTGTACGGGCCCCGGGGCCCGGACGGCCAGTTCATGAAGTCCTGCAATTCGACGGGTGGGGTCGAAGGCGTCGATGTGTGTTTGGACCAGTGCAACGGCTACAAGGCCGTGCTGCCCGGTGTGGACAACTACCGCTACCGCTACTACGGGACCGGCACGTACCACGCCGCCAATTCAGATGACGACTGCGAAGCACCGAGCCCGACCCAACGGGACGAGTACTTCCCCTTCATGCCACCCTGCTTCCGGGGCTGCGTTCCTTTGTCCTTGGACGCGGCCGGCTTTACCTCTTCTTTAACGCAGACGGACCCCCACGTGCCCGTGTGCTCCGCCGACGCGGAGCTCGGCTACACGACAGCCTTCGCGCCCGAAGCTACCGTGGCACTGGGTGTGGACTCGAGCTACTGCACGTCGGGCGTCGGGGGCGTGGCCGACGAGGCCGAGGCGCCCCCGCCGCCCCTGTCGCCTGTTCAGGCCAATGAGTTGTGGGAGGCGACCATTGCAGCATCCCAAACAATGGGAACGCCCCGTCTTTTATTGAGCACGGGCGAGTACGCTTATTTCTTAGGAAACGCCGACGGCGCCCTCCGCTTCGGCTACCGCGTGCCCGTGGAGGAGCAGGAGGGCATGGCCACGATCCAGGCCGAGTCGCCCCAGGCGCTTGAATTGAGGGACTGGGCCGTCGCCAGTCAAAGCGGCGTCATGGCCGTGAGCGCGCTGGCGGAGGACGGGCTCGGGATCTTCTTTGACGTCGAGGGCGCGTGCATGGACGGGTCTTATTTGCTCATACCGCCGCGGAGCATGCCGGTGGGCACGTTATTACCTCTGGAGGACGAGCCCTTCGGGTTGAGTCTTGAGTTGGACCTAAGGCCGGCCAAGGTCCTGTCGGTTTCTTTAGGGTCGCCGTCGAAGTGGTGCCGGGAACTAAAAACAGCGGCGCCGACGTGCGGCGCCGGCGAGGAGATCTACGTGACTATTGCGTTCGACGCGCCCGTGCAGTTGAACGATCCCGAACAGGCGCACCTACTCCTGAACTCGGGTTCGTGCGCTATTCCACGGACGGACAAGCTGGAACACCAGCTCTGCGAGGGCGGGCTGGCTTACTATAGATATGTGGACGGCGACGAGTACGGCGCCTCTTTATTACATTTCTTATATATTGTAAAAGAGGGTGACAGTACGGCATCGTTAGACGTGCTGAACGCCACGGCGTTGAGAGGCGACTTCCGGCGCTTCGCCTCGCCCCAGTCCGTGGGTGACGTGGACACGACCCTCCCGGAAGCCGGTGCTTTACACTCCATGAGCCGCGGGCTGATCGTCAAAATTGACACCATACCTCCAAAGGTCGACGCGCTCTTCGCGCTGAAGCGCTCGGGCATCTACGTGGCGGGCGAAGTCGTGCTCATCGTGGCGCGCTTCACCTCGGCCGTCGCCATCGAACCCTCGCTACCGGCGCCGCGCCTGATGCTCGGGATTTCCAGAAGAGACGGGTCGCGAGCCTACGCCGAGGTTGTAGACGGCACGCGCCAGAAGCAGCCATGTGACCTTGAGAAGAATGTGGTGGACTACGACCTGCCCTTCCGGGCGTCTGTTTATGATTTGATTTTCAAATATGTCATTCAAGCGGGCGACAAGGGCGACCTGATGCATAGCGGCCGGGGCGCGCTGCACGTAGAGGTCAGTCCCCTGCACCTCGTGAACGGGACCGTTGCGGTCAACAGGACCGATAGTCTCAATCAAACGTTTGTGGGAAAACAGCAGGCCTGGTTGGAGGTCGCGCAGGTGTGCGCGGACGCGGGCAAGTTCGGAAGCATACGCCGAGCAAGTAACGCCCTCTTGACGACTCACGCCGATACGCGGTTACGCGGAGCGCACGATTTGGAGGCGCAGCTCGGCGCGAAAGGTACAGTTCGGATCGACCGGCAGTGGCGCTCGGCCGACCGCTTCCCGACGAAGGTCGAGCTGGTGGTGCGCGGCCTGGCCCACCCGCACGCTGATGATTTAGATATTCAGCTGATGCACGGGAACGTCAGTGTGGAGGTCTTCGCGGCGAGCGGCGGCAGCCGCGCGATGGGGCGTGGATTATCTCCTCGTTTACCTAGACCTGCTATTGCCGGCGCCCAGCGCCCGGACACGTCGCCATCGGAACAGCGCGCCAAGGAAACAGCAAGGAAGCGGTGGGGCGATGAGCGCGGCGCGGACTACGTCTTCTCCGATTTGATTCTGGACGCGCGCGCGGGAAATAATCTAGCACCGTATGGAAGGGCCACGCAGTCGTCCACGGCCCATAGCGGCCACGCCCACAACGCCGTCGACGGCGACACGGACCCCTACTATTCTCATGGTTCTGTCACACACACAGCGGGCGAAGCGACAAATGACGGCATGCCGCCCTTTTGGGAGTTAAGGTGGCCCCGGCGCAAGGTCAAACAAGTTGGAACGATCAAGCTGTGGAACCGCCAGGAGCTGCCCGGGGTCAGCGAGGTGCAATCTCTCTCTCTAGAAGCCTTTGGCTTGTATCCAGAAGGGAGCTTCCAGGTCTTATTGGACCTGGGCGCCGCGGGCTTACAGGACAAGGCTAGAAGTGTGCCGGGCATCGCGGCTAACTTAAATGCGACACGAGAGTGGCGTGCGTCGGACCATATCCAGGTCGGCGCGGTTGCATCGGTCGCCGACGGACAGGGCTCCGTCCAGGCTATATTACAACGGTCCTTCCCCGAGCTCGGCGGTTTAAGAGTGACCCGCTATCCATCGGAAGAACCATCAAAACAAGGCCACACGTATTTAGTCACGTTCTTGGACTACCCGGGCGACCTCCCGCTCCTCCGGATGGACGCGGCGAACGCCACTGGTTTAGTGGTCGTGACGGACGTCGACGAGGTGCGCAAGGGCAGCCCGGAGCGGTGGTCGTCCTACGAGGAGCCCCTGGACGACAATACGGAGCGAACGGGGTACGCGCGCAAGTTGTTTCCCTGCTACGTGATGCTCTTCGATAGTAGTGTTTTGGCGGACGACGCCGAGATCCCCTCCTTACTCAAGGACGCGCTGGCCCTAGCCTCCTTCTCCGTGCTCATCGATAACGGAGACGCGTTCGAAACGACCATAGACGTGGACCCGCGCCGCTTCCGAGGCGGCAAGGGGCCTCTCGCGGACTTCGCCGCGTTACGCGTGCAAGTCACCGACGAAGCACCCGGCGCTACACTTTCGATGGCGGAGGTCCAGGTCTTCGCCCAGCGGAGCCAGACCATCAACAGCTTCGAGGGCGGCGGCGTCGTCGCGGCGCGGCCGTGGACGGCGCCCTACCAGGCCGCGGTGTCTTTGAGTTCGAATTTCGTGGAGACGGAAGTCGCTGGACGGTGGCTCCTCACGGTCAAAGACAAAACAAAGCACGCCTGGACCCGAAGTCAAACAATTGAAACGGCCCTGGGCACTAAAGAAGGACCGGCCCAAGATAGAAGTGGCGTGCCCAATGATGTTGAGGAAAATGGCCCGGGCCAACTCAGCGACTGGGTCCTGTTGCTCACGGACGAGGCGGGCGTCGTCACGACGCACTACATGGACATCACGGCCACCGTCACTTCTCTACCCAAGTACGGCCGCCTGTACGCGGACGCCCGGTCCCTGGGCAGCGGCAACGCCTGGGACTTGATAAGCGTCGGGCGCGCACGAGCGACCGAACGGAGCTGGCGTAGTTCGGACGGCCGGCACGCGCAGCTCCATTCCGCGCCTCGCTTCGACGCGGAACTACTGGAAAGGACCTTTACGGGCAACCGGCCCTTGGGCCAGTGCTACGGCCTGGATACGTCCACATACAATGGCGTGGCGTCAGGTGTGGAGGGTTACAGACATTGCAAGGAGAATTATGGCGTGGGCAATAGCGCCGTGGCGTATCGAAGAAGGAATAGTGAGATGATGCCCAGAAGAAGCGGTTGCGGCGGCACAAGGTCGTGTACTACCACCCCCTCAAGGACTACGAAGGTGTGGACGCCTTCGACTATACTGTTCGATTGGGCTCCTACGAATCAAAGATTGCGACGGTCGGCGTCCACGTGCGCAAGTGCCGGATCTTCGAGATTAATAAACGCACCTTGCCGGAGCTGGCCACGAGCCCCCTCTGCGCCTGCCAGTCGAACACTACTTGGGCCTTCGGGCACACTTCAAGATGCCCCATTGGCATCAAAATGGTGTGCAATGACATCAGAGTAGCGACGTCCTTCACACCTTTATGCGACGCGTGTAGTGGGGGCCACACCATGGACACCACGAACTGTCGGGTCATGGTGGACCGCGCCGCCACAACAGTCCTCCAGCTGGGGTTGTGTGGTACGGTGGCTTTACCGGACTGCCGCTCGGAGTCCATCTCCAAGGACGCGCCCGAGTCCTACGTCTGGTGGCCCCATCGGAACTTCCTGACGCCGGACGCGGACGCGATCTCGCCGCTGGGCTCGCGGGCCGCGGACCCGGGCGGCGGCTTCGGCGTCGCGGCGCCGCGCTTGTTGGAGTAGCCGCTGCGTAAGGACTACTCTTGTTTTTAACCTGCATCCGCACTAGTGTAGAGATACGAATCTTCCACGAACAACGTGTTTATGGTGGTATTCGTCGGAGGGGGAGGGGGACGTCGACGGGGAACACAGCGCCTACTTCTTGCCGCGCGACGCCCGCTTCTTCGGCGCGGGGGACTTCTTTTTTGCGGGCGACTTCTTGGCCTTGGCTGCGGGCGATTTCTTGGCCTTGGCTTTCGCCGGCGATTTCGTGGCCTTGGCGGCGGGCTTGGCGGCCTTCTTCGGCGATTTCTTGGCGGCTTTGGGCGACTTTTTCGCGACCGGCTTCTTCTTCGGCGCCGCCTTCTTGACAGGGCTCTTTTTCGCGACCTTTTTGGCTGCGAGTTTGCGGCGCGTGGCGACCATAGTGATATGTCTCCGGTACCTAGCGAGGGGGCGCAACAGGTTAAGGGCCCGAGGTGCTTTGACGGCCGATTCGCGGGCTGCGGCTCTCAGAACGGCGACGGACGAGCGCCGGTCCCGGCGTCCGGGCGCGCACGCACGGCCGGGTACGATGCCGCGCGCAAGTCTACGGGAGCACCAGGCTCGCCGCGGCCCAAAGGGCGCGCAGAAGCGGCTCAACAGCAATTGACCCGACCCCGCGGCGGTGCGGTGCGGCCAAAGCGCCCAAGAACGGCAGCGCCACCGCAGCAGCGCATCGACCACGGCGCGGGAGGTCTGGATCGACACCCGCGGCTTGCCCCGACGGTTATTCACCGCTCAACCCGCGTGATGATCCGCAACATGTTTAGGGCGTTACGAGCGTGCGTCATCGTTTTTTGCCATAAAAAACGCACAACGTGCTGCTGGCTAGCCACCACTACAACATGTCGACAGCGAATTAACTTGCGGACGCGGTAAGGGGACGAAAAAGGCAAGACTGTTGTGCTCTGCGAGTGACCCCCTAAAATTGCGTTATTTTGGACCCCCTACTCTGAGCTGAGGAGCCCGGACGCCTCGGACGCAAGATACACACGTCCCGGATCCCACCCACCACGGCCCCCGAAACGCCCCGCCCCCGAAGTTCACCGCAATTGCACCCCGCGTTCCGGGGACGACCGCGGCAGGGTAAGAAACACAACTCACCTTACTAAAACATGGGCGCCACGTCCTCGGCCCGCATGACCGCGGAGAACTCCTCGTAGTCCACGTGGCCGTTCCGCTTGAGGTCGCCCTCGCTCATGAGCTTCTCCACGAGCGCGTCCGTCGCGCGCGACCCCAGCAAAGCCCGCAGGTTCTCGCGCGAGATGACGCCCGAGTCGTCGTGGTCCATGCGGTCGAAGGTGTCCTGGAGCACCTCCTCGGTCACCAAGTTCTGGCCCTCGAGCGTGGCGGCGAGGAACTCGTGGTAGTGCACTACACCACTAGAGTCGTGGTCCAAACGCGCGAAGGTGGCCTTGGTCGCACTATTGAGCTCCCGCACGCCGAGCGCGGCGCACAGCTCTCCCTCGTCCAGGGTCCCGGAAGCGTCCGTGTCCAGCTCGAGGAACACTTTCCTAAGAGTGTCCGCCCTCCTATGGTCCGTCTGCGCTGCGGCCACCAAGAGTGCCGCCCTTTTGAGCTCCGTGTAGGACCCGTACCGCTTCAGGCTGGACTCGAGCTCGGGCGCCAGGCGGGGACTCTCGAATGATGCTTTTTTGTCCGCGGCGGCAGCACACCACTCGCCGAGGCCTGCGGGCGGCACGCGTCGATGGCGCGGAGGGCGTAAATTAAGGACGCCGCCCCGCACAGTACTTGAGCGCCATCTCCGCCGCCCACCGCCTCTGTGGGTGCGGCCGCAGGCACCTGAAGACAAAACCGCGCCCGGCCTTCGACAGGCTCGCAATGGCCCCCCAGTCGCAGTCGCCGGCCTCCAGCCTCCTTAGCATCTTCGGGTCGCGCGGCGCGTCGTCCTTGAGGAAGGGGTCCCGGTCCG
>Ga0115000_10003107_pt1 | contig 13960 bp, 5 predicted proteins | sample ArcticOcean_MG_C_6_FD_89690 | JGI IMG/M metagenome (GOLD analysis project Ga0115000, IMG submission 89690) | Marine microbial communities from western Arctic Ocean - ArcticOcean_MG_CB8_128 | ecosystem: Environmental > Aquatic > Marine > Oceanic | place: Arctic Ocean: Canada Basin | collected...
AGTGGTGAAAATTTGCGGCATCACCACCGCGGAAGATTGTCGCGTCGCCATCGACAGCGGAGCCTCACACGTTGGGATGATTCTGTGGCCCAAGAGTAAAAGGTCGGTGGATATCGAACGAGCGAAGGCGATCGTGGAGGAGTGCGAAAAGACGAAGGAAAGAGTGATAACGCCAGTAGCGGTGTTCGTGGACGAAGACGGAGCGACAATAGCGAAGATATGCGAAGAGCTTGGATATAACACGCACGCGCAGTTACACGGCGATTTGGCCAGACAATCTCTGAAGGATATTCCGCAAAAGATCAAAGTTATTTGGGTGTGCTCGGCGGACGAGAGCGGGAAAATCGTGACGGAAATGCCCGGGGAGAGCGAAGAGGAGTTAGCCTCGAGACGGAAGGAAATGTTATCCGGAGAGAAAGGGTGGAAAGCACCGATTGATTGGGTAAATGGACCGAGGAAAACGGTAGATTACGTGTTAATCGACGGCGTCAACGCCGGATCGGGGGAGAAATTCGAGTGGGAAAACTTAAAAGTTCCCAAAGGATGTTCCAGGAAAGGATGGATTTTAGCCGGCGGATTGACGCCGGAAAACTGCTCCGAAGCGGTCATGGTGTTAAGCCCGAACGGTGTGGACGTCGCCTCGGGCGTCTGCGACGAGAGTGGCGTCGTAAAGTCGAAAGAAAAGTGCGACGCTTTCGTCTTCAACGTTCGAGCCGCCGCCGCGAAGTAGTCGAGAGCGAGAAAACGAGAGAGCGTACGTTTAGTTGAGAAGAATACTTTAATTTTGACGTCGTACGAATAACGTCATCGCGCGAAATGAGAGAGACAAAAGAGAGTTAGAGAGAGAATTTAGTAAAACACGCACTACTTAATACTAATTTTGCATCGCATAGAGTAATAACTTTGCCTTCATTATGATTATAAACATGAACGCATACCGCTTTTCCTCAGAACACGCACACGCTCGTCTTCAACGGCTTTTGCATCATCATCATGTCAAAGAAGAAGAAGAAGAAGAAGACAAAGGAGATAAACACCTCACTCGCGTTGTGTAGCGCCGTGAAAAAAAACGCATCCTCGTCGTCTCTCTCCTCTCCCGTTCTCGTCGAAACGAACAAACAGAAGCGCGTGTGCGACGTCGCGTTGCGAGCGGGAAATCTGACCTCCTCGGTGAAAGCGTTTTTGCACGTCTTGGACTTGCTTTTGATCTCGGACGATTCGAGGGACGATTCAGACGATAACAAAGTGCGTTTGTTCTCCTCGGACGAACAACTCTTCTCTTTTCGTCGCAATCTCTCTCAACTGTTGGAGAGAGTTTTCGCTTTGTGTCAACTCCGCGCGAACGCGAAAGCGGTGAAGAAAGTCTTGGGAAAAGTCAAGCAGTTGAACACCAAAAATGTTGAAGGGTGTCGTCGTCGACGAGTTTTTACTGCGACGACGACGCATCAACTTCTTCGTTTGACGAACGCGTCCTTGCGATGCGCGTATCTTACGTTTTGCGCGGCGGGAGATGCAAACGCAGCCGCAGAGTTACTACTGATTGAGAATAACGAGGACGGGGAGGAGGACGTTGTTGCCGAGAGCGGAAAGGGCGAGAACGTGAGCGGCGTCGAGAAGACGATCGAGAAGATTGGCGCGGAGAATTTAGTGCGAGGGTGTTCGTTCGCGAGGAAGAGTTTCAACGGCGTCGGTGGTGGTAACATCATCGTCGGCAGCGAAGAGGAGAAAGAGGACGAGCTTTTGTGGCGGGTATTGAAATTAATTCGCAAAAGCAGCGACGACGACGACGACGAGGAGAAAAAAACGAGGAAGAAGAGCGCGGGAAGACGAGGCGAAAAAAGTCTCGAGATGAAAAAACGGGAAATGATTCGTGCGTGGATGGTGAGCGATGATGATGCTTCTCCTCGTCGCGAAAGAGTTCGCGTGGAAATTAGAAACAGGGTTGAGTTACCCGCGCGTTCGGAAGAGGAAGAGGAAGAGGAAAAAATACACGCCGCCGCTTTGCGTAACAACAATAATAGCTTACGCTTCATCGTCTGTTGCGAGGACGACGGTCGACGGCGACCGGCAAATCGTTTACCGTTGAAACTCTTTCGACCAGTCTCTCCAAACGCTTTGATACTCGCGCCGGCAGGCTTTCGAGCGCCGAGAGTAAATCGCGTCGATTTGAGTCAAACGGTTGGACCCGGGATATTCGCGTTGACGTCTGTTTTCGCGAAAGCAGAGTGCGAGTTATTCGTTCAAAGCGCTTTGGCGTGTGGACTCGTAAAAGACGACGAGAACGACCAAGAGTCGATGGAGTATTGCGAAATATGCGTGCATAATGCTGTCGTAGAAAATATTTGGCAACGAATTCGCGACCATTTCCACGCCGACGAAGAAGATGCGTTCGAAGACGACGACGAGGACGACGATAATTCTGTCCACCATTATTGGCTTCCTGTCGGCATAAACCCGCGGTTTCGAATATTCAAATACGACGATAAGAGCGTCTATCGCAGACATCTCGACGGCGCTTGGCCGTGCGGTATGCTCGACGAACAAACCAACGAATTCATCGTCGACACGAACGCGCTCCTCGACGGTAACAACACTCATAATAAAGAAAACCAGCGGACGACGCGCCTCACGTTTCTCATCTACTTGACCGATACCTTTCGAGGTGGCGAGACGACGTTCTATTCCGTCGATGATGATGATCATGCTAACGGGGAAGAACAGAAGAAAAAAGTCATCGTCGGTAACGCCGTCGCGCCGAGAGTCGGCGCGGTCTTATGCTTCCCTCACGGAAACTCTAAGAACTCTCCCGTTCACGAAGGCTCGAGACTGTTCTTCTCCTCAAACGACGACGACGACTCTTCTTGTAAATTCGTCGCGCGTACCGACGTCGTTTTCGAAAGAAAGACAAAGAGGAGAAAGAGGTAGTTTAGCGGTAGTTTTTTTAGTAGTTTTTTTAGTAGTATTTTAGAGTCGTTTTTTGGGTCAAACAATAAAATTTTTGCCAAATTTCCATCATAATTTCTCCGCTCGTTTTTATTATCACTCAACATTGTTTAATAATAATAAAGGAAGAAGACGTTTAAAACTAAGAAGAAGAGAATTCGTTGAGACTTTGTTTGGTGTCTTCTGATTATTCGTTTTAAACTTCGTCGGTCTTTCATCTTTTATGTACCAAAAGCATCATCATCATCATCGTCACGAATTTTGTGCGGTGAAGCATTCTTCATCTCATGTTCCCTAAAGAAGAAGAAGAAGAAGACAAACGTCGTCGTGTACGTCCTCGTTCGTTGACGATGATAACGCTCGCTTTAGTAGGCGCATCGATGCTGATGCTGTTTTATGATGGTTTTTCTGGTGGTGGTAATGTTGGTCTTCGTTATCATCATCAACGTACTAAGAGTCACGTCCTGGAAGGAGTGCTTCACCGCGTGTCCTTACAAAAAAAGGTGCCTTTGAGGAAAGGAAACGAGGACGAGGAAGTTCTAAGCGAAAACTGGCAAACGAAGATGAAAGCGTCCAAGCTGCGCGCGATGGGCGCGGAGATGAAGAAGAAGCAAATGGTGGAGAAGTACACGAGAAACGCCGAAACGAGTTTAATGGAAGACAAGAAGATGGAATCATCTGAAGAAGACGCGTCGTCGATCGGAGGAGAAGGAGGAGCGGCGGCGACGTCGTCGGTGCCCATAGCGAATTACATGGACGCGCAATATTACGGTCCGGTGGAAATTGGAACGCCAGGGCAGAAATTTCAGGTGTGTTTCGATACCGGGAGCTCGAATTTGTGGGTGCCGTCGTCAAAGTGCAAGTTTTCTCAAATTCCCTGCGACGCGCACGAAAAGTACGACAGCGAGAAGAGCAGGTCGTACGAGCCGAACGGTGAGGATTTTGCAATTCAATACGGATCTGGGTCGTTGAGCGGGTTCTTGAGCTCGGATACGGTGCGTTTGGGAAATTCGATTGAAATCAAAGATCAGACGTTTGCAGAAGCGACGAAAGAGCCGGGATTGACGTTCCTTTTCGCTAAGTTTGACGGGATCTTAGGATTGGGATTTAAGGAAATCGCCGTCGACGGGGTCACGCCGGTGTTTGATAACGCCGTCGCGCAAAATCAAGTCGAGAAGGATCAGTTTTCGTTTTGGTTAAACAGAGATCAAGACGGGGACGGTGTGGTTGATGGTGGAGAGCTCGTCTTTGGTGGCGTCGACGAGAAGCACTTCGTCGGCGAGCACGTCTGGGTGGATTTGACGAAGAAAGGCTACTGGCAATTCGATTTGGATGACGTGAAAGTTGGTGAGTTTTCATTCATCGACGACAAAAACGACAAGACGACGGTGTCGTCCTCCTCCTCTACTAAGCATCAAGCGATTGCAGATACAGGAACATCGTTGCTCGCCGGACCTTCCGCCGTCATCGATAAAATTAACGACGCAATCGGCGCCGAAAACTTGATGATTCAAGAGTGTAAGATTGCCATTAAACGTTACGGCGAAGAATTTTTGGACGACATCGAAACGTACGATTCGAGTCAAATCTGCGAGAGTTTGAACATCTGTCCAGCTGCCGCTGAAACAAATGCGATTGAAAAAGAAATAAGTGAGCGAACCGGGGTGTTGGCCACGTCTCGAAAATTACTGATGACGACGAGAGAGGAAAAGAAACATCGCAGTCTTCGCGGGGGTCTCTCGCTTTTGGGCGATCTTTTCAAACCGTCAAAGAAGAAGGAGGAAAAAGAAACGAAAAAGAGTAAAGTTGCGTGCTCGGCGTGTGAAATGGCCGTGGATTACGCGAAGGAGTTATTGCAAGCGAACGTGACTCGTACGGTTGTTTTGAATGAACTCGAGAAGGTTTGTGACTTTGTCCCGGCGCAGCCGGGTGGACAAGCCGGAGTCGATTGCAACGCCATCGATGAAATGCCAAATATTTCGTTCACAATTGCCGGTAAATCCTTCGAATTGACGCCGAAACAGTACGTCTTAGAGATTGATGATGGACAAGACTCAAACACGTGCATTAGCGGTTTCATGGGTTTAGATGTTCCTAAACCAATGGGTCCTCTGTGGATTCTAGGTGACGTGTTTTTGGGACCGTATCACACGGTATTTGATCACGGCGGGTCTAGAGTCGGATTCGCGAAAGCCGCGTAAATATACTATTATTATCTGTTGTACATACAAATTTTATTTTACAAGCTCACTGCTACTGTTCACGTGTTTATGAATATTCTTTATTTTCTCCCGCCGAAGCTTTCGCAGCTCTGGACAAAGCTTTTTGATATGAGTACGGATTATGGTGACGACTGATTGCTCCTTGGTGGCCGTAACTTCTCGAATCCGACAAAACTGTGAGTGGATGTGGCGTGTTGAGTATCACTCTCTGCGCCGCATCTCGAGTTTGTTCTCGCATTATCACCGATAGATCACCGCCGACGCCTTCTTTCGCTTTGGTCAAAAGCTCTCTATCAATCTGGGAAATTATCAAGGACGCCGTTAATGCAGCATCCGCTTGCGTTAAGCACGCAATCTTGTTTAAATTCTCAGACAGAGTCTTCGTCGTTGAAGTTGTTGTTGACCCTCGCGTTTGAGCTACTTCATCGGCGTAAAAATCAAGTTTACGCTCGTCTTTTTGCGCATCGAGCCAATGCGATTCTTCGTCGAAACTCGCATCTAGACTCATCGTCGATATCGAACTACTTTCGCGAGCTTTTGCGGCGATTATGTCGTACATTTCTTCTCCTTGGAGCTTATAGAATCCCGGTCCTTCTGGTAAAAGTGGATGCGCCGAACCGTGTACGGGTTGTAAAAGATACATGTCACCCAAAGGTGCGTACATCATTTCTTCGTTTAAGAGCGTAGGCATGTTCACGCATTTGAACGGCCGAGGACAGGGAGCCGAGCCCAAAATAGAACGCGTCCACGGAGGATAATAGCACGAAAACGATCGAGGTACGATATCTTTTCCCATGATGACGCCTTTAATGAAATCTCGCTGCAGCCCAATCCTTTGCATCAAATCTTCCGCACCGCGATCGAAAACGTACGGCGACCCGAACGTCCAGATATCATCGAGCGCGTATCGAGGAACTCCATTTCTCAGAATGAGCATCAGACCGAGCAAATACGCCAGAGATCCACCGATTGAATGACCAGTTAATTTTATCCGAGCCTTCTTAGAGCCAAACGTCTTCAAATGGTCTTTACACAATTTTTCAACGCGATCGTACATTCTTTGCGCGCAAGCGTACGCTCCTTGATGGACTCTGATTTCTTTATCCTCAAACGTCGTGGGTGTCCAAGTTAAATTGGTTTGCCACGAGGCAAAGTTGGTCGATCCTTCGACGACAATCCATAACGTTGCGTTTTCCTTGTCTACGCCCACGCAATAGTTCACCGGCATCACCGCATTCTCACCGGCTTCTTTGTTATTACCATTCTTCTTCTTTTTCTTTTGTAATCCGTTTTCCGAAGACGCTTTCGATTTTGCTCTTTGTTTTTGTAACTCGCTTATTTTCTCGCTTTCGCGTAACAACGCCGAGCGTTCTTTCTTCAACGTTTTCTGAGACTCCGAAACTCTGGTGAGCTCTTGAGAAACCAAATTAGCGAGCTCCGTGGCTTTTCTTGCAGCCTCGGCCGCGTTTGGATCGTCAGGTTTTAATTCTCGCATTCTCTTCACCGATGCCAACGCTTTGATGGCTTCATCCGCCGCCGCAGAAGCTAAGCGAATCGATTCTTCTCGATTGTGTCTTTCCTTTTTCAAATTTTCTAAAAGAATGGCGTTGTTCATCTCCGAGTCGGCGGCGTCGGCATCGGTGAAGTTGATATTCTCAAAACTCGAGGTTTGGACGAGTTGTTGTTGTTGTTTACTGTCGTTGCCACTAATTTCATCCTCCGAAAGAGCTTCTTCGTGCTCGTGCGAATTCCATAACATGGTCAAACCGTTTCGAGTTAAACCATCCTTTGTCGTTTGGTCCGGAAAATTATAAATCCAAGAGGAAAGAGAACAAGCAATCCTAGCATTCTTCGTATCTTCTTCGGACGCTCGATATAAGGACGAGGAAACCATGTTTCTTAAAGCAGGCTGGAGAATGCTATCCAAGTTATCGCTTCTGTCGGTTTCACCGGTTGATGTTGTTGACCCGACAAAATCTTCTGCGTCTTCATCAATCGCCGCCATCTCTTCGAGTTGCCTCGTCACAATTTGCGAAAGTTTTGCGCCTGGCCACGACGTTAGTTTCGCTAAAGTTTCGGTAATATTCGACGCAACAATCGCATCTTCGGCTACTTTACGAGCCGAGTTGATTTTACTATACAAACCTTCGTCGATTCTTTTCGTTTCTACCAGTCCCTCTTGTTGTTGTTCTCGTTGAATATCGGTATCGGCGTCATTCTCACTACTCTTCTCTGCAGACTTTTGTGCTCCTGGCTCGAAAAGTTCTCTCAATACCAAAACTTGTCTGGCAACAACGACAGTTTGTTTACGCGAGGAAGCTGAAGCTTCTTTTAATTTGACCTGGGCAGCTTCGAGCGCTTGACGCAAAGCTTGAATATTTTCCGGCTGACTTTCACTCAAGCCGCGTTTACCATTTTCGGAAGATGTCAACGAAACGTTCTTCTTATACGTCGCGCTTTGACGATACTTTTCGATGCGTTCGCGCACTTTCAAAACGTCATTTGCCGCTACTTCGACGTCTCCAAGCTTTGCTTTTGCTTTGTCTGCATTTTTAATCGCCTCGGAGAGCGCCTCCTTTAAATCGTTGAACGTATCCTCTTCACTTTGATTTTCGGCGGTGATGAAAGCCCCGCCTTCTTGCGCTGTTGATGGTGGTGGTGGTGATGATGGTGATCTTGGCGTGCGCGGCGGCGATTCTCTATCGATTTGTAAGTCAATCTCTTGAATAGCGGCTGTTAATTTTTGCAAGGCGTTGTTTGCAACCGCGACGGCGTTTACGTTCGCGTCGCGAAGTCGTTCATCGATTATTCGTTCGTCGTCTTCTGCGCTTACTTCCTCACTTTGCTCAGATATGCTTAAATCAGCAGCAGCGTTAGCAGCAAAAGTAGTCGCCGTTGCAGTCGAGGATGAAGATGATCCAGAAAACAAATTCCCGATCAAAGGCGGAAGCGGGAGACGCGAAAGAAACGCGCTCGCGTCTGGGATCCAGTTTGACCCAGCATTCGTTGAGTCTTTTTCTTCTTTTTCTTCTTCTTCTTCTTTTGTCGTCGTCGTCGTTGTAGTTGTCGTTATCAATGGAGTGGTGGAGTCAGTTGTAGTAGTACTAGTTGCCGCGGTGGTAGTGAGCCTCTTCTCTTCTCCTTTCTCTGCCGGCGCTTTCTTGAAATGCCCCATGAACTGATTCGGAGTATCAAACTGTCTTTGCCATTCCCACCTGCTGTCCTTGTTCTTTTTCCTGCCCTCAATATCAACACTGTTACTACTACCGCTACTATTACCATCTATTCTCGTCTTCTCCCTTTTTCCACCGTCCACGTCCACGGTCTCCGCACCCTTCTCGATTCCAACCGTCAGCGAAGTTTTCTCTCGTTCTTCTTCTTCGACGTCGTCTTCGTCTTCGTCCCAGGAAGAGGACGACGCGCCACTGAATATATCCTCCAACGTACTCACGGACGCTCGCAAAATGTCTTCCCAGAAAGTACCCGTCCCATCCGCATCCACTGCTCCTTCAACATCCGCCCCTTGGCCCTCTCCTTCTCTCCTCTCGTCGCCTCTTCTCTCGTCGATCGCCGCGCCCGCGACAGAAACCGCAGCAGTGGCGGTCGCGGGAAAGTTTTCTTTTCTTGGCGTCGATTGCGTCCTCCTCAACGCTTTCACGCGTTCTTGCAACTGTCCAATCTTCGCTCGCAACGCTTCTTCGTTGGTGGTGGTCAAATTTTCGCTCACTTCGGCAACCTTCTCGTTCTCGTTAAAATCATCATCATCCGAATCGCCGCCTTTTCGAGAAGAAGAAGAAGACGACGAAGAAGACGGGACGACGCGCATCCTCATCGCTCGTCGCTCATGTTCTCCTCCTCTTTCTCGCGGGGAAGAAAGAAGAAGCGAGCCCGTCGGTGTCGTCGTCGTCGTCCTCAAAGAACGAGAACACGAAGAGAATCGGAGGACAAAAAAGCCGTCAAACTGGTTGTCGTTTCGTCGTCGTCGTCCTCGGCGTAATAACGATGGTGCCTTAATCCTCCCAAAAGTCGTCGTCCTCGTCGTCCTCGACAAAGCCATCGTCGTCGTCGTCGAATGACAACGAGAACCACCCGGCGGAGTCGTAAACGACGGAGAGGATGTCAACATTACGAAGCGCATGAATATAAAAGTTTCTGGTGTTTTTCAAGCGTTTTTTCCGAGAAAAAGTAAAGAAAAATGGAGACAAGAGTGACTCAGCATTAAAGGATGAAAGGGTGTTCGCTAAACGCGCGAAGACGATACGGATACAATTCACACGCATATAATAATAATAAATGGTACCAAAAGTAAATTACAACGCGCGTGAACACATTACGCGCACATCTCCCTCTCTCTCTCTCACTCTCGCTCTAAAGCAGTTTAATTTCTCTTTTCTATATTCTCTTCTCCCTCCCTCTCTCTCTCTCCTTCTCGGTTTCGGTTTCGGTTTCGGTTTCTCTTCTTCTTCTTCTTCTAATACCTGCCCTCCTCCGTTCTTACAACTCGGTCTTCGCTCCTTCCTCTTGTTGATCCGCCAAACACTTCGCGTTGTCGTACGCTCTCACGGGAAACTGCGGGTGCTCTGGAATTTTCACATCCGGCGACGCCTTGATTTCCTTCAAAACTTCTCGGATGGCGGCGTCGAGTTGCTTGTCCGTGCCGTGGAAGGATTCGATGGGTAAGTTTGCTACTGGAATATCCGGGATGACACCTTTTTGCTCGATTAACCACTCGTTACCGAGGTACGGACCAAACGAAGGGATGGTGAACGAGCCGCCGTCGACTAAGGAGCACTCCGGGTTGCCAGAGTACCCGACCGCGCCGCCCCAGGATCTGGCGCCAATCACCTTACCGAGCTTCATGGTTTGGAAACCAGCGGCAAAAAGTTCCGCATCTGAAGAGGACATTTCGTCGATCAATACGACGACTTTGCCTCGGAAAGAGTATTGCATGGTCGTCTCTCCCGGGCCGCTGCGGCGGGACTCAAACATCCAAGCCACTCTTCTCAAGCGTTCCAACACCCACGTATCGATGTTCCCGCCATGGTTTCTTCTCACGTCAATGATCAAGCCACCTTTTCGCAAGTTCGGATAAAATTGACTGGCAAAGTCATCCATGGAATGCGTTTCTGGTCCTTCTTGGACCATGTCTTCGAGATAGACGTAACCGATGGTGTCGTTAGAGTCGTGGCGAACCTTCGCTTTTCTTCTGTTCAAAGCGTCCGCTTTTTGAAGCGCGGAGCACGTCCCGACGTCGAGAGGAACGACGACGACTCTGTCGAGCATGACTAGTTCTTCCTCCTCTTCTTCGCCCATCTTACCCGAGGAAGAACTTTTAGAAGCGCCGTCGGATGATTTGCTACTGTCCGCGTCTTTGGAGGGTTTCGACGACGACGAGTGCGCCCCCAATCGATTCGATTTCAAAGCCGATCGTGCGATATCCGTCAACGGATTGAACGCATTCAAAGTCCCGCCGTTGAAATATTGCTCGCCGGAATCTATCCCTCTTTTCGGGCTGTTTTGTTGACCATCGCCACTGGGAGCCGCGGCGGTGCTTCTGCGCGACTTTTTTGATGCCATGGAAGAAGACGAAAGGGACGACCTTCGGAGCGCGTTTGATTGAGCGACGCCCAAACTCGAGCTCGATTGTTGCACGCTTTCAATCATTTCTTGCAACTCTTCCAACTCTGCCATCTCTTCCTTCGTTCTCGGGCCGCGAATGACTTCCAAGAGCACTTGCGAATACGCTTTACCCATTAAAAGTTTCGGGAGAGGATCGGACAAAGCGTTGACCAAAACGCCGTCGATTCGAGTGATGATATCGCCGGGTCTCAAATCCACAGCCATCGCCGACAGAGGTGAGTTCGGGGCCATCAACACTTCGGAGGTGTCGTAGATCTTCGTAATGCGCAAACCTTGAGGAACTTGCTCAAATTTAGCGCCCAAGCAGGCCGAACTCTGTCCCATGCCAATTTTTTCAAAAGCCTCGCCGCCTTCGACGTCGACAAAGACGTGTAAGACGGACAATTCTCCCAAAGCTTGCTCGAGAACGTCTCGTAACTCATTCTTGGAGGTCAATCTTTTTACCAACGGACGATACCGTTCCGTAACAGCCGGCCAATCGACGCCGTGGAGGTTCGGATCGTAAAAGTTGTCTCGCATCGTGCGCATGGCCTCGTCGTACATTTGCATCCACTCTTCTCTCGGGTTGACTTTCACCGTCCATGTCTCCGGCGGTAACCACAACAACGCTTGAGCGAGAATCGCATCTTGATCTGGAGTTTCCGCGATGGTCTGCGCAGACATGAGCGCGACGCCTTCTTCTGTGAACAAAACGACAACTTGCAAGTCGCGAGACACCAAAACGTCGTAAGCGTCCGGATAAATTGGCGTAACGTAGCCTTGCATGATGTCGACAGCGATGAGATAGCTTCCCATGGAATCGTACATGTTTAACAAAATCGTAGCGCCGCTACCGATGATGTACATGCTTTCGTATCTCGCGCGATCGACAAAAGGAACCACCTCGGATCTCTTTTCGATGTTCTTCATCGAAATTTTCGTCGGGTACTTTTGCCCCAAAGTAGGATCAAACACCGTGCCCGCTGCATTCATCTCGTCGCCGGAGAAGAACGGACACGCCAAACCTTCTCTCAAAGGCAAACAGTACAAACTTTCTCCGTCTTCGTAGACCGGTTCAGACCCTCTGGAGCCGTACGGCGAATTTGACCCGGAGGAAAACTGCGCGTCGTTGAAGTAGTAGAGGAACAAACCGTCCGGGGAAAACGTCGGCGATCTCGAGTTCGAGGACGGCGGCGTGATGCGCACTCGTTCGTTCGTCTTCGTGTTCCAAGCATAAATAACTTCAAAGTCAGTGTCTTGGTAGAGAGAGACGTAGGCGAGCCAAGTGCCGTCTGGAGACCAGGCGTATTCTCCCGCGGATTCGGGTTGTAAACCAGAGACGATGTTGCGGACGTTCGCTTGATTGTTATCAGACGCGGAGAGTTTCGCCGACGAGGAAGGGTTGTTGTTGTTCACCTTCTTCTTGTTTGCGTTTACGTTGGCACTCTGTTGCTGCTGCTGAGGGTTACCGAGCGACGCCACGTTCGGAGAGGAGGACGACGACGACGTCGACGTCTGTCGAAAGTTTGGCGCGCGCATGTCCGCCTTGACAAACTTTCGACCAGCTTGCATCTTCTTCGTGCGTTTATCCAACATGCGTTGACGTTTGATCAAAATCGATGCCGCGTCAAGCACCTCTTCCTCGTCCGCGTTGCTGTTTTGCATTCGCGACAACAGCGGCATTTCCGAAGAAAAGTCCTCGGCGCCGCCGAGTCCTCCGGCACCGATGGGGTCATCCTCCGGCGAAATTGGCGTTCGGAACTCCTCCGTGTTGACGATGGTGTTGGTGAAATTCACCAACTTGACGTGGCCGTTGGTATCATCGAAAGCGAGCGAGGTGCCATCGGGAGAAATTTGCGAATACGACAAACCTCCTTGAATGGCCCCGTCTTGCGTGACTTGCGCTTCCGACCAATAGCTGACTCCGTTGTCCTCGTCTCTTTCCAGAACGACGTAGTCGTATTCACCACTGGCGTCGCTCAACGCGAGCAACTTAATTGGATCACTCGGATGCGAATTTGGAATGAACTGCACGTGCTTGTATCGAACCATGCCTTCGTACTGGGTAACTTTTTCGATTCTCGTCCCGAGTTGCGCGACGAGCGGCGAAAAGTAAACCTGACCTCTCACGATAAAAGCGCCGTAAATACCATCGTCTGAGATGGCGAGTTCGGACATTTCATAAAGCGGATCGGAAAGCAACATGGGCTGCGCCTCGCGGAATTCGGATAAAAGATTAATCTTCAACGTCGTCGCCTCGGAAATGATCACGCCGCCTTCGATTTGAGCCGCGCTCAACGTCGCTGATTTCAAATCCGCGCCAACGCGCATGACGATGCGAGTACCGTCGATGGCATACTCCATCACGTCGAACTCGCACTCGAACGTCAGTTGCGTCTTTTTCGAGCCGTCGTCGTTCATCACCCACAAGTTGGCCACGCCGGTTTTGTCGCTGATGAAAAACACCTTGCCGCTGAGCTTGTCCGTGGTTTGCGGCGACCACGCGCCTCGCATGGACCACGATTCTGGCGTCAACTCTTTCGCCTCTGACCAAGCGGTTCCGTTCGCGCCGACGGCACCTTCACCGCACCATCTCCAAATTCTCGCCTGTTCGCCACCTTCGTACCGTTTCGTCGAGGACGATTGTCTCAAAGGATAAAACAGGTAGCATCCTTTGGGATCTTTCGAGCCTCCGTGCGCTTTTTCAAACGGCAACACCGAAACCTTCCCGGTTAAAGCGTCGACTTTTGCCAACTGCGGATTTCCGAGATCGGAAAATTGCGTCGTTAAAATCAAAAGCTCGTGGTCGCCGGACCATTGCGACAACCCGTACGCCTGCGCGCCGTGCGTGACTTGTCTCGCCACGCCTCCGGCGATGGGGAGCTCAAAGACTTCGAACCCGTCCGCAGCTTCCGCTAAAAACGCGATTCGTTTCCCGTCGGGCGAGAGCTTTGGCACCGATTCGTACGAATAACTGCTCGAAATCCTCGCCGCTGGACCTCCTCTCAAATGCGAAAGCCAAATCGACCCTTCCGAAACGAACACTAAAGTATCGTTCCTCACCGACGGCGCTCTGAAGTACCCCAAATCCGATCCAATCCTCGAATAGTGATTCTCTTCTTCTTTCAACAAATCTTGATTCTCGTCCGATAAGCTCGGTTCCGGTTCCTCGATCG
>Ga0115000_10003108_pt1 | contig 13960 bp, 14 predicted proteins | sample ArcticOcean_MG_C_6_FD_89690 | JGI IMG/M metagenome (GOLD analysis project Ga0115000, IMG submission 89690) | Marine microbial communities from western Arctic Ocean - ArcticOcean_MG_CB8_128 | ecosystem: Environmental > Aquatic > Marine > Oceanic | place: Arctic Ocean: Canada Basin | collected...
CAGTATTTTTATATATGACCACTGGATTTCTTCAGGAATCAATTATGAGAGGTGAAAAAGGTATGGACACTGCTTGGATGCCATATATGTGGCCTATAAAAACTTGTTTATGGCTAGGGATCGTATTTTTACTAGTCCAAGGAATATCAGAATTACTTAAAAGTTATTGGGCCGCTACAAAAGGTAAGTGGCCAGGAGGAGAAGAGTAATGTTAGCTGAATTAATTAATCCAGCTTATCTAGGTTTTATCCTTATTGGTGTAATGCTGTTTTCTATATTCATAGGTTTTCCGATTTCTTTTACACTAATCTTTCTAGGTTTTGTATTTGGATATTTAGGATTTGGTAAGTTAGTTTTCTATTTAATGACCTTACAATTTTCAATGGTCATGACTGAACAAACTCTCGCAGCTGTTCCGCTCTTTGTTTTCATGGGAATTATGATGGAACAAGCAGGTTTAATGGAAAGATTATTTTCAGCATTTCAACTAATGCTAGCTAAAGTAAGAGGCTCTTTATATTACGCTGTACTATTTGTTTCAGTTATTTTTGCCGCTGCAACAGGAATTGTTGGAGCATCAGTAACAATTTTAGGAATTATGGCTGCTAAATCAATGAACAAATCAGGGTATAATGTTAGATTAGCTGCAGGAACAATTACAGCTGGAGGAACTTTGGGAATTTTAATTCCACCAAGCATTATGCTTGTTGTAATGGGACCTATTATGGAAATCCCAGTAACAGATTTATTTGCTGCAGCAATTATTCCAGGAATATTATTAGCAACACTTTATGCTGCATATACAACTATTAGATGTTGGATTGATCCAAGTTTAGGTCCAGTTTTACCAGTAGAATTAAGAGCAACCAGTATGCTAGCTGTTTGGAAAGAGTTCTTTATTGGTTTAGTTCCTCCTGCAGCCTTGGTGTTTGCCTCACTTGGAAGTATTTTATTTGGTTTTGCCACACCCACAGAAGCAGCCGGTTGCGGCGCAATGGGTTCTTTATTACTAGCTCTAGCTTATAGAAAATTAACATTTGGACGCTTACAGGAAGCTTTAGTTAAAACTTTAGAAATTTCTGCATTAATAATGGTTTTGGTTGCTGCATCAAACTTTTTTGGAGCAGTGTTTTCTAGACTAGGAACACCGATGCTTTTAACTGACTTTTTGCTTGGTTTAGAAATGAATAGATATTTAATCCTTGGAATGATTATGGTTATGATTTTTCTTTTAGGATGGCCTTTAGAGTGGGTACCAATTGTTATGATTATAGTTCCAATTATATTACCTTTAGTTGAGGCTTTAGGTTTTAATTTAACTTGGTTTGCAATCCTTGTTGCTGTTAATTTACAAACTGCCTGGCTCTCCCCACCAGTTGCTTTATCAGCATACTTTTTAAAAGGGGTGGTTCCAGAGTGGGATCTTAAAGATATTTATCACGGTATGATGCAATTTATGGTTATTCAGGTAATTGGGTTAATTTTAATTATTGTATTTCCACAAATTGCACTATGGCTTCCAGCCTATCTATATGGACAGTAGAATTTATTAGTTTATTATAAATTAATGATTCAAGATAGAGACAAAAACAACTTAATAAACTGGGAAATTGTGTCAGTTAATCCAAATGATAAAAAATGGAATAAGATTGATCTATTTTGTTTTTGGGGAATTAATATACAAAGTATAATTGCATTCTCACTTATAACTTCACTTTACCTGGTTTATGATCTTGATATCATGGTAGTGTTTTTAGGAAGTTTAATTGGATCTTTTTTTGTTTATTTGTTTGCAAACTTAATAGGTAAACCTTCGCAAAAACATGGAATTCCATTCCCTGTCTTATTGAGAGCATCCCTAGGCTTTAAAGGCGCAAAGTACTTTGCTCTATCAAGAGGTTTAGTCGGTATTTTTATGTTTGGTATACAAACATATTTTTTATCAAAAGCATTAAGCTATTTAATTAGAATAGCTATTTTTTCATTTGATAAAAACATTCTTGATCAAGATATTTTTTTAATCTTCTTTTTTGGTTTAAACATAATTGATTGGGCATCATTTATATTAAGCATGGTATTTCAAGTGTATTTATTTAGCAAAAGTCATAAATTTAATAAATTGATTATAAATTTTTCTGCAATAGCGGTGTATTTCGGAATGATATTATTTTTTTTAGTGGTCCTGCTCTATGATTATGAATCTGTGACAGCTGCCTTTGTAGATATTTTATCTTTTAATAATATTTTTATTAAAACTAATATTATGCCCTTAATGACAGTAACAGGAACAGTCTTTGCATATTTTTCTGTTGTACTTGTTAATTTTGGCGATTTTTCTCGTTATGTTAAAAACGAAAGTGAATTAAAAAACGGTAATTTAAGCTTAATTTTTAATCTAATTATCTTTTCTTTTTTTGCAGTTTTTATAGTTATTGGTTCTGATGTTATATTAAACAAAAACTTGGAAAATATGGAAAGAATTTTAACTAATCCAACAGATATAATAGGAAAGTTTGATAATATAATAATAACAGTAATTGCTTTATTCTTTATTATTTTTGCTTCCGCATCGACAAATTTGATTGCAAATTATGTACCCACACAAAATTCGTTATTAAATTTTATTCCAAATAAACTTAACTTAAAAAGTGTAGGCATTATAATTGCTATACTTGGATTCATAATTGGTGTTTTTTGGTTACCATTGTTAAGTCAAATTGGTGTTTTATCTCTTATTGATACCATTGGTTGTTTTTTTGGCCCATTATTTGGAATAATAGTTATTGATTATTATATAATTAAAAAATGCACTTTAATAAATAAGGATATTTTTTCTAATAATTCTGGAAGTTCTTATTTTTATACCAATGGTTGGCACATTAAAGCAATATATTCCTTGTTTATTGCTTTTATCTTTTCTGCTGCAACAATTTGGAATGAAAATTTAATGCACTTAAAACCTTATTCTTGGATAATTGGGGCGTTCGTATCATCTTTAACCTACTATCTTTTAACTAGTAGGTAATATTTATGCACCACTTTGATTTAAAAAATAAAACTGCAATTATTACAGGGGGCGCCCAAGGCTTTGGTTTAGATATAGCTAAAAGATTTTTAGAGTCTGGTGCAAAAGTCATAATTTGGGATGTTGACAAAAATGAATTATTAAAAGCCTCAAAAGAAATAAATAATGCTAATCTTTCATTTTATAATGTTGATGTCTCTAATTACACCAAAGTTAAAGAAACTGTTGACGAAATAATTAAAGAATCAAATATAGATATATTAATTAATAATGCTGGTATAACAGGCTCAACATCATCTTTGTGGGAATACAATGTAGATGAATGGAATAAAATAGTTCAGATTAATCTAATGGGTACATTTAATTGCTGTAAATGCATTGTTCCAAATATGATCAAAAATAATTATGGAAGAATTGTTAATGTAGCTTCTGTTGCTGGAAAAGATGGCAATGCTAATGCTAGTGCTTATAGTTCAGCAAAAGCAGGTGTGATTGGTCTGACTAAATCATTAGGAAAAGAATTAGCAGACAAAGATATAGCTGTTAATGCCATTACCCCAGCGGGAGCAAAAACAAGAATTTTAGACCAAATGACAAAAGAACATGTTGCGCATATGCTTTCTAAAGTCCCAAGAGGTAGATTTTTAGAAATAAATGAGTTTACATCATTAATTTGCTGGCTTTCCTCTCAAGAAAATTCATTTTCAACGGCCGCTGTATTCGATATAAGTGGTGGAAGATCTACTTATTAAGGCTTATTTTCTTTTCTAATTTCTTATTTTCTTTAGATATTACTGGGGCTAAAAGAATTATAGACCAGTAGATTAAAAGTACAAATATAGAAATTGATTTCATAATATATATTTATGAAACAAAAGTGTATTTTAAATGTTTAAATCTTGTTCAAATATTGTTTTCTATATAAAAGAACAATATAATTAAAAATGATAAAAAAATCTCTATTACTTATTTCTATATTTTTTTTAATAACAGGCGTTACTTTAGCTGAAAAAATAGTTATTTTTGATTTTACAGAAGATGAATTTAAAACACTAAAAGTAAAAAAAGTTAAAGGGGAAACGACATGGTCTTTAGGATCAAATGAAAATGGTAATTTCATAAAAGCAGAAGCAGAAGGGAAGGGGTCAGGCCTAGGAAAAGAAATTTTAATTGATCTTACAAAAACACCATTTATTAATATTACGTGGAAGGTAGAAAAAGACCTACTAGGTATTGTTGAAAATAGTAAAAAAGGGCATGATTATGCTGCGAGAGTCTTTGTTATAAAAAAAACTGGATCTACAGCTCTCTCTAATAGAGCAATAAATTATGTTTTTTCTAGTAACAATCCTGTAGATAAAAATTGGCCAAGCCCATATACCAAAAAATCAATTGACTATGTATTATCTAGCACAAAAGATCATTTAAATGAATGGGTTACTGTAAAAGCAAATGTTAAGAAAAATTTTAAGAAATTACATAATTTAGATGTTAAGGAATTAACAGGAGTAGCAATTATGACAGATACAGATAATTCTAAATTAAAAGCTATTTCCTATTATCAAAATATTTATTTTTCTTCAGAATAGCCAAGGTTAAAAAATATTTTAGAATGCATCAAAATTTTTTATATAAAGTTAAAGTTTATTACGAAGATACAGATGCTGGTGGAGTTGTGTATTATGCCAATTATTTAAATTTTTTAGAAAGAGCCAGAACAGAGTCACTTGCCAATATTGGGTTAAGTAATAAAAAAATAAAAGAAGATTTTAATGCTATGATAATAGTTAAATCTTGCAATATTCAATATAAAAAATCTGCTAAATTAGAAGATGAGTTAAGTGTAAGATCTTTTGTTAAAAATATTACAAACACATCATTTTCTATGATGCAAATTATAACAAGAAAAGAAGAATTAATAGCAGAAGCTCTAGTGCATTTAGTTTTTGTAAACAAACTAGGGAAGCCAATAAAAATTCCAGAACTAATATATAAGAATTTTAAACCATATTTTTGTGATAGTATAAAAAACTAAACTATTTGTTTTGCTTTAATAAATAAATTTTTTATCATTTTAAAATTAATAATTTTAGTATTCACATTTCTTGGACTGGGATGATAGCAAGCAATAAGAAATTTACCATCTGGTAACATATATTTTTTTCCATGTTTAAAAATTATTTTTTTATCTATTGGATATTTTTTTTTATAAAATTTAACACAATTATCAAAAGCTACTTTGCCCAATGCAATAATAACTTTAAGATTTTTAAGTTGTGAAATTTCACCATCAAAAAAATTTGAACAATTTTTAAGCTCTTCTAACTTAGGTTTATCCTCAGGTGGGACACATTTTAAGATATTTGTTATATATGTAGATTTCAATTTTAAACCATCCTGAATATGATGTGAAAATGGTAGATTAGAAATTTTCACAGAATGTAAACATTTGAATAAAAAATCACCAGACCTGTCACCTGTAAATGCTCTCCCAGTTCTTGTACCACCATGTGCCGCAGGTGCTAGGCCTAAAATTAAAATTTTTGCATTATAATCACCAAAACCTGTAACAGGTTTACCCCAATATATTTCATTAATATTTTGTTTCCTTTTTTTTACTGATATTTTATTTCTAAATTTAACAAGTCTTACACACTTGTTGCATTTTATAATTTTATTATTAAGCTGTAAGAAATTAACACTCATCAATGAAATATATCAAATTATTATTTTTAATTTTGATTATAGCTTTTTATTCAGGAAAATCATTTTCTAATTATTCCTTAATTAACCAGCTTCAAGAAGGTGGTAAAATTATTATGATTAGACATGCGTATGCTCCTGGGACTGGAGACCCAGATAAATTTTCAATTAAAGACTGCTCAACACAAAGAAATTTAAATGATAATGGAATTAGTCAAGCCAAACAAATAGGTAATTTTTTTACTGAGAATAAAATCCCTATAGATCAAGTGCTGTCAAGTGAGTGGTGTAGATGTAAAGATACAGCTTTTTTTGCATTTAAAAAATTTAAAACAATTTCTTCACTTAATTCATTTTATGATATTAGGTTTCAAAAGAATAAGGATAAACAAATTAATGAATTAAAAAATCTAATTAAAAGTTGGAATGGTCAAAAAAATATTATTTTAATTACCCACTATGTAGTGATAAGAGAATTATTGAGCACTAGTACAGTTTCAGGGGAAATTGTTATTACTGATAAAAAATTTAATATTTTGGGTAGAATAAAAAATAGTTTATAATATAAAATTATGTCATCTAAAAAAGCAATGAAACTAGCTCAAAAGCAAGCATTCGCCAAACACCGTAGCAATGTAACAAATTATAAGTTCGATTTAAAAAAAATAGATTTTATTAATAAAAAAAAAAATATTAATAAGATTAGTAAAAAATCTTAACTTTCATTTTCAAAAACTTGAACTTTTTTGCACGTAGATATTTTTGAAATACCACTTTCATTATTTATAACTGTTTTTATTTTAATAATTGGGCTATTTTTCTTAAAAACTAATTGAGTATAAAATTGAGGATAACCAATCTTATCAGTTAAAATTAATTCTTCATCGATATAGATATATCGCTCAATAAGATTATTTTTTTTAACACTTAGATCTGTTACTCGATATTTTTTAAATGTTTTATTGTCATAAATATAATTTCTAGTCATTAAAGATTTTTCAAAATCAAGGATATACTCATTTTTTAAAAAACCATCTTTAAGATTTTTGCATCCACTTAAAATCATTATTTCAGCATATAAATAAAAACTTGGACTAAAAAAAATCAATAATAATATAATTCTTAATATAAATTTATTTTTGTTCACTTTTATCCACATAAAATAATGTCATTAAAAAAACTATAGTCCAAACCAAAGCAATACTAGCTTTTATAATGCTAGTTTCAGCATCCCAGATTCTCAGCACAAGTGCACAAAAAATCACTCCTAATACATAAATGATTATCGTAAGTGTAGTTTTTTTCATTTTTTCTAAAAATTTTAGTCATTTATAAATGATTATTTTGATATTTCATAACTATTGTCATTGGACAAATGAAACCAATAATATATAAAACTGCATAATTTGTGGGCAGTTGGCGGAATTGGTATACGCGCTGGTCTTAGGAACCAGTGGGGAAACCCTTAAGAGTTCGAGTCTCTTACTGCCTACCAAACAATTAAGAAATTATGAAAGTTACGATAGAAAATATTAAAGGTTTAAATAAAGATATAAAAGTTTTTATAGATAAAAAAACTATGAATACTTATATGGACAAAAAATATGAAGAAATCAAAGGTACTGTAAATATTAAAGGTTTTAGACCAGGAAAAGTTCCTAGAGAAATTTTAAAAAGACAATTTGGTAAAGCTATCTTTGGAGAGGTTCTTGATAAAGTTTTAAAGGACACTAGCACCAAGGCTTTAACTGAAAACAAAATTAAGCCAGCTGGGCAACCTAAACTAGATCTAAAAATATACGGTGAAGATAAAGATCTTGAGTATGTAATGTCTGTTACAGAGCTACCTAAAGTTGAAATTAAATCAGTCGAAAATATTAAATTTGATGAATATAATGTAAAGATAGATATTCAAGAAACTGATAAAAGAATAATAGAAATTTCTAAAAATCAAAATAATTTTAAAGATGTGCCAGCAGATCAGAAAGCTATTAATGGAAATTTAGTAGTATTTGATTATAAAGCAACTATTGGTGATAAAGAATTTACTGGTGGAGAAGGTAACAATACCCAATTAGTTTTAGGGAAAGATTTGTTCATAAAGGGCTTTGATAAACAATTGATTGGATCAAAGAAAAATGACGAAAGGTTAGTAGAAGCTGCTCTACCTGAAAATTACCCACATAAAGAATTTGCAAAAAAACTAGCAAAATTCAAATGCAAAATTACAGCTGTAAAAAAATCTGAAGAACCAAAGATTGATGATGATTTTGCAAAAAATTTGGGTGCAAAAGATCTAGCTGATTTAAAAGTTTTAATAACAAAACAAATTAACGATGAGTTTAAAAATTCATTAGATGCTCTATCTAAAAAACAAATTCTTGATTCAATTGAAAACTTTAAGGTAGACGAGATTCCAGAGAACTTAATTGATGAAGAAATTAAAATTTTGTCACAAGGGATGTCTGAAGAAGAGGCAAAAAAAAATAAAAATAAATTTAAAGAAACTGCTAAAAAAAGAATAAAAGTGGGTTTAATTTTAAATGAATTTGGTGAACAAAATAATATTAAAGTTACAGAACAGGAAATTCAAGGTGAAGTTCAAAAACAACTGAGAATGATGCCAGGACAAGAAAAAATGGTTATGGAATTTTATCAAAAAAATCCTTCTGCTTTAGCAAGTCTAAGAGGAAATGTTTATGAAGAAAAAATAATTAACGTTATTAAATCTAAAGCTAAACCTAATAAGAAAGAGATATCAAAAGAAGAAGCTGAAAAAATACTAAAAAATTCACATGACCATGACCATTCAAATGAAAAAATAACAAAAACAAAAAAAGCTATAGATAAAACCAAAAAACCTAAATCTAAAGCCCCCAAAACAGCAAAAGTAAAAAAAGTTAGCAAAAAGTAATCACAAGCTGTATAAGTTAAAGCGAATCAACTTATGACAATTAAATTTTCTGAACATATGCAAAATCTTGTTCCAATGGTTGTAGAACAATCAAACAAGGGAGAGAGAGCATATGATATTTATTCAAGATTATTAAAAGAAAGAATAATTTTTCTTGTAGGGCCAGTTAATGATAGTGTTGCTTCATTGGTTGTAGCACAATTGCTATTTTTAGAGTCGGAAGATCCAAAAAAAGAAATTTATCTTTATATTAATAGTCCAGGTGGACTAGTAACGGCTGGCCTAGGTATTTATGATACTATGCAATATATTAAAGCAGATGTTTCAACATTATGTATTGGACAGGCTGCATCAATGGGTTCTTTTTTACTTTCTGCTGGTACTAAAGGAAAAAGGTTTTCATTACCAAACTCAAGAATCATGGTTCACCAACCTTCTGCAGGGTTTCAGGGTCAGGCAACAGATATTGAAATTCATGCCAATGAAGTATTGGCATTAAAGAAAAGACTTAATGAAATTTATTCAAAACATACGGGTAAATCAGTAGAAGATATAAAAAAAGCATTAGAAAGAGATAATTTCATGACTCCAGAAACTGCAAAAAATTTTGGATTAATAGATGAAGTGGTAGAAAAAAGAACTTAATACACTAGATCTAGATTTTATAGCAACCCACACTTGATTATTATGACTCTTCTATAATAAAGTAAATGTATTGATTCGTTAAAAAATTATGACAACTAATAATAAAAATATTCTTTACTGTTCTTTTTGCGGCAAGAGTCAGCACGAAGTTAGAAAACTTATTGCTGGCCCAACTGTTTTTATCTGTGATGAATGTGTTGAACTTTGTATGGATATAATTAAGGAAGAAAGCAAAGATACTCTTGTTAAACATCAAGATGGCTTACCACCACCTAAAGAAATTTGTACAGTTTTAGATGATTATGTGATTGGTCAAAAACACGCCAAAAAAGTTTTATCTGTAGCAGTTCACAATCATTATAAGAGATTAAATTATGAACAAAAAACAAGTAAAAATGTAGAACTATCTAAATCAAATATTTTATTAGTTGGTCCAACTGGTTGTGGTAAAACTCTATTAGCACAAACACTTGCTAGAATATTAGATGTTCCTTTTACAATGGCAGATGCCACAACATTAACAGAAGCAGGTTATGTAGGTGAAGATGTCGAAAATATTATTTTAAAGTTATTGCAAGCAGCAGATTATAATGTCGAAAAAGCTCAGCGTGGAATTGTTTATATCGACGAAGTAGACAAAATTAGCAGAAAATCAGAAAATCCCTCTATTACAAGAGATGTCTCAGGTGAAGGTGTTCAGCAAGCACTACTAAAAATAATGGAAGGGACTGTTGCTAGCGTGCCACCGCAAGGAGGTAGAAAACATCCTCAACAAGAGTTTTTACAAGTTGACACAACAAATATATTATTTATCTGTGGAGGAGCCTTTGCAGGTCTTGATAAGATTATTTCTCAAAGAGATAAAGGTACATCTATTGGTTTTGGTGCAAATGTAAAAAATACAGAAGATAAAAAAACTGGCGAATGGATGAAAAGTTTAGAGCCTGAAGATTTATTAAGATATGGCTTAATACCAGAATTTATTGGGAGATTACCAATGATTGCTACGTTAGAAGATTTGGATGAAAAGTCATTGATTAAAATATTACAAGAGCCAAAAAACTCGCTAATTAAACAATATCAAGAATTATTTAAATTAGATGGAGCTAAACTAACTTTTAAAGAAACTGCTATTAAAGAAATTGCGACAAAAGCAATTAATAAAAAAACAGGAGCAAGAGGTCTTAGATCTATTCTTGAAAATGTTTTATTAAAAACAATGTATGACCTTCCGAGTCAAGACAATATAGAAGAAGTAATAGTTGATGCAGGAGCGGCAAAAGGCCTATCCCAACCGATCTTGGTACACTCAAAAAACATCAATAAAGCTAAGTCTGACAAAACATCGGCTGCTTAATAAGGTTAAAAAATTATAAATAGCTATTGCATTATCAAATTTAATATCCATATTCAGTCTATGGATGTAAAAATTTCTTTACCATTATTACCATTAAGAGACATAGTTGTATTTCCCAACATGGTTATTCCTTTATTTGTAGGAAGAGATAAATCAATTTCAGCTTTAAATGATGTAATGAAAGGTGAAAAAAAGATTATCTTAGTAACACAAAAAAATTCAGAAATAGACGATCCCAAAAAGAATGATATTTTTATGTACGGTTGTGAATGTAACATACTGCAACTTCTAAAATTACCGGATGGCACTGTTAAAGTTTTAGTAGAGGGAAATAAAAGGGTTAAAATATTAAATTTTAAAGATAATGAAAAATTCATTAATTGTGATTATTTGTATTGCAAAGATCTAATTGATAACGAAGAGGATTTATCAGCAATATCAATTACTGCTGTAAGAAGATTGGAAAAATTAACATCAATAAATAAAAAAATTTCTAGCGAAACAATAAATAACATCAAAGAATTAAAAGATCCTTCTAAAATTGCAGACAATATTGCTTCACATATAACAACCTCAATTAATGAAAAACAGCAAATATTTGAAACTCTTGATGTTAAAAAAAGACTTAATAAAATTATAAAGATTATGGAAAGTGAAACCAGCATTATTGGTGTTGAAAAAAGAATTAGAGGTAGAGTAAAGACACAAATGGAGAAAACTCAAAGAGAATACTATTTAAATGAGCAACTAAAAGCCATTCAAAAAGAATTAGGTGAAATTGAAGAAGGAAAAGATGAAACTTCGAATTTAAATAAAGCTATCTTAAAAGCAAAAATGCCCAAGGATGTTGAAAAAAAATGTATGGCAGAGCTTAAAAAATTAAAAAATATGAGTCCAATGTCAGCTGAAGCAACTGTAGTAAGAAACTATCTTGACTGGATGGTAGATTTGCCCTGGCATAAAAAAAATCAAGTTGATATAGACCTAACAAAAGCTCTAGCAGTTTTAGACGCTGATCATTTTGGTTTAGAAAAAGTTAAAGAGAGAATTATTGAATTTTTAGCAGTCCAAAAAAGAATGGAAAAAATAAAAGGCCCAATTTTATGCTTAGTAGGCCCTCCTGGTGTTGGTAAAACTTCTTTAGGTAAATCAATTGCTAGAGCTACCAATAGAGAGTTTGTAAGAGTTTCTGTAGGTGGAATGCGTGATGAAGCTGAAATAAGAGGCCACAGAAGAACGTATATTGGTTCTTTACCTGGAAAAATAATTCAAATGATGAAAAAAGCTGGAACTAAAAACCCCTTAATTCTTTTAGATGAAATTGATAAAATTGGAAACGATTATAGAGGTGACCCGTCATCAGCATTATTAGAAGCATTAGATCCTGAACAAAATTCGACTTTTAACGATCATTACTTAGAAGTTGATTATGACTTATCAGATGTGATGTTTGTGACTACGGCAAATACTCTAAATATATTACCTCCATTGCTTGATAGAATGGAAGTAATTAGATTAGCTGGATATACGGAAGATGAAAAAATTAGTATTGCAGATAAATACCTTCTACCAAAACAAATTAAAGACAATGGTGTTAAAGACAATGAATTGACCTTATCAGAGGGAATAATTAAAGAAATAATTAGAAGCTACACAAAAGAATCTGGCGTTAGAAACTTAGAAAGAGAAATTTCTAAAGTACTAAGAAAAGTTGTTAAAAAAGTAGTATCTGGTGAAAAAAAGGAAGTACAAGTTGATTTAAAAAATTTACCTGATTATCTTGGAATTAAAAAATTCAAATTTGGAGAACTAGAAAGTGAAAATAAAATTGGCGTAGTTACTGGCCTAGCTTGGACTGAGTATGGGGGGGAAATTCTTAAAATTGAAACTGTTACAATGCCTGGAAAAGGAAGAATGCAAATTACAGGAAAATTAGGCGATGTAATGCAAGAATCAGTGAAAGCGGCAAAATCATTTATTAGATCTAAAAGTTTAGAATATGGAATCATACCGCCAATTTTTGAAAAAAAAGATTTTCACATTCATGTCCCAGAAGGAGCCACGCCTAAAGATGGTCCATCTGCTGGCGTTGGGATGGTTACATCCATAGTTTCCTCAATAACAGGTAACCCCGTAAGAAGAGATGTTGCTATGACTGGTGAAGTAACTTTAACAGGTCAAGTTTTACCAATTGGTGGCTTGAAAGAGAAATTATTAGCAGCTCACAGAGCCGGTATTAAACAAGTGTTAATTCCAAAAGATAATGAAAAAGATTTAGTTGATATGCCAAAAAAAATTATTGATGATATCAAGATAACTCCTGTAGAGCATGCTGATGAAGTTTTAAAGATAGCTTTAACCAAAGAACTTAAAAGAGTAGAGTGGGTTGAAGTTGAAAAAATTTCTAAATCAGACGATAAATCTCAAGCTAGCATTCAATAATTACCAATTTACATTATCAATTCGTTGATGTAATAGTAGCGCTTGTTTTGGGCGGTTAGCTCAGTTGGTAGAGCATCTCGTTTACACCAAGCTAATCCAGAAAAACAAAAACTCAAATAACCTCTCATCTACAACAATAATAGCTTACTCAATGGGTGACCCATAATCAAGCCAGGTATGCAATAGGTATGGAAAAGATAGTTCTAAAAAGGTAGTCTAATTTCATGGGAACTTTATTATTCACAGTAATACCACCATTATTAATTTTATTATTTTTTACTTTAACTGACAGATTTAAAGAACCAAAAACAACAATAATTACTGTATTTTTTCTAGGATTTTTAATTTGTTTACCTGCTGGAATTTTAAATCAATTAAGCCATGACTTTTTCTTTAATGGAACTGATTATTCAAAAGATTTAACTGGAAGTTTTTTAGGACCAGCTTGGGCTGAAGAACTTTTAAAATTCTCAATATTATATCTTATCATTCTAAAAAGAGATGAGTTTAATGAGCCAATGGATGGTTTGGTATATGGCGTAGTAGTTTCATTGGGTTTCGCTACCTATGAAAATTATACATACGTTTATGAATGGGCCTCAACAGTTGCTAAGGAAGAAAATTTTGATTTTTTAGAATTTTCATATCTAGTTGCTAAAGGAAGATCGTATTCAGCAATACCAATGCATGGTTTAAATGGTGCTGTGATGGGATATTACTTTGGCCTTTATGCATTTAGTGGTAATAAAAATTATTTAGTACTTTCCCTTATTCTTCCATACTTATTCCATGGATTCTATAATTTCTTAGGATGGCCTAATATGATGATTGTTATAGTAATCCTAGTTATAGTTTCACTAAATCTTCATTCAAA
>Ga0115000_10003110_pt1 | contig 13949 bp, 11 predicted proteins | sample ArcticOcean_MG_C_6_FD_89690 | JGI IMG/M metagenome (GOLD analysis project Ga0115000, IMG submission 89690) | Marine microbial communities from western Arctic Ocean - ArcticOcean_MG_CB8_128 | ecosystem: Environmental > Aquatic > Marine > Oceanic | place: Arctic Ocean: Canada Basin | collected...
CGTACCGCCGCTGCTTCCGTTTAAGATACCGGCCTCTGTAAGACTCGCGGTGCCCGTTCCGGCGGGAAAGGTCGCCACGTAAGTTACGGTGTTGGTAGAAACCGTAGTCGAGGTCAATGCAACACGAGCCGCTTCTGTTCCAAGAGCTGTGTCACCAGCAGCGGCAGCAGTGTTCCCTGTACCTACAGCCATGTGGCTCATTGCTGTTGCAGTAGCATCTTTTATGCGACTTGCTACATAGCCTTTACCAGTGGTAACAACTAAATTCGGTATTTCTTGAACGACTTTTCCGTTTAGCTCAACAGAGAGGTGTCCCGTCAAAGTTAAAGATGAATCAAACATTGTGTGTTCCTCTCAATTAAGAGTTAAGTGCGAAAGTGTTCCATGCTGAAGTGTTCAGCACCGAATGGTTATGTCTTACAAGCGTGTGAGAAAAGTTCTCCGAAAAAGATACGGAGTCCGTTACGTTCTTCTGTAAAGAAAAAGTGTTTACGTCGCTAAACCCAAAGACGTTTGTCTTGTTTATTACAGCGCCGTTTAGATGGGTTTCGGCATCGTCTAAACTAAATGCGTCTGCAAAAGCGCGAACATAGCTAACAGTTCTTCCAAACGATTCGTTGATACTCAGGTTTTCCGAAAGCGCTTTATCTACCGATAAAGTAGATGTGTCCGTAATCTGAGCTGAGTCAGCTTTCGATAGCGCGAGACTCATCGTTACCAAGTCGGAAGCTGTTACTGTCTCCGACAGGTTCTTTTCTATAGTTAGAACCGATACATCCGAAATAGCCGTTGAGTCAGAAAACTCTCTGAAAATAGCCAACACGATTTCGACGTTATCGTTTAGCGATAACGCTTCACTAATCTGCTTTTGCAAACTAATCTGCTGCGAATCGCTGATCGTTAGGTTTTCAGATTCTGTCTTAGACAAAGAAAACGCTGAGCTATCGGCAAAGCTAACTGCATCACCATCAAAGAACTGATTTATTGAATAGTAATTAAGACTTAGGCTTGTAGCTTTTAACTGCGTCCACGTAATATTGCCGCGCGCAAACTGGTACGCGACAGCTGCTTTTACGTTGACATAAGTTACGTCAGCCTTCTTAGACATTAGTCGAAATCGCTCCTGACTTTCAGCTTGACCAGATCGTGAACTGTTTGGATACCGCCGTTAGAGAAAGTGATTTCTATCTCACCTTCAAACGTACCAGCTGTATCTAATGTGCCTGTAGGGAAGTTGGTTACTACCGTGCCTGCAGCGCCGTTAGTGATCGTGCAGCTCAATGTGCTCTTTACCGTCGTACTTCCAAGCTCTCTCAACCGGAACTTAACTGCGCCCCCTGCGACATTGATAGGTGCCCATGTGGCGCTATTATTTGGGTCAAGCGTCATCCCAGAAGCAGCGGTGTGGCTGTTCTTTAATGTGAAAGTCAGTTCAGGCAGAGTATCGCCCGTGACTAAGTTCAGAGTGTCTGAATACGCCATTTCGTGTACCTATAGATTATTTAATTATATTAGTCTAGGTATTATTTATCCAGCGTTTAATAGCACCAAAGCACTGGAGTTGTTTCTCTTATATCAACGTGGATGAAGGTCTTCGCTACGCCAACCCCCGTAAACCCAAGCTCTAACGCTTTCTGAACTAATAGCATCCGCTGCGCGCCACCCTGTACCGCTATATCGGCTGCGATCCCCTGTGCATGGGTGCCTGGATTTTGCTTCCGTTTTTCTATGCTATGCTCTTTTGACCTGTACCCAGATGTGATCTTGAACGAAAAACCACACGCTTCACGCAGCTTGTCTAGTTCGTGGACAAAGTCTTCCGAAATTTCGTTATCCCCTGTTTCCTGACAATCAAACTCATCTAACCGAAAATACTTAAACATTAAGATTCCCCAAAAAAATATATAAGCGCGCCTAAGATAGCTGCCCAGATAGACGCGACGATCCCTTGACCGACCTTTATTACTTGTGAGTTAGTCGCGAGTGTTTCCGAAACCTCCTCGATCTTATTTTCGTTCTCATCGAGCCGAAATTCATGGCGTTTGAGGCGGGCGTTCTGCCCATTGATCTGCTCTTCCACCACAGCAATAGAGGTGAGCACCTCTGTCAAGCGGTCAATCTTTACTTCAAGGCGGTCAAACCTTCGGCCTATTTCATTGTCGCTCATAGGATGGCCCTAGCGAACGCAGCTACACCAAGCCCTGCCCCATAGATTTCTTGAGGTGAATCAAAGCGTTTTTCGGCGGCATCAAACGGTCCTATCCTTATAGCCTTCTCTATCATTTCCGCTGTCGGTCCAGCTATTGAGGCCAGTGCAGAGCCACCATAAGTACCTGACCTTTGAGCCATCGTTAAAAACCCCAGCGGGCCATCTAACCCAGAACGACCAAACAGCTCCACGAAATAGGTGTTGTAGTCCATCTTGTTTGATCTGAGGTACTTAAAGCTCCCGTCAATACCTGGGATAGCGTAGGACAGGCCGACTTTTGCGTATTCCCTAAGTTCCAGACCCATTGCAGCTAGTGGCATAAACGCACCCATAGTCAGAATAAGCAGCGGGGCTAAAGCGGCAACCATATTCTCTCCGGCCATGACCCTATTTATAAACTCCCGTTCAATGCCCGAAAGAATCACTTTGTGAAAAGCGTAGATAAATGACTTCAACTGCCATAGCAGCGCAAAGCGAGGATCGTTTGCCCAGATTGGGCGTTCTGCGGCGTTAGGGCGAAGAATAGAGCTTTCAACAAACCGTGCCATTGCTCCTCTTACTGCCGCACCCGCGTCACCTTCGAATACAAAATCACCTTCTTGCCACTGTTTTACTTGCTCTGCAGTCACGCCTAACTGTTTAAGATAGCGCTCTGATCGAGCTGTCGGATAATTCGCGTGCTCGATTAAGAACCGCTTACTCATCCCAGTAGCAAATTCTCTTGATATAGTCGTAAGCCCAGTAAGTCCTGTGTACTTAAAGAATTTATCTGTTGCCATACGAACTTTAGGATCAAGCATGTCGCTGTCTAATTGAGACATAAAAGAATTAGCTGCCGCCTCTGGCATAACCACGCCAATATCAGCAGCGAGTCGAGCAGCTGCTTGCCTGTCTTGCGTCTGACTAATAATCTCTTTCAACGCCATTTGGAACCCGTTAAATTCTTTTGTCTGAACAATGGCACCAGCAAAATCGGGTATCGACGCAAACACAGCAAACGGTAACAGCGTCACTAAGTTTAGTGCTTGCCCGTAACTACTAGCTTTTTGCCAAAAAGGCGAGAGCTGAGTTACGTTCCCTAAATAAGCATTTATAACTGCATCTGCCGTTTCCCTTCTTACTGGAGAAAGGCTCTCTAGCTCTTTATATAGGAGGCTTTTACCGCTCGCATCTTTTGTATGTGTATTCCACTCAACGCGCTTTGTCAGGTTGTCAACGTAGCTAATCAAAGCGACTTCGGGTTCTTGCACAAACCCTGCTGCAGCTAACTCGTCTGGCGGGATATTCTTAGTAAGCTCTTGCTTTGCTTCAGCGGAAGCAACAGGGTCAAAAATCTCTAGACTAGAAGTCTTACTATCGGCTTCAATTGCTGTCTGCAATCTAGCTAAACCCTTAACTGTTTCTTCAATGTCAGCTCTTTTAGCGTCTGGGTTATATTTCATTACCAGATCAACAAACTGATTTTGATCAGCTTCTATCTGCATCAAATCTAGAAGCACAGGGAAGTAATTTTTACGGAAACCTATCTTTGAATTGGATGGCTCCACATATTCTTTGTGCATTTTTTCAAGGTATTTACGCAGCGCCCTTGATTTGCCCGTCAGTTTTTCTGTGGCAGTACCGCTTTGCGCTTCGTTTAATGCAGTCTGAACTTCAGGCGTCGTCCAATCACGGCCAAGGATGCTAAATAAGCCGCCTCTCCACTTGTCTCTTGCGCGTTGACGCGCCTGAACGAATCCAAAACCGTCTTTATCGTTTGAGCGGATATAAAACATATCTGCAATAAATTCACCAGCAGCCCAACGCAGAGTCGAATCCGCTGTTAGCAACAAGCCAGTTATCTTTAAAGCATTAGGATTTCTCTCTGAAAAGCCCTCGCTCCATTTTTTAACCATCGCGACAAGTGATGCTTTGGTCAATGGAACTGCTCTGCCGTCAGGCGTGATGATAGTGTGGCCCGCGTTTTGATTAGCTTCTCTTATCGCTGTTACTGTCGCTTTTTGTTCGTGAGGGGCTTCGGTGGGCTGGGGGTGTGTAATTGCGCCTTCGGGCGTTTCTGAAGTTCCATCTGCACGTATTGAGTTAAACGCAGAACCATAACCAATTATCTCACCCGCTTCGTTATAAATTGGTGCAGTGACTACCTCTTTATTATTCCTTCGGGCCTTAGTAACCTCCCGTATGTATTGAAGGAAAGTCGGGTCTACGTTTTTGGTTCGTTGGACTATACTTTTTGCTAATTTATTCTGACTTCTTTTAAGCTGTTCGTATAACTTCCTAAACCGCTTTACGACTCTTAGAAAATGGCTTTCAACAAAGTTTTTCGGGCCACTCGCATATGCATTAATTGCGTCTCTTTTTACCAATGCGGCGATTTGATCTGCATACCATTCTTCAAACCCGACGTTTTCCCAATGTGCTACAGGTTCGCCTGCCGCCCGCGCCGCTGACATGTCTTTTTCAAACGCCGCTGTTAGCCTGCTGTACAACGGCTTGTTTGCTATAAGCCCGTCTATTTCTTCTTTAAATAAAGCGTGCCCTAATTCATGCCCTACGACTATACTTAGCGCTGCCTCATTTTTTATCATGGTGTCGTTTACCATAATAACCGTTCCGCCGTTATACTTAACGTGGAAGCCCGCCTGCTTCTGCTTTGAAAGCATTTTCTGCGATAAGTCTTTTGCTAAAAAAGTTGATGGAGTAAACGCTAGTACAGCTTCGTAACCGGCGCGCGCTACAATACTCGACCCAACTGACCAGCCTGAATCTTCAACAAGAGTTATGCTTTCAAATTCTGCTAGCAACGGCTTTTTTATTAACCCGTCTTTGTACAGTTGAATGTAAAAATCACCTACTTTTTTTATGTTAGATAAGTCTAAGGGCTTTGTATCTTTATCCCCCATTAGAACTTTGATAGCTATGCGTCCTTCACGAGACGTTGGTTTAGCTATATAGCCTTTAAGATTGGCACGAGTTTTAGCTAGAAAACCTTTCATGCTGACTAATGCAATTGGGTTTTTAAATTTTAGAAGCTTTGCAGTTCGTCGAACGATGCTAGATACCATTGCGTTAACTTCACCGAACGGGAACGTAACACTTGAAGCTATATCAAGGCGCGTATGATCAGTTGGGGATGACTTATCTTTTACCGCTGGGCCTGTCTGCGCTGCGCTGCCTCGGCCAGTGGTTTGACGCGGATCGGTCCCGCCTTCTCTATCAAGACTAGTGAGCGGTATGCCATCAGTTGTTTTTAAATTGTTTGCCGCGATCTCATCAGGGTTTAGTACGTCTGCGTTTTGTCGCTCTTCTTCCCGCGCAAGGTCTTCAGGAAGCAAGCTAGTAGTGCCGTCTTCATTTTCTACTTCTGTCAGCTTTGATTCTTTTATTGGTCCTGGCACATATGGTTTTAATAAGAAGCTTAACGATAGGGGCTTATTAGCTTCGCCAAACCCTACGACAATATTGGCAATGTTTTTGTCTAGCGTGCTACGGGGGTTTTCGAGGTTGTTTAAAATATCATTTATTGGAACGCCTTTTACGCTGACTTCGTAGTCACGCAACTGCAACTCAGTTAGCATTGCTAACAATCCTGCCCTCGAAGACTGAGTTGAGCCACCCCCTGTAAAAGTACCTGTAAGTGCTTCTGATATTCGACGACCTGCGTTAGTTAAATCTACAGGATTTATTGAAATTGTTTTTCCTTCAGGCGTTGTTATATCAAATGTCCTGAATTTAGGAAGGCTATTTGAAGCCTTACTTATGGTTCTTTTGATGAAGTCTTCTACCGAAAGAAGCTCTTCTTTGCCTTTCCCATCCCTAACTCTTATTTTCTCTGTATCAGGAGTGGACTGTATGTCTATACGGAAAGTTAAATCTTCGTTTGCTTCTATAGTTACAACTTCATCTGGGTTAGAGTCTTGTAACTTTACTGCTGTCTCAAGCGTGGTCTTTGAAATACTTGTAAGAATAGGGTTAGACCAATCGACTTCTTCGCCTAGAGTACTAAGCACCATTGTCGCGTAGGCTGCGCGTGCTTCGTCAATGCCTTTGAAGTCATTATTACCCTCTACTGGCTGATATGCAGACTGCTGCTCTCCATTTTTCGTAAACGTGTGAGTCCTAGTTTCGCCTTCAAACTCTGAATTCCCGACCTCCTCGTTACTATTCTCAACATCGTCGCCGTAGAATTGTATTTCTGGGCCTGCGCGTTTTGCCCTATCTGCAAGGGCTTCATCAATCGGAAGTGTTTCTTGCCTGCCACCTTCAGGTGTTAGTGCTCTTGCAGCTTCTTGGGCAGCAACTAACCCTTCGGGGGTAGTTGTCTCCTCAGACACAATAGCGTTGTCGCTATCTAACACTCGTACAACTTGTGAGTCTGCAGCAGTCTTCACGCTGCTGTAACCTAAAGCTGCGGCCAGCACAGAGTCGGATGCTTGCCCTTTGATTACGTTACTTACAACGTCATAGTCTGTTGATACAATCGTTCCACGCCCTTCAACGAAGGCCGCATAAACTTCTTCCCCATCTATCTTAAATCTAGCGATTTTGTCTGGGCCAGTTAAAAACTTAAATCGGTTATCTGGCGTTGTCCCGCTAATCCACACGGCTTCCTTTGCACTAGTATCGTCAACCATTGCTTTGAGTTGAGCACTAACATCCTGCTCAGATTCAGTAGTTGTTTGATCTCCTTCGACACCCCCAATATTGGAATCTGATTCCGCGCGGGTGATAAAACCTTTGATGGTATCTACCATCTCTGTCGTTTTCTGGACTATTCCAGGGCTTTCTTTTATGGCTTGAATTCCTAAAGAACCCGCGCCACCCAGAGAACCCCCTCCAAAAAAACCGACAAACCCAGCATTAAGCCGCCGCATGTTAGCGTCTGCATCTGTGAAGGAGTCATCCATATCCATACGATTTCGTATAGCTATTTCTTCTTGGATAAGCTCAGCTGTACCTTCTATTGCGCCCGATCTTGCGAAGCCTTTTCCTAAAGAAGAAGCAAGCCTACCCATGACAGAACTAGGGCCAACAGATTTAGCTGCTGCCTGTCTTGCTAATAAGGCGACCATTCCGTACTCGCCAAAAACACCAACTGCTGCTTGAGGCAGCGCAACGGTGAGCGCCCTAATCGATTCTTCGGGCGTTAGCTCACGGCCTGACTTTTGTGATTCATGAACATTTGATCCTGATAATGGTAAGAACTCTGAAGTAAACGCGCCCCCAAGAGCACCCGTTTTCATTGCTACTATTCGAGCTTCGCGTGCAGCCTCATAAGCTCCTTGGGCAAGCGCTCTTTGCTCAGCTGTAGCAGTTCCTTTTGCTACAGCATCTACGCTGTCTTTTATAAGATTCTTTGCCGTCTGTTTTCCAACTTGTCCTAGCGCGACCCTTCCCACATTCATCGCTATAGCACCAACGCCCGCTCCAACAATTGAGCTTGCTGCACTGGGCGCAATCTGCCCCGTACCTGACGCTACTTGCTCAAAAAAACCACCAACTGTTTTTTCGTCCCAAAAATCGCTGAACCGCTCTATACCCTGCATAGGTATAGCCGCAAACTCTTCTTGTATGCGCGCGTTTTCTATTGAGTCTGCTACGCCTTGCTCATCGCCCTGCAACGAGTCTATTGCCGCGCTGAAATAATTCAAATCCGCGTCAAGACTTTCCATCCCAGAGGTAGCGCTGCGCCTAAAGGTTTCGACTAAATCTGCGGGAGGGGGCGTGCCAATAGCTGGTACTGTTCCGCTTGCAACCATCTCACCCGAAATAGGGGCTTGTGCGCCCATTGCGTAAGCAGCATTACCAACAGCTGTGTTTGTAGAACCCATCGAAAAAGCGGCATTTGAAACTGCTACTTCAGTTGAAGGGGCAGTACTACGCCCAAAAAACGCTTGTACAGAATCCTGCTCAGCAGGCAAGGCAGCAGGAGTTGGCTTCTGGGGTATGTCTTGTACGGTTGCTAAGAAACTGTCTACGTTATCTGAGCTTCCTGCACTAGCAAAACTAACGCCTCCTGCTCCAGAAAATGCTGCTACTCCTAAATCAAAATACTCTTGACCCGAAGTACCATAAGCGTCAGTAGCCGCTAAATCTTTTGAAGCTTTAGTCGCACCTAGTACATGAGACGCTGCCAAATATCCAAGAACATCTTGCGGCGAAGTGTCGTCGGTAACTGTGCCTTTATTTTTTAAAACCCGAAGATTAAAATCTGTGTTCTCTTGAAAGGCTGTATCCTGCACTCGCTTATTAGCTAGAATTCTTCTTTGCTTGAAACGCCGCCTTTCCCCGTCCAGTTGCTAGGATCATCTAATGCGCTATTGCCAGCGCCTGAAGAACCTTTTTTTAGATAGCCTATCGTCTCTAACGCTTGCGCGCCGAACTGAAACCCCCCCGCATAACCTATGTCATTAACTTTGCTATAGTCGCCAGATGATTCTCTAAAGAGCAAAGCATCTTTGAGGGTAGCTGCGTAATTCTGCACTTAGCTTCCCTTGTCTTTATATTCTGATTCTTGACCATTCGTTGTTGCTGCTAGGACTAGTAATCGAGCCACTGCCTTTGAGTCTTTTTGTATGGCTGCAATATCGACAGCCTGACTTCTAACGCCTTCTTGATCCACATAAGCTATGCTTACCGGCTTACCATCTTTGACTTTTGCAACACGCACGTTCGCCAAGTCAAAGTCAGTTGTGCCATCTGGGTTTAAACGGAAGAAATCTTTATAGGTTTCCACGCCGAAGATGCCAGCTTTGTCAGCATTTGCCTGAGACTGAAGATACAAACTCAACATTGGATTTAAGTACTGCATCCCTGCGGCAGCAGAGACTGGCCCTTTCGCCTGCTTTAAGCGCGGTATAAATTTGGTAATGGCTTGTGATATGTACTTTGCATCATCTTCGTCGCCATCAAACTCATCATCAGTAAACTCGCCCTCCGCGTCCATCAAGCCAAGCTTTTTATAGACAGAATCTAAAGCCGTATTCCCTAATAGCTGTATATCAGCTACGGCTTCTTGATCATATTTTCTAAGCTTAAACTGAACCTCATCGTATTTTGCTCTGGCGGTCAGCGAAGCAGCTTGACCTTGTACAACAGCGGATTCCAACTGCGCTTGTTCAAGCGTGCCTACATCCTGATCACCACGCTCAACAAGGTTAGTTATCTTTTGTGCAATTTGAGACTTTACGTTCGTATCGCCTTCGGCAGTTGCGCCCATAACCCACGCGAGCATCAAGCCTTCTTTTTTATTTACTTTTTTTAACCTGATTGCCTCTGCTAAGTCTGCATCATTATCTATCCCGTTGTCTTTGAGATACCCCGCTATCGCATCAGCTTGGTCTGCGGTTGGACTAGAAGTCCCGTCAATAATCGCAGTTTTTAGGTTGTCTGCGGTCAATTCAAAAGGAGCTGGAGGTACAAGCTTTTTCGAATTCGCAAACATGCCCACGTTGTTTGGGTCCATTTCTGGAAACTCGATTCCGCCGTCTTTTTTATATTTGTTTAGAAACTCTGCTGGGCCTAAAGAGTTAAACTCTTCAAGTAATTCGGGGTTACGGTTTAGTGCTTTAGCAACAAAACCCATGTTGGCCTTATCCGCGTAGAAGTCTTCTGCTGCGGTATTGGCAGCGAGAGACTCGTCAGTCTGTTCTTTAAAGTAACCAGATTTCCCTCCTAACCCGCTGACTCCCTTTTCATCTATCGCATCTCTTATCTTCTCAACTAACCCAAAATCACTTCGGTCAGCCAGCCCGTATAGATTCATTAACTCTCTTTCATTCTTACCTAACGCGCCTTTCCTCTGTTGCGTATCACCTCCAGCAAGAAATCGTCCAGCTGGGGTTTTAGCTGTGTTTTCTCCAGCTTCTTCTTGTTGTTTTGCAAAAAGCGCGTCAGCTTTTTCCTGACCTGCTGTTCTTAATGCTTCGGGATCACCCCCCAGAGATTGATAAACCTTTAGCAGTTCCTCTGTAGCACCAGGGTCTTCTATGTCAATGTCATTCAAGACCGCGTAAAACTGCGCGCGCTCATCTGGGTCTTTAAGTTCTTCTGCGGCAAGTACTAAGCTCTCCTGTTTCGCGGCGTTAGCTACAATGCCTTCAGCAGTAGCTAGAAAAGACCCTGTGTTTTCTAGCCCTCCATCTACAATAGCTGCTTGATAACGCGAGTTAACAATGTTCTCAAAATTGCCCTTAGTTAATTTTACAACCGGCGTATTTTCCGCGCTCCGACCCTCGGTCATAGGGACTATCGCCCCTGTATCATTGCGCCTAACCATTGGAGTGTAGGATTTGTCGTCGTTTTCTATCATCTTTACTATTTGCGCGCCGACAGAATTCCCTTCCTCGTTAATAAACTCCCTGTATTTTTTACTAGGTGCGTCATTCAACATACTCAGCACCAGCTCTGGTTTCTCGGCTAAAAGCTTAGTGGCATCAGTTTTATTCCACTGCGCGCCCATCTTGCCAAAGTGACTATTGATAGCGCCGACAGTTTGCGTTGCTTCATCTTTCCTTGCTAGGCGCTGTGCTTCCGCGTTAGCGTTATCTTGCTGCTCACGGGCTATTTGAAGGGTAGCTTCTTGGCGGTTCCTATCGTACTGATTAGCAAAGTGCTGCTGACCCGACTTTAATGCGAGCATTCCACCATCTAAAAGTGACATATCTTTCTACCTAAAATGCGAATGCAAAAATAGCAGCGGAGGCAAGACCTCCAATAGTGCTATAAGTTTGGGCTTTTGAAGCAGCTCTTGCTGAGTCGTAAGCGTTCTTTCGTTGGGTTGCGCTGCTTGCTGCGTTTTCCATCTGACCAAGAGACGAGCGGTTTACGCCTTGCCCTATGTTGATAAGGTCAGCTATGGTTTCTTGGTTAATCTTTTTTTGGTTAATTCGAGCATCGTTTAACGATTGGGAATAGCCAAGGGAGTTAGCACGATCAAGCCCGCGCTGCTGCTCTTGCTGCTGAGCCGGAGTGAGGTTAACGCCGTAACGGCTTGCGTTTCGGTTAGCTACACCTGCCATAAGACCTGATGCGTTTGATGCGTTTTCCTTTGCATCGTCAATCAGTGACGTATCGTTTTGGGCCTTATCTATTAAGCCGTCTTCAAAGCCACGATAGTTCTTAACGTAATCCAAATACTCATTACGGGTTATTTCTGCAAAGGCTGCATCTGGGTCAGCTACATTTGGTAGGGCACCTGCATTTCCACCCCCGCCATAGCTTTTTGCAACCAATGCCTTTTGTTCTTCCGTTAGTGTTGGCAGCGCGCTCATTACCTACCCCACGGATCAGTATTCATGTAACCAGAATGATTCAGCCGGTTACCAAAACCTGTTACGGAGCCAGAACTGCTCATCGGAGTAAAAAAAGAACCGCGCTCATACATCGGATTGCCACCAGCGTCCATCTGTGGCACCTGATTGCCATCAGCGTCCTTATTAGTTATTGCGCGCTTAGAACTCTTATTTTTCGCTCCCTGCATTATTAATGAGGTTCCAATCTCGCCAAGCGCTTTTGTCTTTGCTGAGCGCACAGTTTGTTTTGCCGCCGCTTTTGTAAGGACTCTTGATGCACCCATATTCGCCGCTGAAGACATAAACCCACTTGCATCAGCTTGCTGACCTCTCGCAGTTCCAAGGACGGCTAGTTGTCGTTTGTTTTTAATATCTAGGCCCATCGTTGCGGCTTGACCTAGCTGCGCTTGGTAAGCCTGCGCTTCATCTCCACCAGAGGAGCCTTGCGCGGCGCGGTCATAATTAGCGCTGCCTGCAAGAGTCTGCATAGTGTCAGCGTTGGCTCTACCTTTTAGTATTCGCGCGGAGTCATCTTTCAGTGAAGCATCCCGCTCTTTTTGGAGAAGGGGGTCGTATTTTTCTTTAAAGTACTTGTGCTCAGCCATCGCAACCGCTGCAGAAGCTTTTTCTGCTGCAGAGGCTTTATATTCTGATTTTTTTGGTCCACCGCAACCCATATTAAATTCTCCTTACTAATGTCGCGCCAGCATACTCATACCCTCTGGCCTCTAATTTACTTTCGGTTCGTTCAGTTTTTACTCGGCTAGTTATATCGAAGACAATTGCTTTTGCCCCCTCCTCAACTGCCCATCGCTCAAGCGCATCTAACAAGATACTGAACCCGCCCCGCGCTCTTGCTTCAGGTAAAACAAAACAAGTCTCTTCAAAAACAGCAAGTTCATGACCAAAAAATGTTGGTCCGATTGAGGCGAACAACCCGCCGACAGGGATGGTTTCCTGCTCTAATAAAAACAGCCGGTTATCTTGTGAATTCGTATATTCATAAAATCTCTCAATCAGCTTGGTTTCATCGAAGTCCATATGAGAGTAAACAGACTCACTCCACATGGCATTCGCGCCCATTAACACTGCTGGAAAATCAGCAGTTATCGCTTCTCTTACAGAAAAACGATTCTTCACCTCACCTTTAAAACAGGTGGGGTTGCCGATAGGATCACCCCCTTTCTCTTCCGTACCGATTTCGTCTTCCTGATCCAAACCTGCCGACTCCTTTATAAACCACTCTTCTAGCTACGCCTTCGTCAGCGTGCCGTGCTCTCCGTTCAGCAGTTATGACAACTGCTTCGAATAGATTGCTGTAAAGCTGCGCGCCTTGCAGATCAGACCAGTCCTTTCCTGGCATTCTGAGTAATCTGAACAAAGCGCCGTTCACGATAGTGTCACGGTACTCGTCCATTATTTTTTCATCGCATGTAGTAGATGAATAAGTAGGCTTTAACTGCGCGCGGATAATAGTGCTATTTACCGACAGCGTATTTGGGACAGGCACAAGCCAAAATAGACTCGCGCTTTGTTGAATATAGTATTCGGGTTGACCAAATTGAGCGGCATTTCGCCAGTTTGGTTTACGCTGCTCAAGGACATTTGAAGACACAGGTTCAAGATCGTCACCCTCAAACACTGCTCCCATAATTTTATGGACTTTTGTGCCTGTTGGTGGCTCTAGATCGTATTCATAAATTGAGGAAACGGTTGTTATTGGGTCTAACTCAGCTTGGTAGGCACCTGTTCTTTCACAAAACTCAATAACCGCCGCTCTGATTGTGTCTTCAACAAGCGTATCAGTACAACCTGCTACTACAGGTAGAATATCTGGGAGGAGTGTCTCGTAAGCAACCGCCATTCTAAACCGCCATCCTTGTGCCGCTTGCGGCATTCGGGTTAATTATTGTGTCAACTTGGGCTTTGCCTGTGACTGAAGTTACGAACAACTGAAAATGGCTGGACGCGCGTTGAGCATTACTCGCGTACTCCGCGTCCTTCATGTAAGCCATATACAAAACGTAGTTCATAACTGCATTCGCAAAGATATCGGGGATAGAAAGATTACCGGACTGGGCAACGGTAGTAGGATTCGCAGAGTAAATGATCTCTAAGTACGCATTACCCGCAATACCTGGGTACACATAGTAGTTTCTTGGGTTTGTCTCATCGTAAACAAAGTGTTTTACGCCAGTTGTGTGTGTAGCTCCACCAGCAACTGCTGGATCGTGCCAGTCAGGCGTTTGGGCATCTAATACAGATCGATCTACCAACCGAACCGACCGTTTTCCTGTACCGTTACTTGCGGCTGACATATTTCGAACAACATTCAACAGCCGGTTACCTGCATCTGGAATCGCCTGCTTAGTACCTGTGACTAAAGTAACTGTTGTGTTGACGGCGGTAGCGTCGGGTTTAATTAACGCAATCTCACGCTGCGCGTC
>Ga0115000_10003111_pt1 | contig 13946 bp, 15 predicted proteins | sample ArcticOcean_MG_C_6_FD_89690 | JGI IMG/M metagenome (GOLD analysis project Ga0115000, IMG submission 89690) | Marine microbial communities from western Arctic Ocean - ArcticOcean_MG_CB8_128 | ecosystem: Environmental > Aquatic > Marine > Oceanic | place: Arctic Ocean: Canada Basin | collected...
CGTAGACCGTCTCGGTGATTTTCTGCTGATACAGTCGCCCCAGCCACTCACCGACCCGCAACTCGAGGCTGCTATAAAGTGGAAAGGCGCGCTCAAGATCAAGGGGGTTTATTACAAAAAACTGAACCGAATGGTGCAGCGAAGCACCACTACCTCCGCATCACCCCGGATCATTATGGGATTGGAGGCTCCGGACGAATTTGAAGTGATGGAGAATGGCCTGAAGTACCGATTGAGCCTGAAACAGGGATACTCTACTGGACTGTTCCTCGACATGAGAGAGAACCGGCAGCGCATTCTCTCAAACCACATTGGACCCGAATTCACCGTGTTTAATTTGCCCCCCGGCACCGCCACGGTGCTGAATGTTTTCTCATACACCTGCTCGCTCTCGGTCTGCGCGGCACGTACAGGAGCCACAACCATCAACCTCGACCTCTCGCGCAAATACCTCGATTGGGGTCGCGCAAATTTCCAGCTCAACCAAGTAAACCCAAAGGATCACGATTTCATCTACGGAGACGCCCTCGAGTGGATGAAGCGCTTGGCCAAGCGCGGGGACAAGCATGACCTTGTCATCCTGGATCCGCCCACATTTTCGCGCTCGAAGCAGTCCGGGGTCTTTCTGGCCAAGCGGGACTACGGCAGCCTGGCCAAGGCGGCTGCACCCCTGGTTCGCAATGGCGGAATGCTGCTTGCCTGCTGCAATGCAGCGGGCTTGAGTAATGCAAAGTTCAGGGAAGAAGTCAGGAGAGGAATCCGCGCCAGCGGCAGAAAAATCGTGGGGTCGTTTTCGGCGATGCAACCCCCGGATTTCCCGGTCACCAAAACCGAACCTGCCTACCTGAAAGTGTCGTGGCTTCGACTGGATTGAATCTCAGCGCCAGGACTGGTAGTTGCTCAGCAAGTCGTGGTGAGGTAAATTGTCGTTATTCCAACGACGGAGGGAGCGGAAGCTGCGCTCATGAAGCCGTGTCCGATCCAATTCCTCGACATGACCGTCACAAAAACTGATATTGTATTTCCCCCTATGCCGAGCCTCGGTCGCGTCAATAATCTTGTCACTCAACGGGTAGGATTTTCGCTGGACAAAATTCCTATAGTTGATGTCCAGATGCGCCATGCCACTGGCACCCCCATCACTATCCTTTCCGTACAATATATTGATCATCGGCTTGGTCATCCAAATCAGCGTGGCGTCGCCAACCCCGATCATGTTCGCCGTTGATCGAATATCCCCATCGGTAATCTTCGAGCCTTCGGACGGAATATCATCCAAGTCGCCGCTAATCAGGGTGTGACTGAAAGTACCCCCAAGGCCAAGGCTGCTGTAGCCAAGTTTCACACCAAAGGCGTTATACCCGTAACTGCCCAAAGCGACGGCATTGTCATTTCCTGATAGTGTCGTCCCTTTGTAGTCCGAACAAATGAAGGGGCTTTTCTCCGCCCACTCGGCTCCAATGTAGGGCAAAAGACGCTCGTGCCAATACTGCTGGGTTACGCCTTCCGAGTCCGTAGGATCAAAATTGTAAACGGGATAGTGGCCCTGATCCCCCACGTATGAGTTCAGCGCGATGCCATATTGGCGAAGATTATTTTTGCAGGCCAATGATCGAGCGGCGCTCTTGGCCTGAAACAGTGACGGGAGCATTAAGGCCGCCAGAATGGCGATGATAGCGATTACGACCAGCAACTCAATGAGAGTGAATGCGGCGCCTCCCCCTTCCCTCCCCAACCGGAGAAAGCATACTGGCCGATTGGCCAAGCATCGAGTCGCCTGAGTTTTCATTTCGTCATTCCAGCGAAACAATCCTGTAAAACCGGGATTTTTCTGAGGAAATAGCGTCCAAAGCAAAGCTTCCGGACGTTGTCTTCAAATCCTTCCAACCTATCGCTGAAAAGCTATCGCTGAATTGAACCAAATATTCAAGTGTATTTTCAGATTTTTTCCAGCTCAATAAAACCCGGTTTCCCTTGGTATCAAGCGAGATTTCGAGGCCCTCCACCGGCTGGGGCACTTCGGTGGAATCACCATGGTTGTTTTCAAATTGCCGCCACATGGCGCTTGCTGTTGAGAATTCATCCGGTATTGGCACGGTGTCCTGCACGGAGCTGATCTGGGCGACAATGCCCATGTCCTTGCTTAGCCAGTAGTAATTGCGGACGAAGTCGGTTGAGGCTTTTTGCCAATCCTCAATAATACCTGGGATTTTAATGAAGGTGTCGTACTGAACCAGTTCGTTGACCCGCAGGCAGTCATGAAAACCAAGGTCCGGAAGGATGATGATCCCATGGCCGTCCACCGTCATTTCAGATTGGTAAACCTGCTTGGTTGGTGCCTCGATGTCGCCCAACCCGAGCATCGACTGGCGGGTGACGAACTCGAACGTAGTGTTGGCGTTCCACGAGTCGCCAAACTTGATGACTGCGGGGAAGTCGTTCAATCGGGTGCTGAACTGTATTGACGGATCCTCTTCGTCGATGCTGATGTCATGGAAACCGTACACATCCCGCCCCCTAGCAGCGCTCACGTCGAGGAACAAACTTTTTTGTCTGCCGGATGAATCAAACGTCGCCCGTTCCACGATCGTCGCCCCCTCAAATTCAACATCCGTGTTGATCGCACTTGGCTTCACGTAGTCGAACCGGATCGTCTCATCCTCCGGCCCCTCCCGAAAATCCCAAACCTGATCCTCCCCGGCCTCACCGATGTAGTCGAACACATCAACCTCCTCCCGTGCGGCTTCTGAAAAATGCCCGACAAAGTTGGAATACATTTTGTAATACTGCCCCTCTTTGCCGAACATGTCCTTAGCCGTGATGGTGATTTGGCCCAGCGACTCGCCTGGCACGATTAACATCCCAAGTGCGATCGCCCATGGAGTGACCCAACGGTTGACCAAGCGCTTGATTGCAGTTTCAGCTAAAATGAATTTGATCATCTCGATCCTCATTCAGCATCAGGCATGCCACGATTTCCGAGCTTTGATTACCGCCTTGGCCCGTCAATCGCAACGGGCCGTGACGCCAGTTTGCGCGACAACCACGCAGGCCGCGTGGCGAACACTCCCGAAAGCTAGAACCCGGCAATTGAGCCGTCAACCTTTCCTGTTTCGGATTGCACCCCGGCGGCATCCCACTACTATCCCGCCCGAGCGGCCCCCCGCAAATCCGGAATGAAAACCCACCTCGATTTTGAGCAACCCCTTGTTGACCTTCAAGCTAAGCTGGATGCCCTGACTAAGACCTCTTTGCCAAGCGGGGTGGAGATAGACTTCCAGGGTGAAGCCGATCAGATCAGGGCCAAGATCGAGGAAACCCGAAATAGCATTTACTCTAGCCTCACTCCCTGGCAGCGAGTGCAACTGGCCCGCCACCCCCGGCGCCCCTACACGCTCGATTACCTCCACAGCACCTTTGACAATTTCTCCGAACTGCACGGCGACCGGCTTTACTCCGACGACAAGGCGATGGTCGCCGGCTTCGCCAAGCTGGGCGACACACGGGTCATGGTCATGGGCACACAGAAGGGGCGCGACACCAAGGAGAACGTGTTGCGCAACTTCGGCTGCGCCCACCCCGAGGGTTACCGCAAGGCATTGCGCCTGATGAAACTTGCCAGCAAGTTCGACCTGCCGGTGATCACCATCATCGACACCGCCGGCGCCTTTCCGGGCATCGGCGCCGAGGAGCGCCATATCGCCAAGGCCATCGCCGTCAATCTCCGCGAAATGATGATGCTCAAGGTGCCCATCATCGCCGTGGTCATCGGCGAGGGCGGCTCCGGCGGAGCGCTGGGAATCGGCGTGGCCGACCGCGTCCTCATTCTCGAGAACGCCTATTATTCGGTCATCAGCCCGGAAGGCTGTGCCTCAATACTTTGGAAGGATCGCGCCGCCGCGCCCGACGCTGCCGATGCCCTCAAAATCACTTCCGATCACCTGAAAAAGTTCGGCCTTGTGGACGAAATTATCCCCGAACCGCTTGGTGGTGCACACAACGACCCCGAAGCCACTGCGGCCACGCTGAAGAAACATCTGCTCAAACACCTGAAGGCACTCAAGCTGATGACGTTGAAAAAACGACTCGACGACCGGTACAAGAAATTTCGCAACCACGGGCAGTTTAAGGAAGAGTCGCAGGTCAAGGCGGCCAACTAATCACCGTTCCCCGCTAATGGCAGAGTCATGTTTTCCTGCCGGCCAAACCCCTTGACCTCCAGACGGTCTGCGTGGACGTTCACGATGGCGTAGGCCGTCTCATCCGTGTCCACCATCCCCGTAAACGTCACAAAGTGCCGCTTAGCCAAGCGGCCGTAATTCCCGGCGTGATTGTGGCCGTTCATATACGCCACGACACTTCTGTTCTCCCGTACCACAGCCAGCACCTCGGCGGCATTCCACAGGTTGTGCACGTTCTCGGGATACACAGGGAAGTGACAAAACAGAATCACCCGCTCCCCCGCCCGCTTGGCCTCACCGAGCGCTTTTTTTAACCAGTCAAGTTGCACTTGGCCAACGGCTCCGTTCCAGCTCGGCGTGCCGCTTGGCAGTTTTTTGTGAACCGCCACGGCGGCCTTGTGTCGCGGATCACTCGCCGGATAGGCGTGCAGACTGACGTCATTTCCATCCAACGCGATGAAACGATATCCCTGATAACGAAACTGGTAATACCGCGACTTGAGGCCAAGTGCGGCAGGTACCTTGGCCTTGTGTTCGTCGGCCACGCTGAAATCGTGATTGCCGAGGACGTGATAATGGTCGGCCTTGAGCATGTCATAAATCGGCGCCACATCTGCAAAACTCTTGAAGTCTCGGTCGATGAAGTCGCCGAGGTGCACGACGAATTGCAACTCGAACCGGTTCAGGTGCTCGACACACGCCGTCAGTTTTGTCGGCGACAACGCGTACTGACGAGCCGCCGTCTTGGGCACCTTGACGTTGCAGTATTGGCAGTCTGCAATGACGCCAAAGGAAAAAATCGGTGCGCCGTTTGGCTGGGCAAACAGCAACCCCTGCCCGCAAAGCCAAGCGCCAAGACACAGTGCCAATCGAAGAGTCACGAGAGTTTCCAGCCTTTGCGATATTCGCTGCGGACGTAGCGGTTGGCTTTCTGGCTGTTGGTCGAGCGTAACGCTTTGGCGTCCCATTGCACAGGCTCTCCGGCGCGGATGGCGAGGTTACCCAGCAACACCATCTCGGTGAACGGCCCGGCGATCTCGAAACGGCTCAGCGGCTTATGGCCGGTGCCGGTGGCGGCATTCACCCACTCGACGTAGTTGCCCTTGGTTCGAGGAAGCGTTTTCGGCGTGTTGGCCTCAATCTGTTTCACCTCGTCCTCGTCGCGCCCGGTGATCCTCCAGCCCGTGCCGCTGCGACTGAAAAACATCCTGCCCTTGTCGCCGATCAACACGGAGCCGAAACCCTTTTTGCCCTTGGCAACCATATTGACGCCGCCGGTGGTCTCGAGTGACGGTGCGTTTTGCACACCGTTCTTTTTACCGTCGTACCAGACAAGCTTCACCGGCGGTCGGTTGCCGCGGTAGCCGAACTGGTAGTCGATCACCGCCCAGTTCGGGGCGCTCTCGCCGGTGTTGCCGCCGTGCCGTGCCCGCACACTCGTCGGCGAACCCAACTCGAGGCTCCACCACGCCATATCCATGATGTGGCAGGCCATGTCGCCAAGCGCCCCGGTGCCAAAGTCCCACCAACCACGCCATGAAAACGGAACGTACCCTTTGCCGTACGGTCGGTGCGCCGCCGGGCCAAGCCACAAATCCCAGTCCAAGCCCTTGGGCACGTCGGCCTTGCCCGGGCGCTCTGTCATGCCCTGCGGCCAAATCGGGCGGTTGGTCCAGATGTGCGCCTCGGTGACGTTGCCGATGATCCCGGCGCGAACCAACTCGACCGCGCGGCGGATCGACTCGCCGGCATGCGCCTGGTTCCCCATTTGCGTGGTCACACCGGTGCGCTTGGCCAAGCGGGTCAGGTAACGCGCCTCATACACGTCGTGCGTTAGCGGTTTTTGGGTGTAGCAATGCTTGCCCATTTTCATCGCCATCGAGGTTGCTGCTGCGTGAGTGTGGTCGGGCGACGAGATGGTGCAGGCGTCGATGCTGCCGCCCATCTTCTCGAGCATCACGCGAAAGTCGGCGAAGCGCTTGGCCTTGGCGTGCGCCTTGAACATACCCGAGCCGCGGCCTTCATCCACGTCGCAAAGTGCGACAATGTCGCAACCGGCATTGGCCGCCCCGGTGATGTCCGCCCGGCCCTTGCCGCCCGCGCCGATGCCGGCGACGGCTAAACGGCTGTTTGCGCCAAACACACGGCTTGGTACGACTTGAAAGCCAAAAGCGCCCACAGCGCTTGCGCCGATAAACCGCCGGCGCGTCATGTCTGTCTTGTTCTGTTTGGTTTTCATCATGTAAGTTGGCTCAGTGCAAAGCAGCTCGCAATTCCAGCCCGTCGACGATTCGGCCCTCAGCCTCATTCAATTCCGTCAGCCGAGAGTAAACCCGATCCTTTTCAAAGTACTCCAAGGCCATCCCGACAAAAACATGCCCGTGCCTGGCCTCAGACACCCAAAGGTCGTGGTAAAACTTCTGCAGCCCTTTGTCGTTGTCCAGCGCCTCTGAGACAAGTCGAAAACGCTCCGCGCCGCGGCATTCGATGATCGACGCCAGTAGCAACCGATCCAGAAACCGCCGTAGCGAGTCGCTGTGTAGCAGCTTCATCAGAGCCGTGATGTACGGATCTTTCCCGATCTCCTTGGCCAACGGAATACCGCGCTCCCGCATCACCTCGTAAACCTGCTGGAAATGCTCCAGCTCCTCAACGCCTGTGGCGACCAATTCGGGGATGATCTCGATTCGATCCGGATACTTGGCCACGAGACTCATCGCCAACGCCGAGGCCTTGCGCTCGCAGTCGGCGTGATCCTGCAGGAACGACGGCAGGTTAGCCATCACGGCATCAACCCACTCCGCCTTGGTGGCCACTGTCAGTTCAAGGGATAATTTCATCCGGCCCGGCAGGTTAACAACTTTGCCAAGCGGCGTGGAGTTTCAAGTTTTTGGATTGAATTTTTTAATGAGCCGTAGATTCTAAGCATTCTTGTGCTTTGAAAACACAAAGTAACTCTATCGCTCCACCTTCATCTTTTTCAAACCCTACCAATCTGCGTTCATCTTTATCCCTCCTTTACTGCTCTCCGTCCGCTCTTGAGGCGAGCTAGCTCCCATTGACTATTTCGCACTCCCCTTGGGCAAGCGCTTGGTTTAGCCTTCGCCGCGTTCGATTAGGACAAACCGCATGAGTGATAAAACCAAACTGGCCGTCCTCGGCTCCGGCAAGGGGTCAAACCTCGTCTCGTTGGCCAAAGCCTGTGCCGCCGGGGCGCTGCCAGCGGACATTGTGCTGGTGGCCAGCGATGTCTCCAATGCGGGGATTCTGGAGCGAGCCGCAGGGGCCGGACTGTCGGCCCGGTTTATTGAACCGGGGAAATTTAGAACCAAACTGGACGAAAACGCCGAGGCAGCCTACATCGCCGCGCTTCGTGAATCCGGGGCCGAGTGGATAGCTTTGGCCGGTTTCATGCGCATTTTGAAGGGAGATTTTCTGCGTGCATTCGAGAAAAAGGTCGTTAATATTCATCCCTCTTTGCTGCCCGCATTTCCGGGGCTGGAGGCTTGGAAGCAGGCGCACGATTACGGGGTGAAGGCCACCGGTTGCACCGTTCACATGGTGGATCACGGCATAGACACTGGCTCCATTCTGGCGCAGGGCGTGGTACCCGTGCTCGCGGATGACACCGCCGCGACGCTTCACGTGCGCATCCAGCAAGAGGAACACACGCTTTACCCGCGAACACTCGCCCGTTTGTTCAACGGCGAGATTCGAGTTTAGCCACTCCGTATGGAGTATGAAGATGAACATAAAACTGCCGCGCAGGACTTGGCAATTCAACCCGGCCACCCGGATGAAGCAATCCGTCCAGCGCTACACCCATGCCCGGGCCAAGCTGACAGCGCGGCGGCAAATCCATGAGTAAAAAGAAAATTATCCGATTCGGACTACCCAAGGGCAGCCTAGAGAAACCAACCATCGAGAAGATGGCCAAGGCCGGGTATAACATCCGCGTCAGCGACCGTTCGCTGGTACCGTATATCGACGACCCGGAAATCGAGATTCGCCTCATCCGCGCACAAGAAAGTCGCCGCTGCGTCGAACTGGGCTACCTCGACTGCGGCATCACCGGGCTGGACTGGATCATGGAGAACGGCTCCAAAGTTCATGAGGTCACCGAGTTGCTGTTCAGCCGCGCCACACGCCGCCCAGCCCGCTGGGTGCTCTGCGTGCCGGAGGAGTCGCCCATCAAGAGCGTCAAGGGCCTGAAAGGCAAGCGCATCGCCACCGAGGTCGTGAACCTCACGAAAAAGTATCTGCGAAAAAACGGCGTCAAGGCCAACGTCGAGTTTTCCTGGGGCGCCACCGAGGTGAAGGCCCGCGAATTGGTCGATGCCATCGTCGAGGTCACGGAGACTGGATCGAGCCTTGTAGCGAACAAACTACGCATTATTGACGAGCTACTTTCCTCCACCCCTCGCCTGATTTCAAACCGCGAAACTTGGAAAAATAGCTGGAAGCGCAACAAGATCGAGACCGTCGCAATGCTCCTGCGGGGCGCGCTCGACGCCGAGACCAAGGTCGGCATGAAATTCAACATCGAGGAAAAAAATCTATCAAAAGTGTTGAAAAAGCTCCCCGCTTTGCGTAATCCAACCGTTTCCGGCCTGAGTGGCAGTGGCTGGATGGCGGTTGAAACCATCATCGAGGAAGCTGTTGCCCGGGAGATTATACCGGCACTCAAGACCGCCGGAGCCGAGGGAATCATCGAGTATCCCCTCAACAAAGTAGTCCATTAATTTTTAACTGCTAAAGCAACAAACCACCGAAACGAGACATACATGGGTTCACTGAAGAAACGCCGGAAAGCGAAAATCAACAAGCACAAGCGCAAGAAAAAATCCCGCGCCAATCGCCACAAGAAGCGCACCTGGCAGAAGTAGCCTGCCGGGCTTGCGCCTCGATGTTCCCGGTGAACCCCCGACCATGAGACGAGGTTCACATACGAGACTGTTCTTCGGGCTGACCCTGTTATGGGTCGGCACCGGGTGTTCCACTACGCCCCTGGCTAAGCCGCCACCTGGCGTTCCCTCAGGCGTTTACGGCGTCAATATCGAGGAGGAAACCGGCCCCGAGGATCCTAAGTTCCTGAACCGCGTCGAGGGTCTCACCCACTTTCTCACCAGCCGCAGCTTTGAGTTTCGAGGCAAGCCGGATGGATCGATCAAGCACCTCGAGGCTGCAGCCAAGGCGGATCCCTCGCAGGAGACCGTGGTTGTCCAGGCCGCCCGGCGATTTCTCCAACGGAAAAAAACCGATAAGGCCATCGAGATTCTCCGCCTTGCTCAGGCGACCAACCCGGAATCCGAGACGACACACGAGTGGCTCGGCCTAGCCTACCAGCAGGCTAGTCAACCGGACGAAGCCATCGCCGCCTTCGGGATTGCACTTGCCAAGTCGAACCCGACACTCATCTCGGTTCGCGGCTTGAGCAAGCTCCACGCTGCGGCCAATCGCTTTGATGATGCATTCAAGGTGCTCGATACGGCCCTCACCAAGGACAAACGCGAGCCGGAATTCTGGCTGGGCATCGCCGACCTGTACCGCGATACCGGCATTGCTGCCCGGGCCAAGATGGACAGGATCAAGGCCGGCATCATCACAAGCCTCAACAAAGCCAGCGCCCTCAAGCCGGAGAGCCCGCTGGTCCTTAATCGACTAGCTGACTACTACAAAGTCTGGGGCGAAAGTGAAAAAGCTATAGCGTTGTTCATCCAGTTGATCGAACTGAACCCCAGCCTAATCGGTGTTCGCGAGCAGTTGGCCGATCTTTACCTGCGGGCGGACAAGACCGAGAACGCTACTAGGCAACTCGAGGCAATCCTACGCGAGCGCCCCACCAACGAGCGCGCGTTGTTCGTGCTTGGCGGCATCAAGCGCCAACTCGACAAGCTCGACGAGGCGGCCGCCCACTTCGAGACCGTCCTCAAGATCAACCCCAAGTTCGAACTGGCCTATTACGAACTGGCCGGCGTGCGGTTGTTTCAAAACAAGCCCGACATCACCCTGGCCACGCTCAAGAAGGCCGGCGAGCAGTTCAAGCCCAGATTCATCACCAAGTTTTACGCCGGACTCGCCCACAGTTACCTCCACCAATATCCCAAGGCCATCGAGAACCTGCTCGACGCCGAGGAACTGGCCCAAGCTGGCGAGCAAAACCGGCTCACCCATTTTTTCTATTTCCAACTTGGAGCAGCCTACGAGCGGAACCGCCAGTACGAAACCGCCAACGACACCTTCAACAAAGCCATCGAGATGTCGCCGGATTACCATAATGCGATGAACTATCTGGGCTACATGTGGGCGGACATCAACCGCAACCTCGACGAGGCAGCCAAACACATCACCAAGGCCAACGAGCTTTCCCCCGACAACGCCTCGTACGTGGACAGCCTCGGCTGGCTGTATTTCCGGCAGGGCAAATATACAGAAGCGCTCGCCGAGTTGCAGCGCGCCGCCGAGTTGATGAAAGACGAGCCCGACTCAACCATCCACGAGCACATCGGCGACACCCACCAGCAGCTTGGCCAAGCTCACGAGGCCAGGGCGCAGTGGGAAAAGTCGCTTGGCCTGCTGCGCGAACAGGAGAAAAAAATGACGACCCCCGACGCCTATTTGCTCGAGCAACTCGGCAACGTACTCAACAAGCTTGGCCAAGCGGACAAGGCCAATGCCGCCTGGCAGCGTTCCTACGACATCACCCCCAACCAGCCGCTCCACAAAAAACTCCACCCCGCGAAAAAGGAGGAGTGATGGCCCACCGGTTCAAGAAACACTACACGCTGGCCGAGGCCCGGGCCATGATGCCCAGGGTCCGGGAGTGGCTGGACTCGATGGTTCAACTTCGTCACCAGTACGCCACGATCAGCAAGCGCGTCGATAACATGATGAGCGCCCAGTCCGACGTCGGCGGCGACTCGGTCAACCAGTCGATCAAGCTCCTGTCCGAAATCCAGGCCATCCTTAGCGAGTTCAAGACGCACCAAATCTTCATCAAAGATGCCGAGCGAGGCCTGATAGACTTCCCCTCCCGCCGGGGCACTCGCGAAGTTTTCCTTTGCTGGGAAAAAAGCGAGGACGACATCGCCCACTGGCACGAACTGGACACCGGCTACGACCACCGCGAGCCGCTTTAGGCCGGCAAACGCACAATGGAACCGTCGCCGAAACTCCCCGTGAAAATCAAGAAACGGCGCAAATTGTTTCTGCACAAGCTCAGCGGTCTGTGGGTGTTTCTCGTGGACAACGCCTTTTTTGGGGCAACATTCGCCACTGGCGGCTTGGCTCTTCCGATTTCTTGCATTCTGGCTTTTTTCACGGGTAGTGCCGGCGTTTTTTTGATCGAAACCTTGGTTAACCGGGACAGAAAAGGTCGGGCCTTCAACAAGGCCCTGCTCGCCGGCGTGCTCTCCGGCATCCCCACCAGCCTTGCCGGGACGATCTACGGGGCGTGGGTGCTGCGCATGGCCGGCTTGAGCAAAAATGACATCCCAATTGAGGCACCGCCCATCGACGTTCAGTCCCCCACGCCCCAGGACGACAGCAGATCATCCCACTGAGCGGCGTGCGCCTCGATCGTGCCGTCGGTCCAGATCACATGATCGGCTCGCTTGATTTTTTCATCCACCGGCATCTGCGCCGCAATTCGGCTGTCGATCTCCCCGTCACTCCACCCGCGAGCACGGAGGCGCTCGCGCTGCAACTCCAGCGAACAGGCCACACACGCAATCTTGTCAAAGCTAGATTCGGCCTCCGTCTCGAACAACAGCGGAATGACCGCCACCGCCAGCCGTTCCCCCGTCACCGACCAGTCCTCGAGCCGCGCCTGCCACACTTTACGAATGCGGGGATGCAAAATACCCTCCAGTTTTTCACGGGCCGTCGAGTCGTTGAAAACCAACTCCCCAACCTTGGCCCGATCCAGCAATCCATCCCCCAGCAACATGCCGCCGCCGAATGACTCGACGATCTCCGCCAAGGCCGGTTGCCCGGGTGCGACCAACTCTCGGGCAAGTGCATCCGAGTCGCACACCTTTGCGCCGCGCTTGGCCAGGAGTTCAGCTGCCGTGGACTTGCCCATCCCGATTCCGCCCGTGAGCCCCAGTCGAATCATCGGCCCGATGAAAACCCCTCTCGCCGAATGGCCAAGCCCAAACCGGGATTCAGCATCGCCGCCGTGGCGAACTGCACCGCCTCACAACCTCGATCGAGGCATGCCCTAACATCCGCCGCTTGGCCAAGCCCACCGACCCCCACCAGGCGCACATCAATTCCGAACTCCCGTATCAAGCCGTCATACAAAGCCAGCTGCTCAAGCGTCGTCTCACGGATAATCTCCCCGGCAATGCCCCGGCATTGGCCCTCAAACAGCAGCTCGGCGTTGCGTTGCCGCACTTTTGCCGACAAGCCGTTGACCATCACCAGCGCATCAGCAGACGGCGCAACCACCTCAACCAGCGCGTGCGCTGTTTCCCGATTGTTGATATTCCCAACCTTCAGCAGCAGCGGCGTGTTCGGCAACGCCTCACGCAACTGGGCCGCCACAATCCCCGCGTCAGTTGGATTGAGAAAAAGCTGGCCATCGACACTACTGACGTTCGGGCAACTGAAGTTGGCTTCCACTCCGTCCGCACCACTCTCGACAGCCCACCGGGCGCATTGCGCGTAGTCGGCAGCGAGGTCATCGATCGACCAACCGTCCTGAGCCGTGGCAACAACGGAGACGCAGAGGAACTTGCCCTTCGCCAGGCGCGAGCGAGTTGCCGCCACGTCATCCCGCCAAAAGCTCGGCGGCTTCGATGGCATGCCGAACGACACCGCCCAACTGCCGTTCATCACGCTGGCAACACTCAACTCCGCCGGCACCACGCCGCCCTCCCATGCAATCGGCTGAAGATTCGGCATCTTGTACGAGCTCCTCTCGCAACTCCTCACCGTTTTGTAAGTCAGGACGTCGAAACCAAGGGAGGCATAATAAAGCAGCCACTTACCGTTGAGAAGTGGGCCAGCCGCAATGCCTAGCGGCGAATCAACCGGCACGCCGCAGTAGAGCCACTCACCGCCCACGACCGGAACCACATCGCCAACCGGCTCCGGCGCATGTTCATAATTCCAGGCGTAATCCTGCGTGATATCGTATTTCGCGAAACCTGAATTCACGTCGCCGTTGAAACTACCCCAAGCCACCGTAACGGGCGAGCGCAGGAACCCCCTCTAAATAAAGAGAATGCTTAAGCGAATTGATGTAAACCAGAAACCTTTCAATGTGAAGCGGGCACAGAAAAGAGCAATAGATTCGAGCCCAATCAAGACAGCAAAGGCTGATTTGCGCCAACTGATTGCTTCACCCACTGATTTGTCATCATTAATTTTTTTCTTTTGATTCTGTTTCTGGGATATTCAACAAGAAATTACGGATTAAAACTGTTCCAGACATTCCCTCCAGTGGATTTGCCTCATCCGCAGGATAAAAAAGTGGGTTTAATCTACCTGTCCGAACATCTCCAGGGAGAGAAACCCTATAACTTGAAATACCTTCGACAGATTCAGGAAAATCCGTGCTTATGTATTGCGCCCCGGATGAAAAAGCCTTTTGCATTTTTGAGTAATCATTGTTTCTGGCCTCAGCCAAATTCGAGTCAGCCCTGGTTCGGACAAGATAACCTTCCTTGACTCTATCCTTTATTGATGAATAATTTGTAACAGGATCATTTATTTTCAAAAAAGCAGATTCCGGGTTTCCCGGAGGAGAACTAACGAACA
>Ga0115000_10003117_pt1 | contig 13927 bp, 9 predicted proteins | sample ArcticOcean_MG_C_6_FD_89690 | JGI IMG/M metagenome (GOLD analysis project Ga0115000, IMG submission 89690) | Marine microbial communities from western Arctic Ocean - ArcticOcean_MG_CB8_128 | ecosystem: Environmental > Aquatic > Marine > Oceanic | place: Arctic Ocean: Canada Basin | collected...
ACGACCGTGGTCCACTCCTCTTCGTCCTCTTCTTCTTTTTGTCTTCTTCCGGCGTGCTCTTCGTCCGCCGTGTCGTTCATGATTTGATTTTCGTGTGTCTCTCAATTCTTTCAATTCTTTTCAGTGAATTGAATGAAGAATTTTCGTCTGTTTTTTTGACTTGACTGCCATTTTCATATTCTTTTACTTTTTTTTCCCTCCTCTGATCACACAATACATGCGATACATTATTCTTCAACCTCATACGACTCTCTCTTAAAGTCTCGTATAATAATAATACTATGAGACGAAAGAATCCACATCCTAAACGCGCGGTGAACGCGAGGACGGTTTTGAAGTGAGAGAAAAAAGAACCTTTGATGTTGTGTTTGAGGATTCCTGACGAGGATGATGTCGAGGCAAATCATCAGATACAAAAAGAAGAAGAAGAAGAAGACGAAGAGGGAGAAGACGACGACGTGGAGCAATTGCGGAGGATTCTGTGCGTGCCGTGTGACGATGTCGTGGAGCAAAATCATCAAATGCGGAAAGAGGAAAATGCTTTTATCGCTAAAGGAGTGAAGAGAAAGAGAACGCAACACGAGTGCGATGTTTGCGAGAAGATGTTTGGAAGTCCGAAAGATTTGGCCAGACACATGCGTATTCACACGAACGAGAAACCGTACGAATGTGATGTGTGCGAGAAGCGTTTTACTCAATCTGGTACTTTGAAAACCCACATGCGTATTCACACGAACGAGAAAGCGTACGAATGTGATGTGTGCGAGAAGTGCTTTCGTCAAGCTGGTGATTTGAAAAGACATAAGCGTACTCACACGAAGGAGAAACCGTATGAATGTGATGTGTGCGAGAAGCGTTTTACTCGACTGATACTTTGAAAACCCACATGCGCACTCAACATTAGCTCATTTGTAGTTCTAACTCTACACAACATACACGTCGTAAATTCATCACAGATTCCGAACAACAACGAATCAAACTCTTGTCCACTCGACTGCTTGATGTCTAAAAATTTGACCTTTTGAAGAAGCGTTTTTTTAATTCATTTTTTTTCTTCATCTCATTTCATCAGTCAAACACCCATGTATGAACACGAGATGAAAACAGAAGAAGTTAAAAAGAAGAAGAAGAAGACAAAGAAAACAAAGAGGCGGAGGAGAAGAAGATGACGACGATGATTATTCAGAAGACGAGACCTCTCCTCCCGACGGTGCTTTGGGCGCAACGACGCGATCGCATTTTTTTAACGTTTGAGATCAAAAATGCAATCCGAGATTCGATTAAATTGGAGGTACGAAATCCGTACCCGTTGGAAGCGATGGAAAAGGAAGAGGAAAAAGGAGGAGCGTTGTTGGGGTACGTTGGAACGAGCGTGGTTGTGTTTTCGTGCGAGAGTTTAGATGTGTGCGGAGAAGAAGAAGAAGAAGAGAAGGAGGGGATTTTAATGATCGACGATTGTTCGGTGGAAACTGTCGGGGAGAAGTTGAAAAGACAAGCGTTTGGAGGAGAAGACAAAGAAGAAGAAGAAGAAGGAGAAGAGTGCCCCCTGAAAGGCGAGAAAAGCGGTCAGTCTTCGAAAGCCGCCTCGCCGACCGCTGTCGTCGACAGCCAACAACACCTCCGTTCTCCCCTCTCTCGCGAAAGACGACGTAAAAAGCAAACGCACGCCATCGAACTGGAACTCTACAACACCGTCCTTTCCAACCAAATCTCGCATAAACTCACCGTCACGGATAAAACCGTCCACCTGGTTCTCTTCAAACCAAAACCAACCCCGCACTGGCCTCGTCTCCTTGCCACGCGCGAAAAGTTCCGCCACGTCAAAACCGACTTTGACAGCTGGTAAGACGAAGACGAAGAGTTGGAAGACGAGAACAAGTTCACGTTCGACGCGAATAAGATGTTGAAAATCGACCAGTACGAAGACGCGGAGTTATTCGACGATATCTCTTCGGACGACGAGGACATGCCGGACTTAACCGAAATGGTTTAAGAAAAAGTAAAGAGAGAGAGTAGTTCTACTCCCATCATCTCTTTGAGTAAAGTAGCACACATAATCATTCCTTGATTCACCATCATACTCTCGATCGCCACCAAAGCATAAGCTCTTTTTTGGTCGTATTTTCTTATCCAAACACCGTTACAAAACCTCACAATTCGACGCGTAGAAAAAGAAGAAGTTAAAGAAGAAGAAGAGATCAGAGTTCTTCTCAAAACTCAGAATGTATCCTCTTCCTCGTCCGAATTTCATTCGCGGAATGGGCCCCGATGATGCGCGAGAACAACAACAACAACAACAACAACAACAAGAACAAGAACAACAAAACAGCGACAGCGAGGAGGACGAGAGCGAATGCCTTCGATGTCCAATCTCGCGGTGCGTCTTTCTCGACCCGGTCATGGTTGCCGGTTCCGGGAACACGTACGAACGGAAATCCATCGAAACGTTCTTTGCAAAGCTGAAACGATCAGGGTTGCCGTTGCGGGACCCGATGACGAACGAGCCTTTGAACAACCACAACTTAATCACAAACTGGGAACGAAGGCGAGCAGTTCAGAAATATTTAGAAAAATTACCCTCGGAGAAGGTACCGACTGGGTGGGAGAGCAGAGAGGTACCGAAAGCGAGAGAGTTTTTAATGGACGAGAAGAGACGAAAGATGGGGAAGGTAGGGGTGTTTTTAGAGCAGTTGGAAGAGGTTGGACGATGGACGGTGACGCACGCGCACGCGGTGGCGGTTGCGTTTTTAGTCGCGCTGCTTTGGACGCCGGTGTTTCCTTTGGATTTGTATTCCGGAACACATCCCATATTTAAGAACGGCGGCGGCGGGAGACAAGGCATCGACGGGGAGGAGTTTGGGCTGTTTTCAGCGGTGTTTGGGAGCGCGAGAGAGAGAGTGAAGGAACGGAAACGAATGGAGTTGATTAACGAGACGTTTGATTCGAAGTTGACGCAAGAGCACGGCGGCATGGCGCCGGTGACGTCTTTGAAACCGTACGGCTCGAGAGTGGTGGCGTACAAGAACAACAAATCGAGTTTGTTGTACTTAGAAATCTCGCCGGCTAAGTTTTTTTCCGCGCGGGGCGTCTCTCAGTTTGGATTCAGTTCGCTTTGGATCTTTTGTGTCTCGCAGTTTACGAGAGGCGCGTTGAGGGCGAACCAAGCGCAGCAAGGCGGCGCGCAGCATTTTTTGCTCCCCGTGTTTTCCGTGCCGTTTTGGGGAGTTGGGTTTGTCGTCGCCAGAGACGCCGTGTTGTCGGTGACCGAGACGAAAATAATAACGATTTCTCCGGAGACGTTTACCATCAAGAATAAAATTGGCGGGTTCGATTACGACGTGAGATACGGGAAGACGGAGGAACTGGCGAGCGTGAAAAGAGAAGTGGCGAGTATCATCAACGGCGTAAAATACTACGCCATAGTGTTACGAAGAGGCGTGGAAAAAATATTCGTGGAAAACGGCGGTTTGGAATACGAAGACAACGATTTCGTGAGTAAACTCATCGCGGACGCTTTACGGGCGAACAGCCCGAAGCGATGGTTGTTTTCGTGATTAACAATTCAATGTACAAAGGCAAATTCAATTTCTTCTAATGTTGTAATTCTATCTACTAATTAAAGTGTACCAAAACATTTCTACATGAAAAACTATTATCTACAAGTCTAGGTCGCTCATCAAGTACTCCGCTTGTTTTCTCACGATGACTTCGCCTTCTTTGAACAGTTTCGCGGTCATGACGTTTCGTTGCAACGCGACTATTTTGTTGTGCGCGATCGGTAACGGTCCAGGAAACGACACGTCCACGTGTCTCCAAGGCCCAGCGGATCTCAACCCGTGTTCCATAAACTTCGTCCATCGCTCGTTACCGACGCGACTGTTCTTCTTGACTAACTTCTCCACGCGTTCGCGCAACGGCGCGGTCGGTTGTACTTCCGCTAATCCACCCGTTTTGCGATCTTCTAATTTGATGACGCCGTCGAAAACAACCGTCGGCCCTGCGTTCAAACTCGCCCACTCGGCTTCTTGTCTTCTCGATAACTTTTCGTGTCTAATCGAAGCCGTTTCGTAGGAAACGAGGAAATCGTTCGCGGCGTTTGCAAACGCGCATCTTCGTCTAAACGCGCTCAACGCCTCGATAAAAAACATGTTAGACTCCTCGTCGTCGATTGTCATTCGAGCTAACAGCGGCATTTCATTCGTATCCTCCGTTCCTTCGACATCGAACAACGCTAAATCTTTAACGCTTTGACCAAGGCCTTCCCCGGCCCACATCCGAAGCGGTCCCGGGACTAATTCGAAGTACCCGTACTCGCCTACGCCTAAATGCGGCGTCGCCGTCGTCATGAACGTGTGCATCTCCATCCCTAAAATCGTCTTCGTCTCTCTCTCGTACAACCTCGTCAGCGCGTACCGACAATATAAACCGCCCATGCTATTCCCGACGAAGCTAATCTTCGTCAGCGGTCCTTTCCTCTTCTCGTCGTACTCCTCCGCGAACGTTTCCACCTCGTCGACGATACGTTCTCCGCCGGCAACGACTCCGTCAAAACTTCGCATCGGCGTGTTACACGACACTCTCAATATCACGCTGTTCTCGTCTCCGTTCATCAACTCGGTCGCGAGCGCGAGTAAATCGTCCTCGGAGCCGCCCAATCCGTGCACGAACACGTACAAATGCTTCTCATCTCGATTCGTCGTCATCGCTTCCGCATTCTTGGCGCTCGCGGCTTCAAATCGCACATGCATGTCTGTTCGTTCCGTTCGCATCCAGTTCGGCGCAGAAACGGTCTTATTGTTCTTTTGCACCATCTTCTTCAACGAAGACGACGGTTCAGATACTTTACGTCTCCGTTGTTTCCTTTCCGTCGCGGAAACGTTCCCGAACCGTTTCAACATCAAAAGCGACGAGGCCGTCGTCGTCGTCGTCGTCATCGTTCGCTTCTTCTCCCTCTTCAAGTTCTCCTCGCTTCTCGGTCTGACTTTGTACACGCAGAGGAGATAGAGACCGAATTTCGCCGGGAAACGAGTGCACAACCAAACGATTCGAAGGAAGATGGATTTCAGAGGGACTGGAATCTTCTTAGACAAAAACTTCGAAGATGATGGTTTCGAGGAAGAGAGAGAGAAAAAGATGGAGGACAGAAACGAATCTCCCATATAATATGCCGTGTGTATGTATGTGCGCGCGCTTACGGTGTGCAGCGAGGTTTTTCTCGAGCGATTTTCCCTCTTTGACCCAAACCCTAAATACTCACCATTTGAAGACCATCGAGTCAAAGCGGCAGAAGAGAGACAACACCAACAGAGCACAGCACGATTAACAGAGAGTTGGCGAGTGTTATGAAAACGATTCGACGAAAAGAAGTGCAGAGCTATACCGCTATAAAGGTATTATATCTCATAGGAGAGGAAGATAGAAAGACGAGAGAATAGTATTCGCATTATTCATTTTCCATTTGTGTTTGATTTTGGGGCCGCGTTCTACCTACTTGAGATATAAATGATGACGACGAGAATAGACGACGACGACGATAAAAGAGTAGACGAAGAACGGACGTCGCTCCTTAAGAAGAACAACAACGACAGAAACGAGAACGTGTCGTCGACATCGTCGTCAGAGGAGGAGGAATCGCAGTACTCCTACTACTACCACGAGGAGGAAACAGAGGAGGAGGAGGATTTGGAGGAGAATTTAATTGTCGACACCCCTCCCTCTGCCAACTCTTCGTCGAAGGAACATTTTTTCTCTCCAAACAAAAGCGATTGGAAAACTCAAATGAGTCAAATGATTTCAACGTCGAAGGAATTGTTATTTTGTAACGCGTCGACTTTGCGAGTCCTTTTAACCGTCCTGTTCATTTCCGGCGCCTTGCTCACGGGCGCGTCGTACGGCTCGCGGTTCGGGGGCGATTTATACGTCAAGGTAAGACCGCGACGAGAATCGGCGATTGGGAAATCGAGAAGGCACGCCGAAGCGGAGGTGACGCTCGTGGATGAACAGAGGTATCCGTACGCGAAGTGTTTGGATGGGACGAGCGGGAGTTATTACGCGTCGTTCGCGCCGAGTTCCGGGATCGCGAAGAAAGCGCACTATAAGAATTTAGCCGGATCCGGGGATAAGTTTGTGAAGAAATCGGAGGCGGAAATTGCGTCCTCGGCGATGGACGGGTTTTCGACGCACAGGACGTGGGTGATCATGCTGAACGGAGGAGGCGAGTGCGTGGAAGGGCAGAAGTGCTCGGAGAGAGCGGAGACAGAGTTGGGAAGTTCGAGTTTAGCCGCGCCGACGCACGAGTTTAAGAGCGGATTGACTGAGTTGCACGAGACGCACAACCCGGCGTTCATGTACGCGAATATGGTGGTTGTGAATTACTGTTCCGGCGACTCGTTTTTAGGTCGAGGCACGGAAGCCGATAAAGACGGGTTGTGGCACTCGGGTGGGCACATCGTCGACGCGGTTATCGACACGTTGTTGGAAAAACACGAGATGAAGAACGCGGACAAAGTTTTAATCGCCGGACGGTCTTCGGCCGGGATCGGCGTGTTGAGTCAAGCCGATCGATGGCGCACCATGATTGAACGCGGAGCGAAGAGCACGGATTGGTGGACGAACTTTCGTCGTTCGAAACCGGCGCCAAAAGTGTACGCCGCGCCGTTTGCCGGGTTCAGGTACACGCACAGGTCGGAAGAGTCTAATAATAACAATAACAATAATAACAAAGAATCTCGCGGCTCAACGGCGACGACGACGGCGGGAAAACCGCTCGTAAGCAGCAAGAAACATCATCAACAACAACAAGAACAACAACAACACACTCAACGCCACGGCTCCGTGCGAAGAGCGTTACTTTCTTCATCCATCTCTCATCCGGTTGACTTTCCTGAAACCGCGGTGGCGAATCGCGACCGCAATCTCAAGGAAGAGGTTGATCGCACGAAGAAAAAGATTAATTTGTTGGAGATGAAGAAACAGTTGTCGCAACTCGAACGCGAGCGAGTATTAGAAGGAGCTGTCGCCGCGCATGAAAGTAACGGCGAAGTCGCGAACAGAGACAAAAATATCATAGAGGAGATGGAGAGAACGAAAAAACGCATCGAATTGCTGGAGATGAAGAAACAACGGAACCAGTTCGCGGAGGAGCGCTCTGGAGAACGCTCGGCGGAATCGACCGCGGATCTCGGTAAAGTTCGTAGGCCTCCGACGAGAAAGCGCGATGAAGAAGAAACAGAAGATGATGAAAACGAGCATTCAGCTTCAACGTCATCATCGCCGACGTCTTCTTTAAGAGCGAAAATAACTCGCAAAGCGGCTTTGAAAAAAATGGAAAATGGAGGAAACGACGGCGTATGGGAGACGTACATCAAATACTGGCACGCGAAGCGTTCGCTCAACCGAGCGTGCGTGTCCAAGAACGAAGAGAGCTACTGGAAATGCGCTTCCGCCGAAGAGGCGTTTAAACACGTCAAAACACCCGTGTTTATTTCGCAAGCGTTGACGGACGCTTTGTTAGCTGAAATGGTTGGCGATAATGCATCCCCCTACGGTCTTTCCTCGGATCCGTCCAACCCGTCCGTCGAAGGCGCTTTAGGGAAACGCGAGAAGATTGCCCTGAAGAAACTCACCTCTGCTGACATTCTTAGCATGGACACGAAAGAAGAAAGCAACGAAATCTTACGGTTGATGTCTTTGAACGCGACGGCGCGAGAAATCTACGCAGACAACTTGATGAAAGTCATGCGCTCAGAGTTGAAAACGGTCGTCGAACATCCCAACGCGGGCGTGTTCGCGCCAGCCTGTTACGCGCACAACGACTTTGACGACGTGTATATCGACGGGATCGATCACCACACCGCTTTGGCGTGGTGGGTGTTTAAAGATTCAAACGTCAAGTTAGTCGACACGTGCTCGGGCGTGTTTTGCAATCCTACGTGTAAACACTCGCTGGCGGAGTCCAGCATCATTCCTCGCGCGAACGAGGACGGAACCAACACTCTAAACATCAAGCAAGGCGCGCGCGCAGATATGTCTTGATTTTGATGATAAAAGCGACGACGAATAGCAGCTACTACGTGTAAATGTAATATATAGTATTTAATGTTATTAAAGATCTTCTTCTTGGACAATAATAAAATTCAATCCTCTCTTCCTTTCTTCAAAACCAACGTGTTCTTTTGCGGAAGAGATATACTTTTGAGAGTACCCACCCGTGTTTTCTTCACTCACTCTCTAAATTGACGTATTATTAGTATTAAATATTAGGACGGCATGTACGAGCTCGTGTCAATCTCATCCGGCAAACCGTCGATGCTGACTTCAAATCTCTCGTGCACTTTGCTCAACACGTCGGAATCTTCCGAGCTCGAGACGAAGCTGATCGCCAAACCTTTCGTCCCGAATCGACCGGCTCTGCCAACTCTGTGCAAATACGTATCCGCATCCCCGGGCATATCGTAGTTAATCACAATGTTCACGCGCTCGATATCGATACCTCGCGCGACTAAATCCGTGGCCACTAAAATTCTCTTATTCCCGTCTTTAAAACTTTGGTATCTCAACAAGCGTTCCTCTTGCGACATGGCTCTCGAAATCGCGATACTCGGAAAGTTGCACTCCTGCATCAACTTATCCAACGCCGTGCACCTCGCCACACTGCTGACAAAAATAACAACCTGGTTAAACTGCAGCGCGTCCAACAAATCGGTCAACTTTCTATTCTTCTCTTGCTCTTCCAACTTGACGTAATGTTGCACCAAACCGTGCAACGTCAATTTCGTCTCGTCGTCCACGAAAATCTCCATCGGATCGTTCATAAACTTCTTACACACCGGTCTCAACTCTTTACTCAACGTCGCGGTAAACATCATCACTTGCTTATCGTGTGGCGTCAACTTAAAAATCTCTTGCACGTCCGCCCTCATATCCAACTTCTCCAAGCACTTATCGCACTCGTCCAAGATGAAATGCGCGCACTTCTTCAAACTGATCGTCCCTTCTTGCACCAACACCTTCAACCTCCCCGGCGTCGCCACGATCACGTTCGGCATATTCGCTTTTAACTCCTCCCTTTGCGTCTTAATATTCACCCCACCGTAAATCACCGCACATTTCACGTTCGGCATGTGCGCGCTAAACCGAGTCATCTCGTGCGAGATTTGATACGCGAGTTCTCTCGTGTGACACATGATCACCGCGCCAACCTCCCCAGGCGACGGGTCGAGTTGTTGTAAAACCGTAATCACAAACACCGCGGTTTTTCCCATCCCGGATTTTGCCTGGCATAGGACGTCCATCCCGAGAATCGCTTGCGGGATGCACTCGTGTTGTACTTTTTTTATAGAGAAATTTTTGTGAGTTTTTTTTTTGGACCAAAATCCGGCCAATTCGTTGTCCAATTACGTGTCCAATTATGATACGAATAATGCACTCCAAACGCTCTCTGGTGCGCATCGTCGCGACAAAGAGAGAGAGAAAAGAGAGAGACAAAAAAGACTACTACTATTAACAACGGACGATACTATGTTTTCTTGAGAATATATATGTGTATAATTACCTTCGCTCGGGTGTTCGAATCCGCAATCCACGATCGCTCGGAGCAATTCTGGTTTTAAGAGGAAGTCCCGGAATCCGGTGGAATGCATTCCGACGTAACCCCCCTTTTTCTTATTCTTTTCCCCTTTCTTTTCCACATCTCTCGATGCGAGAGTGGTGGTCGTTTTAGCGACGTCTTCCTCTTCGTAATCGAGCAACGCTTCCTCTTCTTTTTCTGGAGCAGCCATCGTTTGTGTTTACGTTTTTGAATTAAAATGAAGCAAATTGGAATTGGAAAAATGCTTCAAAATGAGGACATCTTTGTCTCGTTGTTTTCATCGCACATCCGGTAACGCTCTCGTCGTTCGAGACCGATTGAAGAGCACGAAGATAACAACAACAACAACAAAACAAGGAGGCGCATTTCTTTGTTGTTGCTGTTACGCCTTTACGACTTTCGCGTTGAATAAAGGTGAAAGTTTTTCTTCGAATTCTTCCACGACTTATTCCCCGAGCGGGGAAAAACCGTTGAGAGCTTTATGGGCGGGAGCGTACGAAGCTTGGATCGATGTGCCGGAATCGAGAGAGAAAGTTTTGTACATGAAACCAACTTTGAATAATAATACGAGTACGATGAGTAGTAGTAACAGTGATGATGATGCGTTTCAGTTTCCGACTTGGTTACGGAGGAAACAAGTGTTCGCTTTGACTGGACATAACCCGCGAGGAGTCGAAGTCGATCGAGCGAGAAACGAGCGAGCGAATGAAAAGTTGGAAGAGAAGATAAAGAAATTAATCGCATCGAGAGGAAGCCAAGGAAAAGAGGCCGCGACGTATTGGCCGTCGTTTGGGTTTTCCTCGGAGGATGACTGGAGAGAAGACGGGTACGCGGTGGCGTTTTCGGATTTGGACGCCACCGCGGAGAGCGACGTGGTAAGGCTCGCGAAGGAGTTCGAACAAGGCGCGATTTATAAATACAGATGGATTAACGACGAAAGGCGGATGGAGAGGAAGACGGTTGGGGCGTTGATGATGGAAACGGAAGAAACGGTGATCGTGGAGGCGTGCGAGAAACCGGTAGGGGTAAAGCTAGCCGATATAGCGAAATAATAAATATATCTTTTTAGGAGTTGTAAAAACATAAAACTACGAGCGATGAATCATAGCTAACACTTCCTCCGCTTGTCCATCTTCCAACACTTCCTGCTCCGTTTTTATACCTACGACGCCAGAACGGACGCTATCGTCGAGCATTTCCGTGATCCACTTTTTCTTCTTCGTAACGTATAAACTTTGTCGAGATTTCTCCTTCTCGCTCTCTTGGAGAAACCCTTTACCGAGCATGGCCATGACCATTTCCGTGTGCACGTTGGACTGGACCAGTGAGCGCATGTCGTTATCCATTCGAGTGTATTCGCGAATGCGGATTCTTGAATCGGCGGCGGCGTCGACGGCGCGGAAGACGTGGTCGTGGCGTTCGTGAAGTTTTTCCAGGTCGCGGAGAGGTTCGATGTCCAATGTCAAAGTTCTACCGGGAGGTTCGTGGAATCGTCTCAGCGTCGCTAATTGCGCGGCAACCTCGCTGGCACCAGCAGCTCTTGTGGCATCTTCTAAATCTCTGGCGGTTACTCGAGCGTGGACGGTGGTCGTCGATCCGCCAGCCGCGACAGACGCGGCGACTTCCGGGTCGTGTTCAAGCATTTTTTGTAAATTAACGAGCGTTTTGTGAATTTCCTCGGAGGAAGCGCAGACAGAGAGCACGTTCGCGACGTGTTTTTCGTACTCGGCCGCTAAAACGGAAGCCGCGATCCTTTTCACGGAATTGTTCAATCGAGCGCCGGATTCGGAGTGCCATTTTTTTTTCGGTCGTTCGTCCAAGGACAAATCGCTCAAAGTCAAATGCGCAGCTAAGGCGCCTCTCTCTTCGTGATCTTCCTCAGAGCCTTCCTCGATTTCGTCCATAGAGAAGTGCTTCTTCGATTTCGGACTCTTCATGGCGCGTTTCTCGAGAAGCGCTAAATTTTCAGCCGTGAGTAAATCGGCGTTGAACTTCTTACCAGAAATTGTCGAGTGCCTCCCTAAATTTTCGCCGCTACTTCTCTCAAAACTGCTTCGTCCGGAACTTTGTCCACTACCAATGCTGCTGCTACTGTTACTGTCGTTATGATCTTCTCCTGTGAAATCATGGTCGATCGTCTTTATATTTTTTCCAACGTCTCCGGTTAAGTTTTTCGGGATTTTCAGTTTTTGCGATTGCATCGGACGATGTTTAATACCGGCGACAGACTTTGACCGTTCTAACGTTGACCAGGAGAAACGCAACCAATCGTCCGCGACGCCCAACACTTCTCCACAAGACGGTCGATCGCTCGCGTTGACCGTGAGTAACGCTCGGATCAACTTCACGAAGTGCCTCGGCGTAGAGTCGTCCAATCTTGGGAAGATGCCGCGAAGCATGTCGTGCCAGACTTGCGCTATCGCCGGTCCGTCTGGAAAGCCAGAGAGTAACGTTAATAACACCACACCGACGCTCCAACAATCCGTTTTCTTCGCGTACGGCATGTCGCTGCACATTTCCGGGGAGGCGAAAAATTTTGTTCCGTGCATCCCTTTCAACGTTTCACCGGCGGAGCAAAATATCGCTGAGCCAAAATCGATCAATTTCAAATGCGGGACGCTGTTCGGTTCTCTCGTCCACACATCTTTACACATGATATTGTCTGGTTTAATATCGCGGTGACACACGCCCAATGAGTGCATGAACGATACCGCACCCAGCATTTGCGCTGCTATTGCGCGCCAATCATTCTCGTCAAACCATCTGCGTCGCGCAATCGCGTCGAATAAGGAAGATCCGCCGCAAATTTCCGTGACGATATAACAGATCCCGTGATCGTTCGATTTGTCTTGGTATACGCCGTGTAAGATGGGTAAATTTGGATGTTTCCCACTGACAATTCGCAAGGTATCGATTTCGTTCATGATTTGTTTTCTCGATTCGAAGGTTTTGAGCACCGATTTTACCGCGCAAACGTCACCGGTTTCTCTTCGCACGGCAATTCGAACGGAACCAAACGCGCCTCTTCCTAACAACGCCCCGATTTGGTACTCGTCAAAAACCAGCCTTTGTTGTCGAGTACCTCGAAAGCCGTATACGGTAATATCATCCGCAACGTCGTCGATGAAGAAATCATCCTCTTGAAGAACGTAATCGTCTTCGCCGATGACTCGATCAAAGGAGACGTCTGTGTTGCCTTTGCCGTCGGAGGCGTTATGATTCCCTTGTTTCTGCTCGTCCATGATTAATTGCATCAATTCCTTTTTCGTTTTCTTTTTTCTCGCGACGCTAACTTGCAATCTATCCTTAATCTCCGTGACTTTAAACAATTTCACGTACTCCTCCGGGGGCGGTATATCCGCGATTAACAACGTAATATCGTCGTGTCTTCCTCGCAGCTCCAATACCTTTTCTATAATCTTGTCCGCGCACTCCTTGGAGCTACTCAAGGTTGCGCAAATCTCGCTAATGTCGCCGTCTGAAATGGCCGCAAACACACCGTCGCTGGCGACGAGTAAACGAGCGCCCGTTTTTGGTACTTTTACCCTCGTCACTTCCGGTTCGCAAGTAATCCCGGGAACGGCGAAATCGCCGACCGCACGGGACACCGCGAAACCTCCAGGGTACGCTCTCAAAGGACCAATCTCGCTTCCATCCGCTCTTTGCATTCTCCCGAGTCTGCATCCGGATTGCACTAATCTCACCGCTTCCAAAGGATCATCGGCGTTGTGCTCTCGCGTCAACCGTTTATGCGCGCGCAAATTCACCTCGCGATCGTCCGGGTCGTGCTCATTCGGATGCGGTAATAAAAGCGCCCCTGAATCTCCACACGATGCGCAGACGATATAAAACGTCGCATCGCCTTCTTTGGTATCCAACCCTCTCTGAATTGAAGCACTCGTCACCGTCGTCCCGCCCGTGGGCACTTTCTGTTTCCCTCCGAAACACGTTCCGAAACACCCAGTACTTTTCACGTGCACGCTTTCGTCCCCTTCTTCCAACCCGTGCTCTTTGAACCCTTTTTCCAGATCCATCGTCGCTCGAATCAAGGCTTTTTCCAGTTCGAAATCAATCTCTTCGTTCAAAACATCCTCCCCGTCTCCAAACGCGTCCGAAGGCTCCAAAGAGGAAGTTTCCCTCAAAATGGGCTTACTCCCACCTTTTTTCTTCTTCGCCTTTGTCGTTTCCTCCTTCTCTTTCTCCATAGCTTTGAACACGCATTCCAACCAGTGCTTCTCCGCGTACTTCGCCGCTAAATTCGTGATGTGTCCGTCGAACACCGCGAGCTGTGCCGTCACGTCCCCGATTCTTGGAACTCTCGTCGCCAATTCGTCTTCC
>Ga0115000_10003118_pt1 | contig 13924 bp, 12 predicted proteins | sample ArcticOcean_MG_C_6_FD_89690 | JGI IMG/M metagenome (GOLD analysis project Ga0115000, IMG submission 89690) | Marine microbial communities from western Arctic Ocean - ArcticOcean_MG_CB8_128 | ecosystem: Environmental > Aquatic > Marine > Oceanic | place: Arctic Ocean: Canada Basin | collected...
ATAGATCAAGATAATATTTATTGTTTAAACAACTAAAACAGCTTTCAAAATTTTCATTTTTAGAAAGATATTGAAGTTTAACTTCCTCACCCACTTCAAAAGATAATTTAGAAATTGCTGGGCCAAGATGGACTATTAAATCTTTTGCATCACAGTTAAAAGAGTCAGTTAAAGATTCAATAATTCCATTAGCAAGGCCTCTCCAACCTGCATGAGCAACACCAACGATTGTGCCCTCTTTATTGCTAACAAACACTGGCAAACAGTCAGCTGTTAAAACTGCACATACAATTCCAGGCTTTCGAGTATAACTTGCGTCAGCATCAACTTTTGAAGATATTAATTCAGCGTCCACACTTATATTAGAATGCACTTGATTAATCCAAGCCGGTTCAGATGGTAAATTATATTGATTCACCAAAAGAGCTCGATTTTTCATTACACGACTATGATGATCTTTTACATGCAGAGCTAAATTAAAGTTATTAAAGCCCTCTTTACTATTTCCACCTTCTAAAAATCTTAGAGTTGAAATTAATTTTACATTATGTGGAAATAAGTTCATTAATCCAAACAATCCTCAATGAGCAAGAGTCTAATTCAATTATTATAGTCAAAGATTACTAACTATTAGATATCACTATAAAAATACAGTTTAAGGAGTTCTTATTGATTATTTGAATTTTTTAATAAATCAATTGTTTCCTTAATGCCTCTTTTCAAATTTCCAGAAAAAATAAATCCTTTAGATTTAAATCGATCGCATAAAACCTCATAAGAAAGCTGATTCATAATTCTATTGTCCACAAACTCAATATCAAGGTTTGGAACAAACTCTTTAATATTGTCAACAACTTGACGTACAGTAGAGTTATGAGTCAAAACATTATATATCTGACCATCAAAAATATTATTTTCAATAATATAAATAATTGCTCTTGATGCGTCTAATAAATCTAAATATGGTCGTTTTTGATCATAGGCTGTAGTCCAAACTGTTATGGGTTGACCCATAACTGCTTGCCAACAAAACTTATTAACTGCAGTATGAAAGCGCATGCCTGGAGAAGCACCAAAAATTGTCCCAAACCTACAATGAATTGCCTTTAAACCCTCTCTATCAACTAAATTTGAAATTAACTCTTCTTCTTTAAGCTTTGTAGTTGCGTATGGGCTTTGAGGCTGAAGATCAATTTCTGAGCAATTTTCATCTACTTGAGTTTTTTGAGTGCCATAAACACTAGTGGAGGAAAGAGCAATTAGACATGCGTCAACCTCTATACATGCTTTCGCAACTCTTAATGTTGATTGATAGTTGTTAGCTTCTAACTCTTCTGCCTTATCTATACTTCCAGCAGCATCAGTAATCGCTGCAAGATGAATCACAACATTTGCATCAACAAAAACAGATTCAAGGTTCATTTGACTTACATCACCCTCAACAAACTGATACTTTACATTTAAGGGAAGGCTAAATAAAGAAGGGAAACGCTGTGTCATCATATTGTCTATCATTACGATATCTGCGCCAGGAAAGTTTTCTCCTAAATCACGAATAATATAAGAGCCAATATGTCCAATGGCTCCAGTTACAATAATTTTCAAATCATCTCCTAGTCTCTATTTCAAAGAACTTGCAAAGACTCTAAAGTCAGCATAATCAGATATATAATCTTCGCCCTCATATGGGCGATCACATATTACTGTCATTGTTGTATTGTGTTTCATATATTTTTGTTCTGCCCAAATTCCTGGTGAGACTAATAACCCATAATTAGGCTTATCTAGTATGTAAGTTTCTCTAATAATTGAATCATCGCAAGTTACTTCGATTGAACCATTTGAGCATATTAAGATTTGTGAGCAAAGCCGATGCGAATGTTTTCCTCTCACACTTCCTTTTTCTGATCTGACATTAAAAATTCTTTTAATTGAAAATGGAATTACAGAAATATTTTCTTCAAACACCACCAGTTCACCACTATCTTCTTCAAAAATTGGAAACTCTAATAATTTAACTAATTCCATTAAATATATTCCTTGCTATAGTGATCTACTAGAGAACAAACTCCATCCTCTAAAGAGACACTTGGAGTCCAGCCTGATAATAATTTTAATCTTTCAGCTGATCCAATGAAATTTCTTTTTTCAATTTCATTAACGCCCTTAGGCCAAGGAGCATTTTTTACTTGTAACTTATTGCCAGTAATCTTATTAACTTCCGAAGAAATCAAACTAAAAACATCTTTAACTGAAACCCCTACTCCACTTGCTACATTGAAAGTAATTTCAGATGTTTTACGAATTTCGTCATATTCAATTATACTTGCATACAAAAAAGCACTGACGACATCATCAATGTAAATATAGTCTCTTATATAGCTTCCATTTCCATAAACTTGGGGGTTTTTATTTTCAAAACTCATCTTAGTCACTTTGCTAAGAACCCCTCTATCTTTGGCTCTGCTTTCATTAAGGCTTGGACCATAAACATTAGCTAACCTTAATGAGATCCCATCAATCAAATTATTATTACTAGCTATTTTAAATTGTTGCTCAGCAAAAAATTTGTGTAAATCGTAAGAAGTTATAGGGTTTGAAATATGGCTTTCCTCAATAGGAAAATCTTCATTTAGACCGTAAATTGTCACTGAAGAGGCAAAAATTACTCTTGGCTTACAACTTAATTCTTTTGCAGCACCTACAAGATGAATAATTGGTAAAACTGAAGAAATTAGACTATCTGCAGGGTTATTTTCTGCTGATAAGATACTAGTATTTCCCGCTAAGTGGATAATAATATCAGAATGTCTAACAATTTTTATCCAACTTTTTTGTTCATTTAAATCAAGAACCCAATCTTCAGTATTTATATTTGGCGTAAGTTTTTTTCTACTAATACGAATAATTTTATTTAATGAAAAGCCCTCCAATTGCTTTATTAAAGCAGAGCCAATATATCCATTAGCTCCAGTAATGGTAACAACTTTATTTTTTAGCTCTTTACTAAGGTCATACATATAAGTTATTTTAACTACATTGTTTGAATATATAGTATTTGTTGAAAGTTAAGGCTCTCACTTAACACCAATTCCCATAGATTTTTGGATTTTTACCTTAATATTTATCATTGATCTGAGAAAGGTAGTCGTTGATTCTTTAATAATTCATCTAGAGTCTTAAATGAATCGTCTCTTGGATGAATAATAGGATTAGTGATAGGCCAATTAATTTTAACTTCTACATCATTCCAAATTAATCCACACTCATCTTGAGGATCATAAAATCTACTAACTTTATAATGTAAGTCCACATAATCGCTAAGCACACAAAAGCCATGTGCTATTCCAGGAGCTGTATATATCTGTCTTTGTCCAGAGTCACTTAATTCAACTCCATGCCACTTTCCAAAGGTTGGGGAATTTTGTCGTAAATCAACCCCAACATCAAATACTGAGCCCCTCATTACTGTAATAATTTGAGCTTGGGGTCTATTGACTTGAAAATGCATTCCTCTTATAACGCCTTTAATAGATCTAGATTGGTTATCTTGAACAAATTTATCCTTAATTCCTGCAGCTAGATAGTTCTCCTCTTGATATGTTTCTAAAAAGAAGCCTCTTTCATCTTTATAGCAATTTAGTTCTAAAACATTAAAACCCTCTAAAGAGGTTTTCTTGACTTTAATCATAAAAATAATTAGTTATAAAAGGTCTTTAAAGCACCAACAATTTTTTCAGTATCACTACTTGATAATTCAGGATACATAGGTAAAGAAATAATTTTTTTCGCTAAACTTTCAGTAACACTCATATTTTTTGATGTCAAGATACGCCCCTCATATGCAGGATGCATATGAATTGGTAAAGGGTAATGAACTCCTGCAATAATTCCCTCTTGCTTTAAAAAATTAAGCAAAGATTGGCGTTTTTCCACCTGAATAACGAAAAGATGAAAAACGGATTCTACATTTGAACGTATCAAAGGCAAAATAATTGGAAGTGAAGACAATCTCTCATAATAAAATTTTGCTATATTACGTCTCTTTTGATTATCTAAATCTAAATATTTAAGCTTTACTCTCAATATAGCAGCTTGAAGCTCATCTAACCTTGAGTTTCTTCCTGGATATAAACTAGTTCGGTTATCCCAACCATACTCTCTAAGCATTAGAATTTTTTTTGCCAATTCTGCACTATTTGTAGTAACCAAACCAGCATCACCAATCGCTCCTAAATTTTTAGTCGGGTAACAACTAAAGCAGCCGAAATCTCCAAAACTACCAAGTCGCTTACCATTATATTTAGCACCATGGGCCTGAGAGGCATCTTCAATTAAAAAGATTTTATTAGAATGGCAAAAGGTTAAAATTGAACCCAAATCAGCCGCATGTCCATATAAATGAACTGCAATAACGGCTTTAGTTTTTTTTGTAAATGACTCTTCAAGTTGGATTGGATTTAAAGTAAAGGTTTTAGAGTCTACATCAATTAGAACCGCCTTTGCTCCAGTACACTCAATCGCAGCTACAGTTGCAACAGCAGTATGTGATACAGTAATGACCTCATCCCCTATTCCAATATTTAATGCCCTCAAAGCAAGCTCAATAGCATCTGTGCCATTTGCCACTCCTATTGCATTAGTCGTCCCAATATAATCAGCAAATTCTTTTTCAAGGTGAGCTACCTCATTTCCTAAAATAAAACGATTACTTCGCATTACCGAAATTACAGCTTCTTCAATTTCAGATTGATAACTCTTAAATTGTTCTGATGGATTTGAACAAAGTATCATACTTAACTAACCTTGACATCTGGGATATAAGTAATCCAATGCCTTTTTTTACCCATATAATCACTCTCTTTTTTCATAATTTCTTCTGCATGATTCCATGCAAAAAGTAATACATAATCTGGATTACTTTCCCTAAATTGGCTATAGGGTAGAACAGGAATATGCATCCCAGGTGAATACTTATTTTGTTTAATAGGGGTTGTATCGTAAATACAATCAACAAGATTAGGAGTAATACCAAAGTAGTTAGTAACAGTTGTGCTCTTTGAAGTTGCTCCATATGCTACAACTTTTTTTCCTTCATTTTTAAGTCTTGTAAGTAGATCTATTAAATCATCCTTAATTTTATCAATACTTTTAGTAAAACTCATATAAGCATACTTTTTATCAAGCCCTATTTTTTCTTCTTGTTCAATTAACGTTTTAACATTTTGTGATACCTTCTTTGACCCTTTATGAGCAATTGTATATCTCATTGACCCCCCATGAGTAATTTGAGGCTCAACATTTACTAATTCAAGATCATGTGCATTTGCAAGATAGCTAATTGATAATGCGGAAAATAGAAAAACATGTTCATCATAAATTTGATCAAATGATGTTTTTTCAATAATCTCTCCAAGATAAGGATCTTCAAAAATAAAAACACCATCATCTTTTAGGAGAGTTTTAACACCGTCATAGATTGAGTGAATATATGGAATATGACACATGACATTTGCACTGAGTATTGCATCCGCTTTTTGATACTTTTTTGAAATATGCTGGGCTAATGGCTGATCAAAAAATTCTGTGACTACATCAATTCCTTTTTCCATAGCAACATTTGCTACATTTTGAGATGGCTCAATTCCAAGACAAGGAATCTTATTTGATAAAAAACTTTGCAACATGATTCCATCATTACAACCGACCTCTACAACAAATGAGCTTTCATTTAAATTCTGTAGAGAAATGACTGAGCTAGCAAAGTCATTAAAGTGACTTATCATATAATTTGATGTAGAAGAGAAAAAAGCATAGTTTTCATGAAACATTTTTTCTCTATTCGGCTGCTCAACTAACTGAACCATATTGCATTTTTCACAAAAACCAACTTTCATAGCAAAAGTATATTCATTAAATAACTCCTCCTTTAATGAGAAAGCATTTGCAATTGGCATGTTCCCAAAATCTACAAAGGGATTGAAATTATTATCACATATAAGACACTTACTCACTATAACTCCTAATTTAACTATCTATTATTATCAAAAATAAATCTAGGTGATTGACTATATTCATTATTTTTTGCTTCACTTTATATTTCTATAATTTTTGCTATTAATTTAATTACTAAGCTCAAAAAAATTAAAGACTCACAATTATAAAGCCTTCAATAGGCTCTCTCTATAAAACTTAGAGTTCCAATTAATTATAAAGAGATTAGGTGACTCATCGAAATTTTCCATAATTAGGCAGGATCAAATTTAGTTAAGATATTTAAGAGGCTCATCATGTCATCTGGAAGTTGAGCCTTCCATGACATTGACTCTCCTGAATTAGGGTGGATTAAAGTTAACTTTTTTGAATGAAGCGCTTGTCTTTTAAAATTGAGTAACTCTTTCTTTAACTCCTCATCGGCTTTTTTTGGAAAACGAACCCTTCCACCATACATTGGATCACCAATCAAAGAATGTCCAATATGAGATAAATGAACACGAATTTGATGAGTCCTGCCAGTTTCCAAGATTGCTTTAACATGGGTATGACTTTTAAATCGATCAATTACTCTATAGTGCGTTAATGCTTCTTTACCTCTACTTAAAATGGCTTGTTTAATTCTGTCTTTAGGATCTCGACCAATAGGTTCATCAATTGAGCCACCAGAAATCATATGACCATAAACTAAAGCAGAATACTCTCTCTTAACTAAATGGCTTTGCAACTGCTCAACTAAATATTTTTGAGATTTTTCATTTCTAGCAACAACCATTAACCCTGAAGTATTCTTATCTAATCTATGAACAATCCCAGCCCTATCTAGAGAAGACAGGCTAGAATCATAGTGCAAAAGTGCATTTGCTAAAGTTCCTCTCCAGTTTCCTGCTCCTGGATGAGTAACAAGGCCGTATTGCTTATTAATAACAATAATATCATCATCTTCAAATACAATATCTAAAGGAATATTCTCAGGCATCCAATCATTATTTTTCTTTTGATTTAAAGTCAAATAAACAATCTCATCTCCTTTAACCCTATCTTTTGGTTTAAAGCTTTTTTTGTTAATCAAAGCATCACCAGATTTAATCCATAGAGTTATTTTTGAACGAGAGAAGTCTGGCAACATTTCAGCAAGAGCAGCATCGATTCTTTCTCCTGAAAATCGGCTTGGAATGAGAATTTGAAGCATTTCCATACTATCTAATTTTTATTTGAGGGAGATAAAACTGGTAAATTTTTCATACAATTTTTAAGAGAATCTTTCCAAAAATTAATTTTCAAGTCAAACTCCTGAGTAACTTTTCTCTTACTCATTAATACAAGCCTTGGTCTTGTTGCAGCTGTAGGGTAATTTTCCGAACTTATTGGACGAATAGTGCAATTAGCCCCTGAAATATTAGCTATTTCTTTAGCAAAATCGAACCAGCTACATTCCCCTTCATTTGAATAGTGATAGACTTCTGATGCTTTCTCGAATACGGTAAATTTGTCATTCTTTATGATATTTAAAATTGCTTGAGCTAAATCATTTGCATATGTTGGAGTCCCAATTTGATCAGATACTATATTTAAATCAGCACCTTTTTGAATTAGTCTTAGAATAGTATCAACAAAATTATTACCATATTCAGAGTAAACCCAGCTAGTTCTTATAATGCTTGCATTGGTCTTCATGATTGAAAGAATTGCATTTTCACCAGCCAATTTAGTTTTTCCATAAATATTCAATGGCAAAGGTGTATCTTCTTCAAAATATAGCTGCTGCTTTAAACCATCGAAAACAAAGTCAGTTGAAATATGGATGAGTTTAATATTATTACTTTGCGCTATTTCTGCAATTTGCCTAACTGCCAAATGATTTATTAAATTAGCTTGTCTTTCATGAAGTTCAGCTTTGTCAACCTTAGTGTAAGCTGCACAATTAATAATTAGATCAAATTTATGATCTTTGAAATAAATACGAATGCCTTTAAGATATGATAAGTCTAGCTGATCTCTAGATACAAAAATAAAACTATGGCTTACTTTGCTTTTCTCAACAAGGTTTTTAATTGACCTTCCTAACTGACCACTTGCTCCTGTAACTAAAATAAACATAGTCGATTTGCTAAAATAGTTTTGTATTATCAGATAGATTGGGGTAGTTTTGATCTGCTTTTGACAGAATTATTTCTTCCTTTGAAAAACCCCAATTAATATTTATTTCTTTGTCATTATATGCAATACCTTCATTATTTTTAGCTGAATAATAAGCATCTACTTTGTATGAAACAATAGCGCCTTTACTCAAAACTACAAAGCCATGAGCAAAACCTTGAGGTATAAAAAGCTGTTTTTTATTTTTTTCACTTAATTCCACGGAAACATGCCTTCCAAATGTTTTACTATCTTTTCTTATGTCAACTGCAACATCTAAAACTTTTCCTTTAATAACCCTTACTAGCTTACTTTGAGTAAATGGGAAAGACTGAAAATGCAACCCACGCAGAACACCTTTTGAAATTGATTCAGATTCGTTGTCTTGAACAAAGTTCACTTGGTACCCTAGAGCTTCATCAAGTAACTCTTGTTTATAAGTTTCAACAAAATACCCTCTCTCATCATTATGAACTAATGGCTCAACCAAGAGAATATCTTGAATAGATTGAGGTATAAATTTCATCCAGCTCCTTCTAGATGCTTAAGCAAATATTGCCCATATTGGTTATTACTCATTCCAATAGCAATAGACAATAGTTTTTCTTTAGAAATATACCCTTTATCAAATGCAATTTCTTCGATACAAGCGACTTTTAAACCTTGTCTTCTTTCAATAGTTTCAATAAATGTTGAAGCTTCTAGCAGATCTTCATGAGACCCTGTGTCAAGCCAAGCATATCCCCTTCCAAGCAACTGAACCTTTAAACGCTCTTCATTCAAATACATTTCGTTGATAGTAGTAATTTCAAGCTCACCTCTTGGAGAAGGTTTAACTTTTAAGGCTTTTTGAACTACATCATTAGGATAAAAGTATAAACCAGTAACTGCATAACTACTTTTAGGTTTTTCAGGCTTCTCTTCTATACTTATAGCCTTATTTGACTCATCAAACTCCACAACACCATAACGAGAAGGATCTTTTACATGATAACCAAATACAGTTGCAATATTGTCATCTGTTACAGCCGAAACCCCATCTAAAAGAAAACCTGTTAGTCCTTGACCATAAAATACATTGTCTCCTAAAATTAGCGCTACACTGTCTGAACCAATAAACTCCTCGCCTATAATAAAAGCTTGTGCTAAACCATCTGGAGATGGCTGAGCTTTATATTGAAATTTCATTCCAATATCGCTACCACTTCCCAATAAATTTTCAAACCTTGCAATATCACTTGGAGTAGAAATAATTAAGACTTCTTGAATTCCTGCCAGCATCAAAATAGAGAGAGGGTAGTAAATCATGGGCTTATCATATATTGGGAGCAATTGCTTGGAGACACTTTTAGTTAATGGGTAAAGTCTAGTTCCAGAACCTCCAGCTAAAATAATACCTTTCATTTCAAACTAACTCCTATACGTTCAAGCTTGTATGATCCATCTTGGATATTTTCAGACCAAGACAAATTATCTAAATACCATTGGACTGTTTTTTTTATTCCAGAGAGAAAATCTTCTTTAGGCTCCCAGCCCAAATCATTCTTGATTTTTGAAGCATCAATTGCATACCTTACATCATGTCCAGGTCTATCTTGAACATAAGCAATCAATTCATTAAAAGAACTTAGTCCATTCAATTTATCAGGAACTAATTCATCTAGAATCTCGCAAATTCTTTTAACAACATCAATATTCTGAATTTCATTATTACCGCCAATATTATAAGTTTCTCCAACAGCTCCATTTAGTGCAACAGTCATTAAAGCTTGAACATGGTCATTGACGAAAAGCCAATCACGTATTTGCTTACCGTCACCATAAATAGGAAGCTCTTTAGCTGAAATAGCATTTAAAATAATATGTGGGATAAGTTTTTCTGGGAACTGATAAGGGCCATAATTATTTGAACAATTTGTAATTAATACAGGAAGATTATATGTCCTATGCCATGCCCTTACTAGGTGATCCGAACTCGCCTTAGAAGCCGAATATGGCGAACTAGGATCATATGAAGTTTTCTCAGAAAAATAATCATCTGTTCCATCTAAGTCTCCATAAACCTCATCTGTTGAAACATGAAGAAATCTAAAATGATCTTTTTTTTCACCTTTGAGTGATTGCCAGTATTGTTTTGATTGCTCCAAAACATTGTAAGTTCCAACTATATTTGTCTGAATAAAATCTTTAGGGCCATCAATAGATCTATCAACATGAGATTCTGCTGCTAGATGAATTATGATATCTGGCTCATTTTCTGATAATACTCTTTGAAACTCAATTTCATCACAAATATCTATTTGTTCAAAATGATATCTTTTACTATTATTAATTGACTCAAGAGACTGTAAGTTGCCAGAATATGTAAGTTTATCAACATTAATCACAATATGGGTAGTTGAGTTTACAAGATATCTAACTAATTCTGAACCAATAAATCCTGCACCACCAGTGACAAGAATAGTTTTTATATTTTTCATTCTATCCCTTACAAATATTTTTATTTTACAATAGCATATGACACATAATAACCTGTAATACTAAAGATAAATATCATTCTGACCTAATCCTACATTCTGTCTCCTCTAAATTTGTGTAGATGAAGACTCTAGATTTTTAGCTAACAATATTGTATTATAAAGTGTTGATTAAGAAAAGCTCTTAGCATGCTTATCTTTCAGCCTTAACATTAATTATTCATAGCAAGTAACTTGCCAACCTCATCCCATGTCCCTAAATCTTTATAGTCTTCTACTTTAATAACCTTACTTCGAAATATATTTGTATTTTCGATACCATCGCTAGAATTTTCAAGCTTTAAGGTGCTTTTCTCCATGAAAGAAATGCAGTCATCAAAGACTTCTTTTTTGAAAGCAAAAGCACACCAGTAACCATTAAATCGGTTCAAATTTTTTGAAGGCTTATCTTCATAATCAATAACCCTTAAATCTTTATCGAGCTGCAAACAGCCTTTTGTATGAAGCATTTTTTTATTAGATTCTGATTTGAAAAGAAACGCAAAACTGTTTTCTTCCAAGTTATTATATAATTCATTCACAAGATTTATACCATCAGGTAGTGTCAAAATAGTATCGGGTAATAGAACAATATTATTCTCGCCAAATAGGTGTTTAGCACTTTTTATGGCTCCAGTATATTCAGCCTCATTAGGATCTTGAAATGTAAAACTTATATTGTATTGAGATTTGTATTTAGACAAATATTTAATAATTTCTGTTTTTTCTTCGTTTATTACAACAATAAATTCAACATCATTACGCCCTAAGCCATCGAAGAGATTAAAGCTGTTATCAATCAAAGCCTTGTCTTTATTAACTCTCAGTATCTCTTTAGGATAGGGTAAATTTAATCGAGAGCCTTTTCCAGCTGCAGGGAGAATTACTGTTAGTTTATTCATGATACTTTAAGCTCTTTTGGTTGAAGGCCACTTGAATACCTCTCATAGGCATAACTATAGGCTTTTTCCAAATCTTTTGTATATGTTTCGGTGTCATAGAGAGCTGCTAAAGTACGATTAGCAACTATTTTCTTTTTTATGGTGGCAAGTTTTTCAGGGTTTGTTGCTAGAGTAAGAGCTAGGGCTTCATATTCGTTTTCAGTTGTTGCAATTAGTTCAGGAATCTCTAGTGCAGTTAGCAAACTACTAGCAACCCTTGCTGCAAAACCTTTGCCTACTTTTGTAAGAACTGGTAAACCAACCCACAAAGCATCACTTGCTGTAGTATGAGCATTAAAAGTAAACGTATCTAGAAATAAATTAGCCAGTTTCTGCCTTGCCAAATGCTCTTCAATTGCTAATTTATTGGCAAAAATTAACCGCTCAGGGTCAATGCCACGCTTTTTTGCTTCATTTTTTAAATTAACTTCAGATGATGCGTTTGCTTTTAGGAGCCATAGTACACTTCCATTAATCTTACTAAGTAACCGCATCCAAATATCAAATTCCTTTGGAGTAATTTTGAAAATATTATTGAAACAACAAAAAACAAAGCCATCCTCTGGCAAATTGCACTCCTGACGTGACAATGGTTTTTCAGAAACCTTTCTAGATCTATCTTGTGGCATATAGCAATTTGGAAGATATATGATATTTTCTGAAAAATTACTCTTTGAATCTTCTGAAATTAGACTTTTATCAGCAATTATATAATCATAATAATTAGATCCCATAGTTCCAGGGTACCCTAGATAGTTTATCTGAATCGGTGCAGCAAACATAGCAAAAATATCTAATCTACTATGTGCAGTAAATCCTCCTAAATCTATTGCTATATCAATCTCTAGGGATCGAGAGAGAAGTACTATGTCTTTAACTGACATCATGTGAACATCATAAAAATTATCTACACCCGCCTTAATACGCAAATTAACCTCATCATTTGTATCTGCCAATAAAGAGAAAGCATAAACCTCAAAATGATCGCGATCATGCAATTCATATAGCTCTGCAGTTAAAAGTCCTACAGGGTGTTCCCTAAAGTCTGGAGAAAAATAACCAATACGGATTTTTGGATGTTTGGGATAACTATTAAGATTTGGCAAAACAAATTTCTTTTGAGAATGTTTACTTGATCCAATCAAAGATGTTTTCTGTTGAACATTGGAATCATCAATCAGCCCTAGCAAGCTATATGGATCAATAACTTTCTCGTGATTAATAATTCTCCTCTCTAATTCTGCAATATAAATTGACAAATCATCCCAAATACAAAATTTCATTTTAAATGAAAGCAAACTACCTAACAGATACTCTATATCCTTATCGATAAGTAGTGCTTGTTTGTAGTAATTCAGTGCATCATTTACACTATCTTGTTTTTCAAAAAGTTTGCCCATGCTTTGGTATACTTCAGCATAACTTGGTTTGATATCTATAGCTTTTTTATAGTAAATTAAGGCTTCGTCGAATTGATTGAGTTCAGTTAAAAAATTACCTAAATTATTGTAAGCCTCAACAAAGTCTGGCTTAATATCAATTGCTTTTTTGTAACTCCTAATAGCATTATCATTTTGACCTAAATCTTTTAAAACATTTCCAAGGTTATGATAAGCACCTGCAAAATCAGGATTAAATTTTACAGCCTTCTTATAATTTTCAGCAGCCTCATCAAATCGATCAATGTCTGTAAGAAGATTACCCATATTATAATAGGCTTCAGCAAAATTTGGTTTAAGAGATATAGCTTTATTAAATTTAATTATTGCCTCATCATATTGATGAATATCAGTTAATAGATTACCAAAATTATTATGAGCTTCAGCAAAATTTGGATTAATGTCAATTGCTATATTAAATCTATTTACTGCTTCATCACTTCGACCTAAATTCTTTAAAGTATTAGCAAAATTATAGTGGGTATCAAAATTATCTGGTTGAATTGAAAGTGCTCTTTCAAAACTCACTATTGCTTCATTATGACGCTTAAGGTCATTCAAAACAACTCCAAGGTAATTATGCGAGCCAGCAAAATCTGGATTGTGAATAATTGCACTTTTATAACATTGCAAAGCCTTATCAAGCTCACCTAATTCTTTATATGTATGACCTAGATTATTGTGTAAAGCGGGATAATTTGGATTGATCTCTATTGCTTTTTGATATGCACTAACTGCTTCATCTAGTTTTTCAAGATCAAACAAAATAATACCAAGACTATAGTGGGCTTCAACATAATCTGGCTTTATAACAAGTGCTTTCTCATAACTTACAATTGCCTCATCAAGATGCCCAAAATCTTTTAAAACATTTCCTAGGTTATAATGACCCTCA
>Ga0115000_10003119_pt1 | contig 13922 bp, 10 predicted proteins | sample ArcticOcean_MG_C_6_FD_89690 | JGI IMG/M metagenome (GOLD analysis project Ga0115000, IMG submission 89690) | Marine microbial communities from western Arctic Ocean - ArcticOcean_MG_CB8_128 | ecosystem: Environmental > Aquatic > Marine > Oceanic | place: Arctic Ocean: Canada Basin | collected...
GAAGAAGGAAAGAACTTTTGCGCGATTGGTCGTCTAGAAGAAAAAGAAACGTACCCTCGTCCATCGTCTTCGTCGTCAGAATCCGGGCTAAACCGAAGCACGTTGGAATTGGAGACACCAGTGGTCATCTCGATTTCCACAGACTCTATCTTCTTCGACATTTCTGTGGATGATGAGAGCAGCGGTGTTAGTCGAATACAATAATGAAGAGGTCAATTACAATAAGATCGTGTGGAAATCCCAAAAAAACAAAGACAAAGGGAAAGAACGAAAAAGAAGAAAGAGAAAAGAACGGAAGCGTAGTTCGCAAGGGAGGGGGTCAACAAAATGCTAACAACTAGAACAAATATATTTACATTTCAACCGTGCTTACTGCTACCACTGCTACTGCTATGTCTATTATTACTGCTACTACTACCACGCCTAGAAGGAGAAGAAGAAGAAGAAGTTCCTAACAACGCCGCTCGTGTAGAGCTGCTCAGTCTACTCAAAGACTCTCGCAATCCTTGATTTTGAACGCGATCGTTAAACTCATCCTCTTCTTTTCGCCTATCGCTCTCTTCTTTTCTCACTTCTCTCAACTTTTCTAAACGCTCTCGATCTTCCTGAGCTATTCTCGACTTTATGCTTTCCAACTCGCTCGAGGTGATTCTTTCTGGAACGGCGATGCGAATCGGTCGCAACGTATTCTTCGGCGGTCGAGGCAAGTAGTCCGCCCACTTATCCTTCAGCGCGGAAACTCGTAAACCTCTTTCAAACAAATCTTTCTCGGTATTCTTGACTCTATCTTCCATTTGTTTGAACTTTGCCCAACCGATTTTAAACAACGGTTTGTCAGGAGGCGGAGGAGGTGCAAAAGTTAACGACGACTCGACGTCCACATTGTCTGGAACGTCGAAACGTATCGGGTTGCCTTGCCATACCGACGGCGTGTCTCTTTTCTTCCTTACGTTGTTCTGCGTGCCTCTTCTGTTCTTACCGTTCTTGAAAGTGGACGAGCGATAGTACGACTCGTCGTCGTCGTCGTAAGAAGAAGAAGACGATGAAGATGAGAACACGAAGAAGAAGGCCAACGCAACAAAGATGAGAAAGAATACGACGAATATCTCACGCGACTGTCGTCGTTGTTTCGGTTGCTTCCGCGTGGTGACATCGCGTTTCATGATATCGAGCCCAGTGAAAGTGAGCGAGAATAAAGAGAGAAGACGCTTCTTCTTCTTCTTCTTCTTCTTCTTCTTTCTTTCTTTCTTTCTCTCTTCGTCGTCGTCAATAAGGTGTAATGTGTTCTGTCCAGAAGAAGAATGCTGCTTTTCATGATTATGGGGAAACTTTTCAAACACACTTTTTTCCCTCAAAACTTCAAAGAAGGGAGAAGTGCGCGCACTTACGGTGAAATAAAACAGACTCGATCGAGAGCCGAAAAAACGTATCGCGAGGAGAAGCGTGTTTAACTCAAAGAAGTTGAACGGAGACACGCATACATCAACAAAGAGAGAGAGAGAGAGAGAGAGAAGGAGAGAGAGAGAAGCAGAGAGAGAGAGAGAGATTTCATAAAATTAGTAGTTGAGAAAGAAAGAGAGAAGATGAGCAAGTCTGGAATGAGTTCAGCGGCAAAACGCATCCAAAAGGAACTCGCGGAAATCAGTTTGGAACCACCGACGAACTGTAGCGCGGGACCAAAAGGCGATAACTTATACGAGTGGGTGAGCACGATCATGGGTCCACCAGGTACAAACAGCTCCTCGCACTTTTCTTTGTTTTTTGTTTTTTTTCCCTCTCTTTTCCCGAGCGCGTTCCTCACACGACGACGAAATTCAAAAAAAAAACTTAATTCTTCTCTCTCAAAACAACAACCATAAATAAATAAAACAGGCTCGCCGTATAACGGAGGGGTCTTCTTCTTGGACATTCACTACCCGACTGATTATCCATTCAAGCCTCCGAAAGTTACCTTTCGTACGAGGATTTACCACTGTAACATAAACTCCTCGGGACAAATATGTTTGGACATTCTCAAAGACCAGTGGTCGCCGGCGTTGACGATATCGAAAGTCTTGTTGAGCATTTGCTCCTTGTTAACGGATGCTAACCCGCACGACCCGTTAGTCGGGTCCATCGCGCAACAGTTACTGAATGATAAAGAAGCGCACGATAAAACTGCCGCGGAATGGACGAGGCGATACGCTCAAGGATAAAAAAAGGCAACGAAAAAACAAACGCTTCGCGAGTTTTCGATGTTATTATTCTTCGTAGAAATATATAGAATACTACGACAACGGTTTTGTGAATAGCAATTTTGATATCAAACTGTTTATCTTTCATCGCTCTCTAAAGTATACTTCACTCGGTGCTAAGAAGAATCTTTTCTATAACTTTCAGCTTAAACGCGTTCGCTTGGATGGCGTCGCTCTGTCGTTGAAGCTCTTCCCGCAAAAGCTTGTCGCTTAAACTGATTTCGCCTTCCTCGTCGTCCTCGTCCTCGTCCCGTTTCCCCGTTCCTACGTAGCCAATCTTCTCCTCCTCTCCGCATACGACATCGCATCGGTCGACTAACTCATCAACGCGAGATTCAATCAAATCCACATCACCTTTATACGTTTTTAACTGCCTTTCAAAGAGAGATTCGGCGCGAGAGAGCATGCCGGGAAGATTCCTTTCAGATTCGACCAAAGCCACAAGTCGCGCGCGGATTTTCCCATGTCTTTCTACGGCGTCGTCAAATCGGGTGCCAAGTGCGTCGAGGTTATTTGTCAACGTGTTTGACATTTCTGCCATGGTTGTAGCTTCTTCGATTTGTCGAGTAATTTCTCTCCCCAATCGCGAGCCGGCGGCGCGTATTTCATCGTGCGCTCGATGACCAAAGCTGACGTGGTGAGCTTTTAAATCAGCGAATGACTTCGATAAGACTGTCATAATTTCACTATTCGCATCCTTGTCAGTACCTGAAAATTTCGTGTTTGTATCAAAAGCTGCTGAACTGTATTTATTTATCGTATCGGCTGCGTTGAAGGTAGCCTCTGGCCCTTTCGCAAGCTTTTTTAGCGCTTCTCCGGTGACGTTTGACGTATCGTTCATCTTTTTCGGAACTGTTTCGAGTGGGCTCTTAGAAACGTCCATTGTTGCGGTAGAAACGTCCTCCGGAGTCAAGGCTAACACACCTTGGGACGAATGAATCGCGAGAATCAAACCTGCTTCCAATGGATCTCCAAGAGAAATAGCGCCAAGTAAGCTATCCGTCGCCGAGCAGCTACCGCTTAAAACTCTCTTCACTTCAGGGAGAGGCAAATCATCGCTAATGCTATCTAATTTCAAACCTTCTTCGCGTGCAACTGCCGCTTCAAGAATCGGCAGCCATCGAAGGTCTACACTATGCACAGACCCTTTCAGCGTAGCGAAAAGTCGCTGCTTGATAAAGGTATCCCACTCTACTTTTTGACACGAATCATAAATCGTCGTGCTACCACCATCCTGCGCGCTATTCTCCAGTTTTATAACATCGACGTCGCACAAAATAGGAGTTGGCGACGCGTGCCTATCTCCAGAAGTCGACGAGGCGTGTAAAATCCCCTCAATCGTGCGACTTTCCCGGCTCGTCCACAACGGCGTCAAAGCGGTGGTAATTGCACTCACAATTAAACGATCTGTTTGCAAGGTTGCAATCAAGAAACCGTCGTCACCTCTTCCATCACCCGAAATTGAACGCACGGCAATCTTTAAATCACCGCGGGACGCGTGCGAGTGCATAGACGACGCGGAGGATGTCGTCAAGAAATCTTGCAATGCCACCGCTTCGCCTCCTGAGGCATTCGCAGATAATTTTCGCGCAACTCGAACCGAAGCTTTTGAAGTCATATCAAACGTACGTTCAAGCCATCGCAGAGACTCACCACCGCCTTTCTGCATTTGTGAATCCTTTGCAAGCTCATCCAACACCCGGCTCGATGTTCTCGACCCAGACGCGACGATAGGACACATGCACTTGACAGCCGCTACTTTCTTTTCCTCCGTTGCGCACAAGAAGAAAACGGTGAAACGTCCCCATCCACTCGGTGGACCAAATGTAAAGTCCACCACCTGCGGACGGATTGGCGTGGAAGAAGAATGCTCGTTCGCTGGATCCATTTTCCAAATTTGCTCGGGAGCAGAGCAGCTCCTCGTAAAGTTTACAATTCTAAAATATCCGTCGCTCGTTAACATCGCAATCGACTCCTCCGTTCCCGGGCAAAACTTGGCCGATAAAACCGTCGCACTCGGCGCACTTTCGAAATATTTTGGCAAGATATCATAGTACGATTTGTTTCCACCTTCGGCGTTCACTTGATCGTCTTGTTGTAAACGAACGACGTACACGCGACTCGTTTTCTTTGTGTTGTTGTTCTCTCGCGCAGAAACCAAAATCGCAAACTGTCCACCGCTCGAAACTTCTAACGTACGCACTTCTTCTTCTTCCTCTTCTTCTCCGTTCGACGATAACGACGAAGAAGGAATGCCTGAATATACCCGAACATCTTCGAGCGAAGCTACGCCAGCGGCATGCTGTGCGGCTCTTCGCGATCGATCCGAGGTTATCGTTGTATCTACGCGACCGTTTTCTCGACGCTTCTTAGAGAGAATGTAAATGTTTCCCTTTTCGTCTTCGCACAAAAAGTTTGGCGACGGAGGAGCGCCTCGCGAGCGCTCCGGCGACGGGGCTATCGCATCAAACATTTGCTCCAGAATTAATCAGGACTAAAACCAGGATGAGATGATGATTGTGATGTACCGCCCCCGTGTGCTTGCTGCTCTGCTCAAAGTTGTTGTTGCAAAAATGAAAAAATGAAGAAAAAGTGTTTGTTGTTTTTCTTTTCTTTTTTTCTTTTCTTTTTTTCTTCTTCAAAACTTCAAATCGATCGAGCGATATACGTTTCCGCCGCTCGCTTCCAGGACTTAATAATAGCCCAATCCTTAGCGAGATCTGCGAGAGAGCATCTGCGCGAATTCGATAACAATCGAGACACCCTCGCGCGGTTTTTTTCATCGAGAAGAAGACGAAGAAGAGGAGAGAGAGAGAGAGAGAGAGAGAGGGAAGAATTTGTGCGCGCGTCTAAATACAAATAATCCAGTTGGTCTGCTTGTTCGTCATGTCGCACTCGTCTTCTTTTCACGGCACGACGACACAGACCGTGCGCGTTGGAACAAAACTCGCGAGAAACAGTCGCCGTCGCAGATGTAATCGTAGAAACGCGAACACGATGATGACAACTTCTCCTTCGTCATTTTCGTGCAACAAGAACAAGAACAACGACAAAAACGATAACCAAAACGAACGCTCGACTTCTTCTTTATCGTCGTCTTGCTCTGGAAGGCGACCTTTAAACGGAAGAAACGAAAAACGATCGATTATTCCGAGAGCGATTGAAGATGCGCAATCCATTCCAGCCGGTGTCGATGGAGATTGGTCGCACGTCACTCCTGACTTTCTCTGGGAAAGCGAGCTCGAAAGGAGAACCGAATACTTACAAGATTTTGAAAGAGTGCAAGTCCGGACGGCGCTTGATATCGCGTTTCACGCGCACGATGGTCAAAAGCGCAAATCCGGAGAACCATACATCATCCACCCAGTAGCTGTAACGTGTATTCTAGCGTCTTACTATATGGATCACGAGACATTATGTGCCGGGTTGCTGCACGACACCGTGGAAGACACCGAGTTTGTGACGTTTGAAAGCGTGGAAAGTATGTTCGGCCCTTCGGTTCGAGCGATCGTTGAAGGTGAGACAAAAGTGTCAAAAGTATCCAGCACGGTTTCCAAAGCAGCGGATGACTCTTTCGTGAGCTCGACCTTCGACGAACCAGACGTAAAGGCAGACGATTTACAACAAATGTTCTTGGCAATGACGGGAGAGATTCGGGTGATAATCGTTAAACTTGCGGATCGGTTGCACAACATGAGAACGCTCGGGTCGATGAAACCAGAGAAGAGAATAAAGATATCAAACGAAACTTTACTTGTTTTCGCGCCGCTCGCGAAACTGTTAGGAATGTACGATATGAAAAACGAGTTGGAGGAGATTGCGTTTGGGTGGGCCAGTCCGGGATGTTACGAGGCAGTCGCGCAGAGAAAAGAGGAGCTCGAGCGCGTTCACTTGCCAGTTATTAATAACGTTGCCGCTAAATTGAACGAAGCATTGAAAGACGACGATTTTCTGCGCGGCTCCGTGATAAGCTTTGCAGTCGATAAACATGTTAAGGAAAATTATGGCATATATCGTAAGGCGTTGAAGAGCAAGAAAAAGCCAGGTTTTATTCACGACAAAGAAGAAGATAGTCCCGTCAAAGAGGAAGAAGAAGACAACTTAGACGAGGAAGAAGAACAGAAACTGAGAGATCTCAAGTCGAGACTACCGAACGTGAACGAAATTGCGCAGATTCGAATCGTCTTGCTCGACGATATGTCTACGAAAGGATTGAGCGAGGCCGCGAAGAGATCCCACGCGATTCGAGTAACGTACCACGTTCTTGGGTTGGTCCACACTTTGTATCCACCTGTCCCGGGAAGTATGAAAGACTACATCGCGACACCCAAATTGAACGCGTACAGAGCGCTGCATACCACGGTATTGCCCATAGAACGAGGAAATATGAACGATACCGATTTCCAAAGCGCGAACGAAAGTTTCATGGAAGACGAACAAAACGAAGAGGTTTTCCCGCTCGAAATTCAAATCAGAACTGAGCAAATGCATCTCGGCGCGATTTGGGGAATATGCGCGGACAGGGAGTTGAAAACGGGATGGCGCAAGCGAGCGATTGTAGATATCTTCAAGAGAAGAAATGAAATGCGTCAAGAACTTTTGGAACGAGGTATTCCGTTAACGGCAGATGAAAAATCGTTCATGGAAGAAGAAGAGGAAGACAACAAGTTTCTTCAGAACTTGTCTCAGAGTACGGCTGGGAACGCGATGGATAACGAAGAGAGAAACGTTGCACCTATGCGTCAAGTTTTGTGGTTGAAAATGATTCAAGCTTGGCAAGAAGAGTTTCTCGGCGTGTTATCTGCGCGAGAGTTTGTCGATACGGTCACGGGCGACTTACTCGGTCGACGTACGTTTGTTTTCTCTCGCGCGGGACAAGTTATAAACTTACCATACGGAGCAACGGTCGTTGACTACGCATCGTACCGCGATTGTTTAGGCGAGATGGTTGAAGTTAAAGTCAACGGCCAAGCGGTTGATTTCGGTAAGAAACTCAATAACGCGGAAGTCGTAGAGATTGTTCGTTCGACAGATTCGGCGGAGACGATGAAGCAGAAAGTTGCACGATTTCGGATGTTTTTGCCGGCGGCTGTCACGAAAGCCGCGAGGTACAAAATTGAAAAGTTTTTAGACGAACACGATTCAACTTTCAGGGAGCGAAAAAGTGTAAACACGTGGGAGATGGAATCGTACGATTTGATTGGATTACCTTCCGGGAAAATACGTGCCGATAGAAAAGCGGTGAGCATGTTTGTGACTTCCTATCTTCGATTGGAGTGTAGCGACCGAAGCGGACTTTTAGCGGATATTTCGTCCGTCATCGCGAATCAAGGAATGAGCATCGTGTCGTACAATGGAAATAAATCTCCTACGGAATCCGAGAGTAATTTTGACATGAATTTCGAGGTAACGTTCAACGAATCTGAATTGTATCGAGGCGAAGCACTCGGTAATTTAGACGCGCGCTTGGCGAAGGTGTGTACGGATCTGATGACTCGAGTCGACGGAGTCGATAATTGCTCTGCTTTCTGCGCGCTTCCGGATGATAACATGTTCAGCTTCCACAAATAACGCGCTATATGTATTATTATTATTATTATCATTATTATTATTATCTTTATCATTATTCATATTATGTTCGCTATCATTTAAGCGCGCATAAGCGCGCATTATTTTCGCTTTTCATAAAGATGCGAAACACAACTGTTTACTGTTTCCAATCTCCACAATAAATGGAGAGAGAGACAGAGTGAGAGACAGAGTGAGAGACAGAGAGAGAGAGAGAGAGAAAGGAAGGAGAAAGTATCTTCAAAGAAAGGAGCTAGAAAAATGAGACGTTCACTCCGTCTATTTTGCATCATTCCTTTCTTTTTGCTGTTCGCGCTACCTCCTACAGTGCACGCGTCGTTGAAAGCTCCGAGGCGCGTTTCCTCGTCACCGCACATTCTAAAGCCGGGAGAGGAAGACGCGTTCCTTGAATCGCAACTGAAATCTTCTTCTTCGGTGACATCATCGTCAACACCAACCTCGGATGATGACGATAGACACCATCATCAGCAGCATAAACATCACACGCATGAGCACGCGCACCGCACAGTGAAGAAGGAGCACCACAAACGCGCCGCGAGTCACGAATGGACAGATTCCAGCAAAGAAGTAGATACAACAACACTAACAGCAACAGTAAAGTCGTCTGAAGAACGCCCACACGTAGGTATATACGGAGCAACGAGTTCAATCAAGACTGCGTCACCATCACCATCATCATCACCACCACCATCATCATCATCATCATCATCACCGTCGTCGTCGTCGTCGTCGTCCCCGGATTTGTCCCCAGATACTTCTCCCTTGCCTGCGCCAAACTTTCCGCTACCGTTTTGCGCGGAATGTGACGGATGCGCAGTGGACTGGACGAAAGCGTCGATTTCAGCAAACTCTGTGAACCAAGTGTGCGCGGGAACTGCTCCGTGTTCGGGGTGCGACGACGTGATCCTTCGTCGCATCAACGGGACATATGCGTTAAAGAATGAAAAAAGACAAAAGTATAAAGTAAAGCGTGAAGTCGGCGCCAGCGCAGCAACAGTTCTACGCGCAGATTACGTCAACAAAGATGTGGGAGAATCGTTCGACGCTTCCGGGGAGTTACTCTCTTTACCATTCGTCAAGTTTCCGTGCATTCCTGGGTTACCGCGTCACAATCGTAAGTGCGCCAGGCAACATATAGAAGACGAGAAAGGCAAAGATTTGTTATCCATTCGAAACGTTGAGTCCGTGCAGAAACTGAGCGATTTCTGCGGATTGGAAAACGTCGCCTCTCGAGCGTGGTCGGCAAAGGTGAAATCTACCGCACCGGCGGGTATACCGATAGATCCATGGTTAGTGCATCCAGAATCCGTCGCTGTCGATCAGCTCGGGGCGTTCACTTCCCCGGCTGCAGGCATTGGGTTAAACTCCATATGTCAAATTGCCAACTCGGATTCGGACGTCGCGCATATTATAGATTCGGTTCCTTCGGAGCAAATCGTTCGAGCGGCTTTGTACGAATTCATCTTTTGTTCGGGTGACAGACACACGCAAAATGTTTTCATCGACGACGATGCGCGGGTAAAGTTGATCGATAATGATAACCTTCTAGGATGGCAAGTATATGACGAGCAAAGAAATAGACTCTGCGCAATCAGTTCGCTCTTCCTACCTGGGAACTTGGAATCGTGGCGAGTGCGCGAAAGCGCCGAGTGCGCGGGAAAACTTGGTTCGTTAGACTATCGGTGTCATGTGAACGCTAACGCGCAAATAAAGCTCCCTCGGCGAACGAAGCAATGTTTAGAGCATTTTAAATCAACGAGCTTGGATGAGTTGGTCGAACAATTTGGCATCGTTCATAACGTCTTTGCTCGAACGCTGAAGCAAAGAAGTATCGATTTGCTCGACTCGGGATTACCGAAAGCTTTAGAAAATGCGATGAAGACCGAACACGAGATTGCGAAGGAAAAATCAGACATATTTCATCCTGAATTGAATTGGGATGAGATGACTCAGCAACAACGTCAAGGAATGGTTGCTGTTCGCGACTCCTTTTGGCGACGTATTGAGCCCCCGAATTGTGCGGGAGTTCCCATGGGCGGTCGTTGGGACAACGCAGTAGAAGATTTGAGAGCGTAGAAGTAGAACATCGATTGGAATTATTATAGGCAAATAGGTAGGCAGATAGATTCGTACTTTATGCGCGCTTTATCACTCACGCCTTCTTGTTTTTTCTCTTTGCTTCAGTCATGGCGTAATCTCTTTTCCGGATGAATGTCATCACCGTGGCGTTGAAGTTGCCAAGTGCCATCAAGACGAAGAGCGACCCAGCCACCAACGCTTGCCATTCGCTCAATCCTTTTCCGTTGCGCGCGAATTCTTTGTACCACCTCAGCAAAACCTGACATCCAAACACGAGCTGCATCGTCTGTAACGTCAACAAAAGCGGCCATAGAAGCTTTAATCTGCTTCCAGATTCTGTCGCCGAAACGTCCATCGGCGACGCTTTGCCAATTGCGACACGCGTATACATGCGAAAGCGTTGGTATCGATTCTGAAGAAACATGACGATACCTTGGCAGAACGTGAAGAAAAGAAATCTTCCAATAAACGTAACACATGAAGGGGAATCGACGTCCATAGTTAAGACGCACAACGCCATTGCCATGGAGTAGTAGTGATGCTGAATCCACCAAGGCCGAATGTTACTTCCGTTTGCTTTTAGGATGTTCTCGCGCAATCCGAGCGAGGTGTAAAAATACAAGAGCCAACTGAAATATGCCTGTAACGCGATGGGGTACGAAGCAGTTAATACTGTCTCCACGAATTCTGAGTGCTTGGAAGCTGCTATCTGGCTTTGGAGAAAGAAATGCCCGGAATGTTTCGAGTTGTACCAAATAAACAACACGAGCGGAAAGAGGAAATAGCTGATGGTTTGCGTTTCCCGGAAGTTGACGTATTCTTCCTTCAATCGCATTCTCTCTTCCGTTTTACGGGACACTAAGTTTACCGCCGACCCGAGTAAATACTTTATGAATCGACTGTGCTTGGCTGGCGTGACGAATCCCCCAAGTTGCCCACCCGGACCGGCGCCATCAAAAACCAAGCGCGCGTTTGCCACGTGCTCGTTCGTCGCATCTTCTTTCTCCAACTGTTTCAGCTCGTTTTTCAGCTCGTCTAATTCGCTTCTCAACAACTCCAAAGTCGAGTTGACGTGCATCACTCTCCCGCTAATGTTCTTGATTTTAGCTTCCACTTTTGAAGCTCTCTCGTCGAGCGACGTCATTCTATCCTCGTCGAACTCGTCGTCGTCGTCGTCGTCGCCGCCTTCCGCACTCATAATATTTGGTATCTTCTTTTTTGCGAATAAAATGAGGAAATTTGAAAGCGAATGGAGACTTGGAAAACTGCATTGTGAAACACTGAAACTCTGAAAGAAAGAAAGGAAGAGAACGACGCGATGATTGTTTCTGAGGTTGAGCAACAGATGCGGGAGAGGAAGATGTCCGCGCTGCAATCTTTAACGACGTCTTCTGCACCTTCATCTCGCGTGATGTTATACACAACGCCTGGGGAAGTTGTTGACGGCGTCAATGCCTCGGAAGGTTTCCTAAAAGGCCACGGGACGCAAGTCTCCGAGGGAGAGTTGAGAGCGACGGTATCTGGTGTCGTAGAAAGAGTGAATAAGTTAGTCTCCGTGAAACCGATGAAAGCAAAGTACACGCCAGAAACTGGAGACGTCGTGGTCGGTCGGATAAACATGATTTCCTCGAAAAGGTGGAAAGTTGACATAAACTCGAGACAAGAGGCGGTTTTACAACTCTCGAGCGTAAACTTACCAAGCGGTCAACAAAGACGACGTAACGAAGCTGACGAGTTGAACATGTCGCGATTATTCGACACCGCTGATGTCATATCGGCAGAAGTACAGTCGTTATTCCAAGACGGCGCGGCAAACTTACATGCGCGTTCGACGAAATACGGAAGGCTTTCGAGAGGCGTACTCGTGGAAGTATGCCCGAGTTTAGTGAAGCGGCTGCCACAGCACTTTCACGCTTTAGAAGTTGCACCGGGTGTTTTTATAGAGGTTCTCATAGGATGTAACGGATTCATATGGGTCGGGTCGCCCGGCGCCGCAACATCGAAGCAAACGACAAACGAAAAAAGCAAGACGCACGAAGAGGAACTCGTTGTGGTAGATAAAAAGGAACGAGAAAACATCGTGAGAGTGGCGAATTGCGTCCGGGTGTTGGATGAAATCTTCTTTTACGTCACGCCTCAATCGATCATGAGCATTTATAAACAATCTGAAGGCATAGATGCGAAAAGTATTTTAACGTCGGATGGATTTCTGGCGCGAGTCATTGAGAGAGAGATTGACGCTCGAACGCGCACAGAAGAAGACGCCGACATGCTTTGATAGTGGATAGATACTAGTTTCAGTCACATATACAGTAGTAAATTTATTTCACGCGAGCGTTATGTATTGTATTCATCCCCTCTCAATGTTTCCGTTACTTTTCTTGCTTCTCTTCTTCATCTGTCCTCCTTCCCCTCCTCCCTTTCCGAAAGAAGCCGTTGGATTTTTTCTTCTCTCCGTCGCGTACGCAACTTTCATTTCGCGTCCTAATAACTCTTTTCCATTTTTTTTCAAAGCTCGCGCGAGATCACCGTCCGATACAAGCTCTATGTGCGCAAAGCCTTTGAAATCTTGCGTATCTTTATCCAAACCCATGCGAATTTCTTTGATTTCAGAACCTTGAGCAAAAGTTTCTCGCAATAAATCTTGCGTCACGGAATAATCCAAATTCGCGACAAACACGACGCGTTGGCCATCTATTTTTTTCGGCGGATCTTTCGTAACTGCGTCAGCCTTCTTTACTTTATACGGTTTACAAACCATTACAAATCCTTCCCAGTCTTCGCCGTCGAATTTCAAAGCTTCGTCGCGATCGGCGACGTTGTGAAAAGTGATTATAGCGATGCCACGAAAACGGCCCGAATCAGCAAATACCATACAATCGACGCTATCGACATCTAAACCTTCCTCATCAAACGCAGCTCTTATATCCTCCTCCATTTTGTGAAAAGGGATACCTCCGCAATACATCGAGCGCTGTGCGACTTCATCGGATTCGTCTACATCTCGTTCCGTTTTCGATGGTAACATCTTCGCCGGAACAAACTCTTTTTGCGCTTCTTCACCAGCCGCCACGGGATCATCTTCGCACTCGTCTTTCTTTTCTCCGTCGTCGTTATCGTTATCTGCGGCGCCCTCTTTTCTCTTTCTCTTCTCTTCCCTTTGTTGTTTTCGCCGCTGAATCGCCGCGTCGAGCTTTTCGCGTTTCGTCATCTTTTTCAACCTCTCTGGCTTTACGTTTTTACCTCCACCGCCATTCGTCGCCGCCATCTCCGCTCGCTTTTTCGAGCACTCCATACACGCCGGTTTGGCTTTGAGCAGCTGCTTAGCGGAGAACTTCTTCGCGACGAGCGTCTGCTCGCATATTCGGCACGTCATCTCCGAGCTAAGTATGTTAAGCTCTTCAACTTTTGCATTCGCCGCGTCTGTTCTGGTTTGTCTTATTTTTCTCTTCTTCTCTTTTCCTTTTTCTCCTTGCTGTTGTTGTTGTTCTTCCTCATCCTTCTTTCTTTTCTTCTCTTGGGAGTTATCGATCGTTCGTTTCTTAAAAGTCTTTTCTTTCCTTTGCTCCTTGCTCTTCTTCTTCACCTTCTTCTTCTCGTCGTCGTCGGCGTCTGCCTCCTCGTCGAGGACCACCATTATTCTGTTGTCCGAGCGAAACAAATGAAATGTCGAAAAACTGAGAAAAAAAAGTCAAAAAGAATCTAAAAATAAAAAATACACCACAACAACTTTGACCACGCGACACTTTAACGCGTAACCAGAAGCGGGACGGTTGTCAAGATGGACGAGAAAGAGTCGGTATTCGCGCTGATTACTAAGGTGTCACCATCGCCGTCATCGAACGTCGAAGCCGATGAAGTCGACGAGGACGACAATAAACAAGAAGGAATAGAAGAGGAAGAGGAAGACGAAGAAAGCGAAGAAAAGACGAGAAAAAGATACAAGAGCAAATACTCCGGCTCGATCCATCCATCTGCATTCCCTACGTTTGGTGTTAACGATAGACGTTTAGCTGCTAA
>Ga0115000_10003126_pt1 | contig 13905 bp, 2 predicted proteins | sample ArcticOcean_MG_C_6_FD_89690 | JGI IMG/M metagenome (GOLD analysis project Ga0115000, IMG submission 89690) | Marine microbial communities from western Arctic Ocean - ArcticOcean_MG_CB8_128 | ecosystem: Environmental > Aquatic > Marine > Oceanic | place: Arctic Ocean: Canada Basin | collected...
ACTTGTAATGATGGTACTTGCTTAATAGCTTATGGCTAGGCAAAATTGTAAAAGTTCTAGTTGATGATACTGACTCTTTAAGAGAATATTGGGAAAATAGGTTAGATGAAGTCTTACCAAAAGATTCAGAGTTATGGTCTTCTATAGATTATAATAAAGAACTTTTTGGGTTACAAGAATTCAAAGAAGTAATAGGATATGTCGATCTGCCAGCTAGCTTAACCCGCTAGGTGGTAGGTCTTCACCTATAACCCTTCATTCTGAACTCCCAGCTTATAAGTGAATTTCCCCTTTTTTGAGGCACGCTTCTTGTATCGAAGGCGTCTTTCCTTTAGTTGTTTGAGTACTGCACATTTTTCATACTCTTCTCTATCCTCATCTTGAAAATACTCAATTAGAACATCAAATACTGAAGCCTTATCGTAATCTGTTAGTAACCAAAACAAAGTATCAGGAAAAACTGTAAAATCATACTCACTCATAATTAACTTATAAGTATTATTCATAGAATGATATTTCACTATTTCTTTTTCCTCCTCTGTCATTAGCTCTACATCTCTATCTTCCGGGTCATAAAAAAAATTATCTAAATTTTCACTCATCAATTTATATTTTAATTTAACATTATTCCAAATCAAACCATTTTAATTTATCTCCTGCATCAGTAAAGAATTCTTTACCTACTAGCACGTTTCTCCAGTACTTACGTAATTTAGCATCTCCTTTCTCATATTTTCCAGATTTTCTCTTATATCTTTCAAGATCTCCACCAGTTAATACTGAAATCATGTCTGATACTAACTGAGTCGATAGTTTACCATAAGCTTCAATACTTGTTAAATTCGCAGCCGGTGCTCTTAGAATATCATAAAAAGAACTTCCAAACGGATTATAGAATAACATCTCACCCTGTACACGTTTTATATTATAAAGCATTTGATTTTCAAAAGCAGATAATGGTTCATCCTCACCATCCGGCTTAAGTAAACCTGCCGTAAAGTATAAAAATACCAATCCTAATGCTTCTCCTAAAGATCTTCTAAGATTAGCTTGTTGATGAGAATTAAGGTCCTTATATCTTTCATTCATAGTTAGGAATTGTAATTTAAATAAATCTTTTCTTATATCCTCTAGAAATCTAACTGTAGTAACATAGTTTCCTTCCGCTACAGTTTGTAATCTTTCATTAAAGTCGGCTTTTTTAAATTCAGACTTTTTATCATAAAACAATTTCTCTACCCCTTGGAATCTACGTAGGTAACCAGGTCTTGTCCATTTACGGAATTGGAATGCCCATCTACCAGCTGCATATTGTTGCAAAGCAGATCTATCTTTATTGTTATATATACCATGCAGTCTTTGGTATACAGCATGCATTTTTTCAGTAAATTCAGAACGTTGTTCTAAACTGAATTGATTTTCAACTTCAGAATTTAATTCTAATCTTCCGTCTACTACTGTATAAGCATCATATAAATTTATTTTTCCTGTAGAGATTGTAAATTCTGTATTTATCATCAGGGATAAACCCAGTTGAGTCTGGATCATATGCTCTCCTGAAGTCTGTAAAAAGTAGAGGGCCCCTAAATCAGCTCGCATACCTAATTTTCTATGAGACATTCTCATACCGTATTCATCAAAATCTTGCTGAACATCGAAGAGTTCATTTAGTAAACCAATTTTAGATTGGGGAGTTCTTGATAATACATCTGCCGCAAAACCAGACATATTTGCTGTGTAATAACCTTTTGCTTTTGTCCAGTTTTTTACAGTATAATGTTCACCCGCATACGCTTCTATCGCATTCATCATAGATCCGAATGTTACATTTGATAAAGCAGCATGCTTATTCAGTGCCATAACTCTTAAACTTCCATACTGTAATATTGCGTCACCAAGTTGTTCTACATTAAAGGTCTTCTCACCAACTCTAATAGTTCCTTCTTGTTTTTTACGTTTACCCCATACTTGCGCTTGCATATAATCCTGAAAACGTGCAAATCCTTGAGAGTTTATTCCAGCTTCAGTCTGTGGTTTCTCCGTAACTGGGTCCAGGATTGGCATACCGGATTTAAGTTTTGTAACTCTCCTGTTTTTAATAAGTTCACCAGCACCTTCTAACTCTGGTGTAATCTCATTCATTTCTTGGAAGTTTACAGCCATTGTAAAAAATCTTTGTAAACCATCTGTTAAATCATAAGCTACATCTTCAGGGCTTAGTTGCCCCTCTTCATTTCCTATAGTTCTAACATAATGAATTGGGACATAATCTAATGGGTTTCCACTTTCGTCTGTGTATTCCCCATAAGAAACATTATCTACTTGTCTTACTGTCATTTCAAGTATAGATTCTTTTACTGCATCATAACTTCTAGTAATTATACCTCCTTCTTTCTCCGTTATTCTTTCACCTGCCGATGCTCTAAGAGATGGTAATGCTCTCTTCTTTCTATAACTTGCTGGTAATAAACTTTGAGCATATGTATAATTTTCTTCATAAAAATCATAAAATACTCTTCTTGGATCTTCTTTGCTCATTTCATTAAGAGCTTGCATCTTAGGACTTAAATAATTATTTGGGTTATGTTCTGCATAGAACAGATTCCAATTTAGTTTGTCTAGATGGGTATTATCTTCTATAAATTTATCTTGAAGAGCTTTAAACTCTGGTGTATGCAGTCCTACTATACTTCCTGTAACTTGTCCTTTTTCAGTAGTCTCTAGCATAAAATCAAATACTGCTCTATTTGAATAGAGATTTACACCTCGGTTATGTTGAAACTTCTCTAAAGCTTTCGTTACTTTCATAAGGCCCTCAGTAGTAGAAGTTCCATTTCGTAAATTTATTGTAGCTTCACTTACCTTTCTTCTTTGTATAGCAACTAGTTTACTTACCATAGCAAGTGTAGTATCTGTAGAGTCTCCTAAACCATCTGCCCATCTAGCCGCAGCTGATATGTCTCTTGGCGCAATTAATAACTGAGCTTCTAATGCTTTTATACTCATACCAGGATTTTTGCTTAATCTTCCTAATGCCTCAGCAATCATTGGTCTTATTAAAGCTGCATGTTCAGTTTTTACAAGCTCTCTCTTTGCTATAGCTGGTTGAACATAGTTCTCTAAGAGATTCTTATACCCAGACTCTGCAAGCATAGGAGCCATTAAAGTTATGTTATCTAATATATCGTATACACTTACAAAATCTAATATTTGGCCTAAGTTCTTTGCGTTTAGTCCTCCTGTCTTTTGTAGACTTTTTAATTTTTTATAAGCACTGTTTATATCTCTGACCGCACGTTTAGTATATAGAATTAATCCTTCTTTCTCAGTAAGCTCATCAAGTTCCTCATGTAATGTTTTTATTGCCGTTAGGTACTCAGAACTATTTTGTGCTTTTTTATACTTAACTATTTTTGTAGCGATTCGATCTTTAGCCTTTTGGAATATGGTTAATAATTTATCAGCGTCTTCTTGTTGTTTTATCCCAGCTTCATCGGTTTCGGGTGATACGTAACTAATAGCTTTCTTTATAAGTTTAGACTCTATAGGCTGCATATTAGTTAATTTATTTAGTACTTGTAAATTAGTCTCCGGGAAAGATACCTTAGCAAATGTGATATTTCCTTCGTTATCAACATTTACATCTGCTTCTAAAGGTAAAATATTTATTTGGTCTATCTTGATACCCTTCTCTTCAATTATATGCTTATATATAGAAAGCTGTAATCGATACTTATTAAATAATGTATTTGTTATACCTGATAGAGCTCCTATAAAATTAGGTAATCTTTGTTCTATAGTAGCAAACTTCCCTCTTGCTTTTGTTTTTAAATCCCATATTATTTTTCTTCCATCTGATGTAAGCTCAATAATATCAGCAGTACCTGCTACCAAATCAGATTTATCTGCTATTAAAGTTTCTGAGTACAGAGTACTTCCTGCAGCTTCTTTCTCTCTTACCCATTCACGTAATTGTGGTATAGCATTTCTAAAAGCTGTTTGTTGATTCTCCGGTACACTATTTATTAACTCATCTAGGCTTCTTTTTTCTATTATGCCCTGCATTAGATTGTGTAGCCCTGTCCCCATATCATCTCTTAAGAAATCCCATAGATTCTGAACTTTATCTGCCGTGTTAAAAGGGCTACCTTCTTTTTGATTCTTAGCGGCTACTTTCTCTGCCATTTCTTGTTGTTCAAAAGGATGTTGGAATATCTCCATTAAGCTGCTTACACGGTTTAATTTTACACCATCTTGCATATAGTAGTTATTACTAGCTGTAGGGGCAACAATTTGTTTACTCTCTGCTAGCAACTCGTTTAAAGCTTCTTTCTGGGTAAAAGTTTTTAAATATGGAATCTTTGTAGATGCATATCTACCCACACGCCTAAACATTGTTTTAGCCTTATCTCCCATATTAACTACATTTCCATCCGAATTTCTGAATTCAATTTTAGAATTCTGTAAAGCATAGTATTTATGAATACCTATATTTTCTACGCTTAGTCCTCCCGGATTCACATTCTCTATAATAGCTGATGCTGCAGGCCCTAAAATATCATATAACTGACTATTTAAGTCGTTTATAGATTCTTTTATACCAATTCTATTAAAGAATCGTTTAATAGAATCCCAAACCTTTCTTAATGTTCCCATTAAACCTGAGCCATAATCTTCTTTAGCAACTTCATTTGTATAGGTCCCTACAATATACTTTCCTAAGATTTGTCCTGCGGCCTCTTTCTTAAACTCTAAGTCAGTGGTATATAATCCACTATAGTCTTTAAGGACCTGTTCATAGGTTTGAGTACTTCCTACTAGATTTATTAATCTATCAAATGAAGGGTTATCCATCATTTCTACATAAAAGTGACCTGCTTCTTCCGGTAATGTGTAACGATCTCTTTCATTATCTACCTTAACTACTCTATTAGCCATATCTGCCACACCAATAGCATCTACTCCTAATTTAACTTTAAGACTATCGTATTTTTCTACAGGTATCCCAAAGTTTTCCATTAACCAAGTTTCTATCCTCTGGTCTAATTCGTTTAGAACTGCTGTTTTTACATTAGGAGTTAGTCTAGGCATTAAACCGCCATTTGTTTCACTGCTATTAGACTCATCTATTCTCTGATCTAATGTTATTTCCGTTATATCTTTAACTGGAGTCGGTTCATGCATTAAAGCATTGCTTGGGTTCATACTCTCTACAACAACATTATCAGCCTGCATCTCTACATGTCTAAATCTTGTACCTAGAGGAGTAATCTCTTCATAAATCCCCCCTCGAGCTGTACTCCGCTTAAACTTAAAGAGTCTAAATTTATCTCCAGTAAAGGCTTTAAAATATCCTACATATTCTTGAACTCCTACTTCTAAACTATCAACGAATATCTGTGGTGTTTGTTTTTTATGAATAAAATATTGATTTTGGTTAAGGCCGTGGGCTTTTCTTAATACATCACTGGTTTCTAAAGACTTAGAATCTATAGTCATTAAAAGACCCTGTTCTGTATACATGTTTCTTATAATCTGTTCTACAGCATTATCATCAAAGTAATTTTCATATCCCATACTACGAGATTCTTTTCTGAAATAATCAGTTAAACCTGCAGATTGCCAGTAAGAAATAGGAATTAAATCTACAAAAGAGTTAGGCCCTAACATAAATCCAGATGTTATCACTGCGTACTTAACTAAATTCTGTGCTAGAATTCTAACTTCATCTCTAGGATCTTGTAATAACTCTGCCCATCTATCTGTAATTAAGTTTAATTGGGGTGTACCCAGTCGTGTAGTATTATTAAAAGCTATAGTTTGTAAAACATTATCTATACTCACATTATTTTCATGGCCGTATAACATACCTAAAAATGGATCATTTGTTAATCCGTACTGTTCTTTTATCCGGGTTAAAGCTTTAAGTAATGATCCTTCTGCAGTAAATAAATATTTTTGTACTGCTTCATTCTTTTCGTATATCATTAGTCCAAATGGAGAATTCTTTTTGGTGAATGAATAGTATAATGCCATTCCATTTATTACATCTGTTAATTCAGGAGTAAGAGTTCTATCTAGTTGTCCTGTAGTCGTAGCTATCTTATTCTTTAGCTCAAGGAATCCTGGAACATTATATGGAATGAACTTTGATGTATACGAAACAGCTGCATCTAGTCCATATTCTCTAAACGCCTCTAATCTAGAGGTAGAATTCCCAATATTTATAGAAGCTTGTCCAGTATTAAAAGACTCAACAGCTCTATTATAGCGTTCAAAATAACTTAGACGGCTTGTATTCTTTAAAGTTTCAGGACTTACAGCAGTATTAAACCTGCTTAAATCTCTTGCTACTTTACTATACTGTAAAAAATCAGAGAGTATTTGTGTTTGGGGGACTTTAAACTGGTCAGCGCTATAATCAATTATTAGAGATTCTTCTAAAGAAGTTTTAGATGGAGTGTATGCAACATTATTATTATAGTGTATATCAGTAAACTCTATTGTTGTACCTATCTTTCCTACTATGTCTTTAGCGATCTGTATATCAGCCATTTCTGGGCCAGCTAAAGCTCTTAGCCTAAAGAATTCTCTTAAAATTGGTTGATTAATAAAGTCTAATGTAATAGAATTATTAAATCCAATTCTATTTAAGAGGGCTACAACACCGCTATTATATACTGTTACACCAACTCGACCAATTCTTTGGTACTTAGCATTATCAAGTGATTCATTCTGATCCTCAGATAAATAAGTAGAAATATAATAACCATCGAAACCAAGTACTCTACTTAAGTCCGTATGAGTCTTTTTGCCGCCCGCTTCTATATTAATTTCATAGCCATTCTGTAGAGAAACATCCATCTGTTGCGCCATAGCATGACCAGTAGCTTGTAAAGAAAAGAGACCGATTAACATTCCAGCATCTTTATTAATTTTTTCTAAATACATATCTGCAGCAAATGAATTTATATTCATACCTGAAATATCTGGAATGAATCCTAATTTTTCATATTGCGCTAGTTTTTTGGTGTATGTAGGTGAATCTAAGGGGTCTAATATCTCTTGAGCATGTTCTTTAGCTGTAAGGATACTATTACTTATATCAAATATTGCATTACTAATAGCTTCATCAGACAGGCCTTCAAATGATTTACTTTCATTATATTTTTCTAAGCTGAATGCGCTTATTTTCTCTTTAGATTTAGATAATTCGGGGAACATAAGATACATTTTATCTACATCAAAATCAGATCCCATAATAGTAGTAACCTCTGCAGGGAATAAAATTACACCTCCCATATTTTCAGGTAGTATCCTAGTTATCTTGAGAGATAGCATAGAGTTTTTTCCTTGTGTAGGAATTCTATAACCTATTAAATCAAGAACATCTAAATCATTCGTTACATCTCCAGGTTTTAATCCTAATTTAACTGCTACTTCATAAGGAAGAGCTACTTCAGCGTAAACACCTCCGTTCTTATGTTGTTTTAATTCAAGTGTTTTATCAATACCAAATCCGAATTCAGCTACCTGAACCACACTCATACCATTAAAACGTTGTTTTAAGACTCTATTTTTAAATAGTGATAACAATATACTTTCAAATCTTTTTGCAAATGGAGGAAAAGCTAAAGGAGCTGCAAATCCATATGTATCCATATCATTTACAAGTTCATCTATATCTAAAGCTAGATAATAATTATCAGGTAATGCCCTGCTATCTAAACTTTGTGTAATTACATCCCGTGTCTTTTGTAAAAATTTTAATTCTTCTTTAGCATATTGCTCTTCACCTATTTCAACTCTATTATCTAAAGCATTTTCGTATTCTTTAACTCCTAATTCAGATACTAACTGATCATGAGATCGTTTAATACGCTCTGCATAAAGATCATTATAAAGATTCTTTATGCTCTTACCTTCTATCTTAGCATTGAATACATTATAGTTCGTTTCGTCTAATATATTTAATAAAATTAATTTAGCTCTCTGTGTACCATCTAGAGCATCTCCAACTTTTGTTTTAATCACTTGAGGACTTCTTAAGTGGGTTGACGGTAAGTAATTAACTTTTATAGTATTTATATCTTCAGTATAATCAAATACACCACTAGCTCCAATCTTTAAAGCAGATACAAAGTTCACCATATCAATAGGATTATTTTTATTTTCCATACGAATTCGTAACTGGTTCAATGTAAGCTTATTTTCTCCCGGTGTTTCCTTATACAGCTCTGTAAACTCTCTAAGTAATGGAATAGTTGAATGTTTAATTTGCTCCCATATAATACTTTCATTACCTTGAGAATCAATAGATAATCTATCTCCGTAGTAATAAGTCTTTCTTGGGTCTAAGTACAAAGCACGACTTTCTCTATCTCCCATTAGCCCTTTAGACCAGTACTTATTATATGCATTATCATGTGTATCAAGCCAAGAACCATCAGATTCCATTTCGCTTTTATGAAATTCTAGAGTAGTAAACCCTTGCGCATCTGTTGAATTAACTTTTCTATAAGCACTTGAGATTCGTTTAGCCTCTTTAGTATTAGTTCCTGAAGCTATTAGCAGATCGAATATAGCTGCCTCTCTATCTCTAAAAACATCATTTAAGACTGCATGTGAAAATTGGGGTTTAAGTCCATACTGTTTTTCTTCATTCCATACAGCATCGGTTCCTGGAGTAATAGGTCCGTATGCTCTTTTACCGGCATCAATAATAGGATTACCTGTTGAATCTGTTTTGTAGTAAGCTAAATCAGGACCAAAAGTTGTATTAATATAAGGTTTGTATACCAAATCATTTACTGCAAACTCTACTAAAGCTGGTGATATATCTCCTTGAAGCATTTTACCGGTAATAATTTCAGAAGGTAAGCTTACATTAGTATATGAGCCATTATTTTGTTTTTTAACAACACCGGCTAATTCCAATGCTTCAATGGTTCCTGTGATATTCTCTTTTACATATCTAGTAAGACTATCTCCTATAGCAACTCTCTGACTCTCAACGGTAGCCATAGAACTTAGATTTTCAAATGCCATATTTAGTCTCCCACTTGGGGAAAAGAAATTATATTTAGGCTCATTTAGTAATGGGAACGCTATAAAACGTAATCCATTACCTTGATTATCTCCTTTAACCTCTTGGTAATGTACATTCTCCTGCTGTTCATTTAAAGGTATAGGATTATGACCGAATAATTGCTTATTTGTTTTAGCTATTCGGGCTAATTCGCCGTATACTGCAGGTCTTAAGAGATCTACAGCAGTTTTAACCCATCCATCATAGGACCTATCATTTCCAGACGTCCATAATCTTCCGCTAAATCTACCATCTGGAGAAATTTTAGGTAGTTGTATGTATTTAGATTGAGATTTATCTCCTTTTGTACCTGTATTAAAATGTCCAAATGCTAATCCACTATTAAAATACATTGCTACTCTTGTCTGAGCAGCTAACTCCTGATTCATATTATCATAGACTGTAGCTCTCCCTCCATAACCATCTTCTTTTATAGCATCAAAGGTATTTAGTTGGAAGTTAAGACGTACTTCAGGATTAGTTGCTAGCATATCTAAAATTAAATGCCTCATCCCTGGTGTAGGGCTATAGAATGTATCTTTAAATCTAGTCTGTATAACCTGTTCATAGGTTTCATCAGATCTCAACTGTAATGTTGCTTTAGAATCAAATGTATTTAAGTTTATAGCATAAATAACTTTTTTATCTGCGCCTAAAAAAGATCCTGTGTAATGATCTATTGAGAACTTTGACGCTAAGGATGCTATACGTCTTAGGGCAGATGTTTCACTTCCAGGTAAATAGGGACTTGAAGGGATAGCTTTTTTTAATCCTCTTAGAATATATTCAAAAGATTTTGATCCCACCATATAAGTATGTAAATCTTCTATCTGCATAGTTTCATCTTCAAATAATGTCTTATAGGCATCACGTCCTAACTCCATACCTGCATAATCTAATGTATTCTTAAAAGCTCTTAAATACTTTGCTTTATCTCCTAACTGAGCTAATCGTTGAGTTTCTTTATAAAGTGTATCGAGTTTAGTAACCGCTTCAGTATTTATTAAGTCTACTTGTCCTGTAGCTGGGAGAAATAAATCTGTATTAGTTCTATTATCAACCCACTTAGTAATAACTTGTTTTACTAAGTCATTTCTATTTGTTCTTATTACCTTTCCTACACCATCCTGAATAACTAAGGTTAAGAAATCTATATTTTGTTTATTAAAGTGAGAAGAAAATTTATTTTGCCATTGTTTAGTCTGTGTTCCATAAAGCTGAACTACTTCCTTTACTAAAGGATGAGATCCGGTCTCTGCTAACTGCGTTAACTTGGAAACAACATTACCTGTAGGTGTATTTGCAAGAGCTACAGATAAATAAGAGTATACCTCATCAAATGGGTGAAACATATAGTTTCCAAATACTTTTCCTTTTTCCGTAGTACGTATAAAACTTAAACCAACTTTAATATCTCTAGATAAACTCTCTTTAACTGGAGTATTAAAGAAATTAATATTATAAATATGTTGTTGAGTTTCAGATTCTATTTCTTCTAAATCTGTTATAGCAGTTTCTTCACTACCAACTTCTTCTACTATTTCTGAGGCTTTATTAAAATCTATTCCTCCATTTTGTTTTACTTTATATTTAACTCCAAGAGCTTCTAATCCTTTTGCAGCTAGAGTAATAAATCCTGGGCTTACTATATTCCCATACTTACCAGGTTTATCATACCATACAGACGGTTCTGATACTATAGCATATGTTTGTCCTAGTATTCTGAGGTTTTCACTCTTTGTTTCTAATTCTTTTATTTCTATAGCTTTTTTTGCAATAGTTTGTCTGACAGCTTCGTAAGTATTCTTAATTATATTTCCTTTACCTAGCTGCTCTGCCCAAGTTTCTCCATAGTTAGCTTCTAATATTTTTGCAAGCTGGAAGTTAATACCTCCTACAATCTCTTGTACTTGTGGTGTAGTAAACCCTTTCTTTTCTCTTAATTTAGGTACTTGAGTATTTGAATAAAATGCGGCCTCTTCTTTAGTATAATAAGTATAATCTCTAGTATTCAGATCTCTAAATAAACGTTGAATATCATTCTTCATCCCCATCATATTCTTAAGGTAATACATCAACTCTTTAAAGAATTTTTTTATTGTAGCCCCTAAACCTTTTGCATCTTCATTTAATTTAAACTTCATGAACTCACTTGCTAAACGAGTTTGTATAGCACCTTCACCAGATTCATTAAAGTTCTGTACAACTTCTAATTCTATAGTTGACTTCTCTTCTGGAGTTAAATGTAAATCATAGATACGTCTAAAAGCTTCCCAATATAAAGTACCTTCTTGAGCTTCTTTAGCTATAGTAATCATTCCTCTATGGTAATACCCATATGCTTGTCTACCATCTTTCAAGGTCATATACTTTAATCTATCCATAACAGTAAGCCCTTCTTGTCCAAATCTAGATAAGAACCATTGACGTTCTGTTTCCGTTATTAAAGCTGTATTACCTTCTAACTCTTCATACTCTCTCAGTTTAAATTGGTCATCTATCTTATTTGGATCTATCTCTACGATAGTCTGGTTACCTGCAGTACCTTCTACATAAGTTTCTGCTGTAAGAGGAGTAGTTACTGTCATTGTACCTCCAGTAGTAGGAAGCGGTCCAGTCATTAACGCATCTAACTCAGTAGTTTCTTCTTCTACTACCATTTCAGGTGTAATCATCCCTTCTACTTCCACAGCCCCTTCTAGAAAAGAAGGTACATCCTTTTGTGTTGCTTTTGTAATATCATCAGCTACTTCAACATAGATAGCAGAGTTATGAAATTGTTGTTCGTTTACTCCTGGGATGTCTGTTGTTAGGATTCCTTCTGTTGCTAAATAATCTAGATAATTTTTATAAGCCTCTTGTCTTAGAGGGTTAAAATATGAATCACTAGTATTTATTTTATTCTTTGCTACGTGGTAAACCTTAGAAGCCAGGTGTTCTTCAATAGCAGTTTTTAATTCTCCAGATGCTAAATTTAATGTTTTACTACTGATTAATGGATTTGTCTGCACTGCTTGTCCGGCCAGTCCTATAATAGGTCCTGGGGTAGATAGTAAATTGCCCGCTTCATCATACAATTTAAAAAAGAATTCTTTGCCCTCTAAAGCATTTAATAAATTATTTCTTTTAAATTTCTCACTTCCTTCCATATTATACTGAATTCCAAGTACTTGGTTTTGAAATGGGATTTTTATAACAAAGTTATCCATTGCAAGTATCTTAGACATTTTCCCTCCTAATTTAAATTGATCATCTTTTCTAACACCTAGTGGGATATGAACTATTTGATTTACAATAGCCTGCTTATCTTTTGCTGTTAGGTTATCATCCGTAAGCGTGCTTAAAATACTTTGGATAGCCTTTTCGCTTAGGGTTGATGTTGAGAGTCGTATAGGAACCATTCTGCCGCTAGAAGATTTAACTGCTGCATATACATATCCGTTTTCAGAATATACAGACCTATGACTTGGTACCTGTGTATTATTATATACAATACCCGATTCTCCTTGATGAATTCCTAAAGTTATATCTTCTCCAAGAATTGTTATTGGTTGCTGTATAGACTGGCCAGCATAACCTTTTTGGTTAATTACAAAGCCATTTGTTTTTCCGGCTATCGTAGCACGAATATCAGCAGTAGTCTTCTGCGCAATAAGTTTATTAATTTTCTCTCTTAGCTTAGCATTTTTTAAGTTTACCCTGCTACCGCGGACCAATTCAGATAAAATAATACTTGGGTTAGATGCTAGACGTATCGTAACGACAGGGTCAGTAGAATTTGAATATGGATTAATAGGTTCTATCCTAAGTATAACTTCGGTACCTATCCCTACTTCTGAGCTGTTAGCTAAATCTAGTCTATATATATCAGATACAGCTATTGAGTCTGCATTAACAACTAAAACTTGATATTCACCTTCTGTTCTGAGTTGTGCGAGAGTCTCAGACTCAATTACTCTTTCTCCTTCATTAATAGGTTGGTTATTCTTATCAACCTGGGGCACAAAATAATGTAAAGTTTTTACTCTTTTTGATCCTTCACTCAGTAAACGTTGTTCTTCTTTAGTTAAATCTTTAGCATTCTTAATTGTATATGCATTACCACTAGAATTAACATACTTTGGAAGACGATTACCATTAGCATCTCGAACAGTTAGCCATCCTTTAGGTGCTATCTTAGGATCGTTATTAGTAATAGCTAAGAACTGAGCAAGAAAAGCTCGTGGATACGATGCATTAAGAACCTTTACATTATCCGTTGTAGGAGTATTCTTAGTAACTACAGTACTTTCTTGCTCTACAGTTGTCAGTCCTGTCTCTGTGTTTGTAGTACTTTCAATAACAGCAATGAGCTCCTCTTTTGCCTGCTCTTCTTCAGGAGTTACTTCTACTACATCAGCAGCTATAACTTCAAGTTGATTTACTTCTACCACAGCTTCTTGTTGAGCTAGTATATTTTCTTGTGTATTTTCCTCTACTACGGTTTGGTTTCCACTTGGGGTGGGGTTACTCGTTGTATTGGCTGCATTAATTTCTGTGTTCTGTTTTCCCTCAGCGCTTTCAGAGCTCTCGGTCTCTGCCACATCGGTAGGCATAAGATTTCCTTCTGTAACGGGGCTGGTAACATTGCCAGGAGTTGCGACTGTTTCATTGTATTCTTCTTTTAAATTATTAATTTCATTTTGAATAGCATTACTAAGTTCTATATTAGCTTTCCGTAATACTGTCTCTCTTAAGACTCCTGATAAAGGTTCTCCATTTATATCTTTAGCTACTAACCTATGAAAACCTCTAGTCTCGTATGCAACTACATATTC
>Ga0115000_10003127_pt1 | contig 13905 bp, 6 predicted proteins | sample ArcticOcean_MG_C_6_FD_89690 | JGI IMG/M metagenome (GOLD analysis project Ga0115000, IMG submission 89690) | Marine microbial communities from western Arctic Ocean - ArcticOcean_MG_CB8_128 | ecosystem: Environmental > Aquatic > Marine > Oceanic | place: Arctic Ocean: Canada Basin | collected...
GACTAGAATTGCTGAGGCTGATTTTGTTGATGATGTAAACTATACACATGGAGACAGAAAGTTTTCAATTTCTGTAGATAAAACACAAGATTTATCAGATCTCGAAGAAGAACCTGAAGATGAAGAACCGCCTGCAGAAGACCAAGAGCCTCCTCCAGAAGTTACCGGTAATAAAGAGGTTGATACACTACCCGGTCCTCCATCGTTTAATAATGGTGCAACTGAGCAAGGCGATGACGCTGCAACAACGCTAACACAACCTCAAAAAGAAGGCGCGCCTGAAGGAGAAGCTGAAGAGCTGGATCCAATATACGAAACTATATTCACAGGCTCACTAGGTGGTCAAGCATTTGCAATTGAGCCAGTGCCTAGATTTACCAAAAGACCGGGTGATTTAGTACTGCAAGGTTCTCACAATTCATTAATATGTCTAGGGACAGACAGAGGGTGGAATGTTAACGATCGACCTGAAGAGTCTGAAAATAGTAATGCACACACACCTGAAGGTGAAGGATTAAGAAGCTTTTCAGGGACTGTTGATATTGTAGCAGGAAGAGGAATATTTGCGGGCGAATTAAACCCAGATAAAGACAAACTAGTAGGCACTGAGCCTCGTATTATCGAAAACACCCGCGGTTCACTAGAAATAGATAAAAATCCTGCTGCCTACTTCGGCGACGAGATAAGAAAAGAAATAAAATTTAATCGCCAAGATGTTGCTGTAGAAGGCGATCCCGACTTTGTTCATGACGCATCTAGAATTTATGTCTCCATGAATACAGATGGTGATGCCAATTTAGGTTTAGACATTCACACACCAGAGTTTGTAAAAGCAGCGGGCGCCGAACCTATTAGTGAAGCACCCTATGTTATTTTAAAATCAAACGAAATAAGAATTGTCTCTAGGCACACCAAAGAAGAAAATGATCGACCCAAACAAGAAGGCTCTATTAGAATTGTAAGGGAAGATGAAGATCCGACCAAAGCATGCACCATTACAATGTTACCTGGTGGAAAAGTTCTAATAGATGCTGAGCAAATTGTAATAGGTGACGGTAGAAATAATCAAACATTTGTAGGCGATGGCGCAACAGAACAAATGGTATTAGGGAATACCTTGACAGACTCTGTCCTGCTACCATTCCTACAAGCAATAAGAGATAATGCACCTACTTTCTCTCAAGGCGCTAGTCCTAATGTACTGGCACCTGCTGTTCTAGCTGCTACTATTCAAGTACTGGCAGCTCTTGGTGACGGCGGATCTGAAAATTCAATCTTGAGCAAAGTAGGAAAGATAAAGTAATGGCTTTGAATGCAGGAAAATTAGAGGCCGCGTTAAAATCTGCTCTTAAATCTGCGCTGGATGCTGAGCAAGGTCCAGCACCTGCGGAGGGCGACGGTCATAGAACAAAATTCTGTAATGCTGTTGCCAAGGCTGTTTCAAAAGAAGTAGTTGATCACATAGTTTCTAACATGGAAGTCAAAGGAATTATGATTCAAGTAGATCCTGCCTCGTATGTTATCTCTGTCTTCGGAGGAATGGGAATACCTGCAATTAATTTTCCAAACCCACCCTTACTTCACAAGCAAATGAACGACGGCATAGGGTTGATTAAATAATGGCACTCAACGCTAGTCAGCTACACACTTCTATGAAAGGAACACTAAAGTCAGAGTTAGATTCAGCACTAGGACAAGCGCCTGCTGAGGGTGATGGTCACAGGGTAAAGTTTTGTAATGCAATAGCTAAAGCACTTTCAGAAGAAATTGTCAAGCACATTGAAGAAGACTTGGAAATTGTAGGTGTCAAGGTAGAGTTTCCTGGCGGCACGTATCTTATGACCAGTTTCGGCGGTTTTGGTGTTACTCCTATAGCAGGTGTAATAATCCCAGGGACGCCCATTATTCCATTCATGCAAACAGCTCCTTTATTCTTCAGCCAAGATCCGCTACAAAAAGTAAATGGTCGAGGATTGATCAAGTAGTCAACTCTAGTACACACACACTTGCGGCCATGTATACTTACTCCTTGTAGGAGTGTGTCATGACAACCACTAACAATCGAAAAGTCTATAGCTTTAAGAGTGTAGGTGAACTTGATGTTGATAACAGAAAAAACACTGAGACAAACAAACAAAAGTTACCTATTAGTATCGCCACACCGGTGCAGCTAGGAAATAATAACTCTCTGCTTAAGATGCATACTGATCAACTTAAGGCGGTGGCTGATAACTTTCGTAACATGATTATGACTAATCATGGCGGACGGCTTGGATTTTATGATTTTGGTGCCAACTTAGAAGAATTAACTTTTGAACTAGGTTCTGAGGATGGAGATGCTGAAGCTACTAGAAGAATAGCTAGAACAACGGCAAAGTACATGCCCTACATAAACCTAGACACCTTTGAACCATTTGTTGAAAAGTTTGATAATCAACATACAGGCAAAGTAGGAATTAGAGTGACTTATACAATACCTTCGATATCCACTGATTTAAAGTCAGTTGAAGTACTATTATACGTAGCGGGATAATATAATGGCAATTGACGTACAAAAGAGAATTAAAAAAGAAAAGATTAGAAATTTTGTCGCAAAGGACTTCGATTCTTTACGCGGTGAGCTTCTAAGCTATGCAAGAATATACTTTCCAGATAAGATACAGGACTTTTCTGAAGCTAGTATGGGTGGACTGTTTCTAGACTTAGCAGCCATGGTAGGTGATACCATGTCTTACTACCTAGATCATCAATTCAATGAGCTTAATCCGTTAACAGCAATAGAAAGCAACAATGTTATACGGCACGTACGAGAAGCCGGGGTTAAACTAGTAGGTGCATCACCAGCGTCTGTGTACATTAGGTTTTATATTAGTGTACCTGCTGAAAAAGATCTACTGGACAACCAGTATAAACCTAAGAAAGCCGCTCTTCCTGAAATTCTAGAAGGCACTGTACTTAAAGCAAACAGCGGCATCACGTTTAACTTAACAGAAGATATTAACTTTGCTAGTAAAGACAAAAATGGAAAACTATCTGCTAGATTCTCTATTAATACAAAAAATGCAGACGGCACCCCGGCAACATTTATCGTGTCCCAAGAAGGGCTTTGCATATCAGGTACAGAAATTACAGAATCGTTCAAGATAGGCAATGCACATGAACCGTTTAGAGAAATTATTCTAACCAATCCTCACATAAGCGAGATTCTGACTGTGTCTGACACAAGCCTGAACGATTACTATCAGGTCGAAGCGCTGTCACAAGACACTGTATATCGTGCAGTTCTTAATATGGGTGATGACAATAAACTGGTTCCTAGAAATCTAGAAATAATACCTGCACCCTACAGATATGTTTCTCGTTTTGACCCTAGGTCAAAAATTACTGTTATGAGGTTTGGTTCCGGAGACGCTTCATCATTTGAAGATGATATCATACCAGATCCTAGTAAATTAGCATTACCACTCTACGGAAAGAAAAACTTTTCTAGGTTTTCTATAGACCCACAGTCACTTCTGAAAACTAGAACACTTGGTATATCACCCAAGGCTACAACACTATCAGTAACATATCGTTATGGTGGTGGGCTAGACCACAACGTTCCTGCATCATCTATCCGGTTTATTGAAGACCTTAAGATGGAATTCAAAAATAGTCCTTCAACGCTAGATGCACAGTCTGTAAGACAATCAGTAGACGTTAAGAATAAAGCCCCTGCACGAGGCGGTTCATATGCGCCTACGCTAGACGAACTTAGAAACCATGTGCCCACTGCTAGACAAATGCAATCTAGAATTGTTACGAAGCAGGACCTACTGTCTAGAATTTACACAATACCAAGTCAGTTCGGAAGAGTGTTTAGGGCGGGAATGAGACAAAGTGATATTAATCCATTATCAACTAACATTTATATTGTGTCAAAAAATGATGAGGGACGTCTGGCAGTTAGTCCTGATGCCCTGAAGGCTAACTTAGCATCGTATCTAAATGAATATCGGCTTATATCTGATGCTATGGATATCCTAGACGCTCAGATCATAAACTTCACTGTTACGTTTGGGATACTAGTTGCACCTAATACTAGTAAGCCTAAGATTGTCCAGAGTGTCATCTCTAGAATAAGCAAGATCACAGAAGTAAAGAATTTTCAAATAGATCAACCTATTGTATTGGATGATATTGTCAACATTATTATTAATACAAGAGGCGTTATTTCTTTGATGAACTTGGAGGTTAAGCCCATCATAGGTTCAACAGACGGAAGAAGATACTCATCAGCTTCATTCAGTTTTGACAATGCAACTAAAGATAGAATGATTATTGGCCCACCCGGATCAATATTTGAGTTGCGCTATCCGGGCGTTGATATTATCGGATCCGCAAAATAGGAGCTAATATGTACTTAATAATCACAGCTAGCAGCGACGCATATATTCAAAACAAAATCATTGACAGCTCGTATAGAACAACAGACGCGAATACAGGTCTGGCCGGCACATTAGACTTATTCAAGCTTTACGGCGAGACATCCTTGCCAGATGATGAAACAACACCGGCGACATATGCACTAGACGTAAATGGCGACGGTACCGCAGAGACAAGCGTTGAGCTGTCTAGAATATTAGTAAAGTTTGACTATGATAAACTGACACGTCAGTCAGCAAAAAACATGGATGTGACCAACAGCAAGTTTAAGGCGTTCTTAACATTAAAAGCAGTCTCAGCAGGTCAATTTACCCCAAAGGACTTTACTGTAAATGTAATGCCGCTAGCACAGTCATTTGATGAAGGTATCGGGAAAAATGTAATATCGTTTCAAGACTTAGACGCATGTAACTTTGTTACTGCATCAATGTCAGGAGCTACAGTAAACCCATGGAATACTGCTGGAGCCGGCGCTCTAGGAGCAGTCGGCGCCGCAAGTAAGGATGCATATAACACAGCAAATTTTGGTTTAGGCAGTACTAGTATCATTGCCAGCCAAACATTTCAGGACGGTGGCGAAGATCTCAGAGTTGATGTTACAAATTTAGTTTCTGCTTCTTTGACGAGCCAGCTAACTAATCACGGATTTCGGGTTTCTTTTTCTGCAGCACAAGAAACTGACACCAAAACAAGATTTGTCAAGCGATTCGCATCCAGACATGCTAAGAATCCATATCTTCGGCCCGGTCTTCATATTGTGTGGGACGACACAGTTACAGATAATAGCTCCAATGCAGTTTTCGATCATTCCAATAAGCTTTATTTCCAGAATTACTTGAGAGGCGAAGAGACTAATCTAAAAATTGGATCCACTTCCTATAGCGGAGCCAGCTGTGCAAGATTAGTAATATCATCAGGATCATTTGCAGTAACCTCTAGTGTTTCATCAGTTGCAAATAACACTGCAGGGACTAGTAGACCAGGACTATACTCAGCTACATTTACTGTCAATTCTAACGATTCGACTGTAATAAGGTCAGGTGATACATATTCTGACAAGGTCTCAGACTTTGCAATAAAAAGTGGTTCACTAGATCTTACTACTGAGTGGCAGCTTTCAGATGGATCACTAACATTTTATACAGGCAGTATAACACTTAGCCAGACAGATCGATACCAGGGAAACTTCACATCTAGAGAGCCAAGTATTAATGTTACAAATATGGCCAGTGAGTATAGAAGAACAGACACTACAAGAATGAGGTTGTTTGGTAGAGATATTGCTGCAGAGTACAAAGAGAAATACGGATCTGTTCCTCAAAAGAGACAATCAGTCATATATGATGAAGTCTATTATCGTGTTGTAGATGCACTTTCAGGTGATGCTGCTGTTCCGGAAAATAGAACACAGAATGGAACCCGAGTATCTACAGACTCTGCAGGTATGTTTTTTGACCTAGATATGGATAACTTGTGTGCAGGTAGAAATTACTACTTTGTGTATACAGTTATAGAAAGAGGTACAGAAACAATACTTCAGGACAAGGATATAACGTTTAGAGTGATTAGCTAATGGCAAGAAACAAGACAATATCTAGTGGCTTTGGCCTATTTTCGGCTAATACCGTAAAATCACTAACTGAAAATAGAGCATCTATAGTTAATGTTACAGCATCAGAGCATACAGGATCTGTTGCACTACACACGTCTGCATCATTTAGATATGACGACCCGGGCAATCCTCTTAAGTCGACACAGCAGCTGAAGCTAGACTGGTCAAAATTTGAAAATCATACGTTTTTTAATTCTGCAGAGGCAAAAGTTAATATGACGTTTGAGACAATCATCAACGGATATCCGTTTGATGGCACATCAGATGAAATATATAAGTTTCAAGACAAGCTAACGGGATTTGAAAAACATGTCTTAGACAGTTTGCCACACTATACAGGCTTCATGAATTTTAACAATTCACAGTTTATCGAAGTTGAAGATCGTGCCGGCATACTCTACCCTGATCTATCTAGAGAAACAACAGCCAAGGCTGTTTTAGATCCAGGTGTAGGCTCGTTTACATATGAGATGAATTTATATGTACCCACAGCTAGAGGCGGAAACGTTGCTGCAGATAAACAAGTAATTGCACAAAAAATCAAAAACAATAACGGCATTACTTTATATACAAAGCCATCACCTGCTAAAGAAATAGTAGTAAGCTACACTGGCCAACCTTCTGATGGAAACAGTATATCCCTAGTTTCAGCTGATGGCACTTCCAAGACATATGAGTTTGATAGTGGGGGAGGTGTATCGGGCGACAATGTTTCAGTAACAATTTCAGGCGACGACGCTGATGCAACTTATGCTGCACTAAAAATAGCTATCAAAAGCGCTTCAGGCCACAACGGAAAAATTACTACTACACATACAGACGACAATAATAATGCAGGAAGTATTACCTTTAAAAGGACTACAAAAGATACAAACGATGTGTCTATTTTAGGGGCTGCTACTATAGGTAATGCAACAATTCCTGCAACAGGTCTAACAACACACTCTGACATTATATTACTAGCAACATCAGGCTCTGTTAGTGCATCTTCAAAGGTAAAAGTAAAAAGAGGCAAGTGGAATCACATTTCTGCATGTCTCAATCGAAACCCGGGAACAAATAGAATTGAAATGTTTGTGGGTGGAAAAAATATTTCAAGATCATCTCAATTTGAAATCTTTGACTTTGCATTTGCTGATGCTGGATTAACAATTGGAAAAGGCACAAACATTACGGCAGCCGGAGATATAACTGCCGTAACATTTAATACATGTCTTTCTGCCAGTATGGATGACTTTAGAATTATTCACAGCGCTCGTTCTGAATCTGCTCTTGATCACGAAAAGAATAGGAAAATTGAGCCTAGAAAAAATCTACGCCTTAACTTCACATTCAATGAGCCGACAGGATCCTACAATAATCAAGCAGTAATCTTAGACCACTCAGGAAATTCTCTTCACTCAAAACTAAGCAGAACAGGCAGCGATTCATACGATCCAAACTGCAGAGTAGATCCGGGTTACGGTAATCCTATGGTTCATGAAGATGCAAGTAGATATCCTGTATTGTTTCCGTCACACCCAGATTTAGTAACATACAATACTCGTCTAATGGTGTCTGCATCCAATTATGATACCAACAATCCCAACATGATTACCAAGCTAGTTCCTGACCACTATCTTCGAGAAGCTCACTTCGCTGAAGGCTTTAGTGATAAAAAAGAACTGGGTGATGTAGAGGACTTGTACGGATATGATACAGATTTCCCAGGCGGCGGAAAAATGGGATCGCCTCAGATTATCGCATCACTTCTTTTTATATGGGCCAAACAATTTGACGAAATGAAGCTGTTCTTAGACCAGTTTGGTAGGGTATTACATGCTGATTATAAAGAAGAAGACACTGTTGCAGATACATTTTTACCATTCATGGCACAATATTATGGATTCGAACTTCCAGATATGTTTCCCAATGCTTCACTAAGCCAGTTCGCCGGAAAAGAAGGACAAGGCACCAGTCAGGCCATGTCTAATCTTTCTTTGCAGCAGATACAGAACTCTATATGGCGAAGAGTCTTAGCAGACATTAGAGAAATTATGAGGTCTAAAGGTACGATTCACGGCATCAAGACATTCTTAAGAAATCTTGGCATTGACCCGGACAGAAGCTTCAGGTTTAGAGAATATGGTGGGTCTAGAACAGGAAGAATAGGCACAGCTAGACAAGAAATAAAAGAGATTGGTCGCATACTTTCATTTACGGGAAGCTTGGCTTCGGGCGCGAAGAACACAGAGACAACAACACTTCCTATCCTGGTAAAGTCTAGGCGACCCGGTGCCAAAACTGTGTACACAAGACCTACCAAAGCTTATACAGACTCCCCACTAATAGTTTCACCATTTCTATCAGGTACAAGAGTGGAAACAGGAACACCTCACACCAAGATAAATTCAGATAAATTTGTCTTAGGCAGCAGCTCTTCATATGCGCTAGGTGGTGAAAACATATTAAGGTCGGGTAACCATACTAAATACGGTATTTCTCCTGAAGCTTCTGATGGATTATTTACTAGTGGTTCATGGTCATGTGAAGCAATGTACATGTACGGTGGGACACATTCTATAAAATCTGTTCAACCTGTAACTCAAAGCTTGATGAGGATGTATGTAACAGGAACTGTAATGAGCACAGCATCTAAAGAGGCTGCTACAGGAACAGTTAAGTTCACAGGACTACCAACAGACGCAGCCACTATTACGCTTAAAGATTCAGAATCTTCGCCTACGTCTAAAACATTTGAGTTTGACACCGGCGGCGGAATTACAGGCGGTAACGTCAGTGTCACAATTGGGGTCAAGGACACAGCTCAGATTGTCGCAAAGAATTTTGTTGCTGCTATAAAAGCAACAACAGCATTGAAAATTAAAGCTCAGCTTCTTGGTGATGGAAGAACTGTACGTCTATCTATGGTTACACCTGGAACACCTACAGTTACTAAAATAGCAACTACTGGGACAACAAATACAGTTATTACACACTTCACTGGTGGCTTTGATGATGAAATTTTAGGATCATCGTTCACCGGCGGAGGCGTAGCCAATATCACTGGCAGAACTATGCTTACTAATTTAGTGGCACTTTCTGGTTCACAAGACTTACAAACTACAGGATCGCTAGTTCTTTTCGCCAGGCCAATTCCTGGTCGACAGCCTTTAGTCATGGCACTGACAGGAACAGATATTTTCGACGGAGACAGGTGGAACATATGCTACGGTCGCATTAGAAATGACTTGTCAGGTACACACATTAGCAGTAGTTACTTCCTTCAAGCATCAAAAGCGATGGGCGATCGGCTAATAATTTCAAATAGAGTTGAAAAACTATTTGACGACCATGAGACTAGCCTGACTACAGAAAAAACAGTAATAAAAATAGCATCACCAAATGCAGTTGACACAGTAACACTAGTGTCACATGATGGTACATCTAAGATTTATAAATTTATGACTGATGGATCCAATGCAACCGGCGTCGTCGATTCCGGTGCTGTTACGGTTCAAATTAACGGTCTTACTAGTGATAATGACAAGACAGAACAGCTAAAATTAGCAATTGAAAACGCAAATGGCCATGGCACTGATGCAGCTGCTGCTGGTTCAATTGTCGTACCGGCACCTAGTTCAACAGTTGCAGCACTAAAGACTGCATTAAACACAGATACGTTTACAATATCAGATGCTGCCGGAAACTCACAAATATTTACTTTTAGAGAAAACACTGACAATGCCACAGTAGGAATTGTAGGGCTTAAGAGTGATACATCCATTGAAGATATCGCCCTGTCCATAAGAATTGCAATTAACAATATACCCAGTCTTAAGATCACCGCGGCTGCGCCTACAGGTGCATCTTCAAATGCTGCACATACAATTAGCATTACACAAAATGTGTTAGGCACAGCTGGAAATGGTTCTATAGCCAGTAGCGGTACTAGCTCTCCTGCAATGACATATAATGCATTTACAGGCGGCACTAGTAAAAAGTTGACGATAGTTAGAAATGACAATATTATAAAAGTCACACAGGCATCAAATACGCCACCTGTTCTAACAATCAGCGCCGATGCTAAGTCTGCAAATAGGATATCAATACAGGCAAAGATGTCTGCTGTCAACATGTCAGCTTTCAATAACATAACAAACATCAATAGATCTGGTTCATTTATCGTAGTCGGTGATCTAAATGACACAATCACAGGTACTTCATCGAAAACATACGGCTTAGATGGAAAAGACCTTGCACTTAATACCTCTCTAAGTACTGCTCAGGCATTAATGGCACAGACAACAAAATTCGGAGGCAATCTAGCCCAGGTAAGATTTTGGTCGAAGGGCTTAACAGAAAAAGAACATCAAGAGCACTCCTTAAACTATAACTCAGTAGGTGTAGAAAACCCTGCAAAGAATTTTGGTTTCGCTGAAAATGTCGAAGGATCTTTTGAAAGGCTTCGATTAGATGTCTCAATGGATCAAGAAGTAACAGGTACTGAAGCCAACAAGACTATAATTCTCAAGGACTTTACGCAGAACATGTTTGACATGGAGGGTTACGGCTTTGAAGCTAGCAAGCAGACAATATATCCGAAGACTTTCAAGTACTCTATACTGAGTCCTAACTTTGATCAAAGCTCACAGTCTAATAAGGTTAGGGTAAGAAGCTACCTGGATCCCGCAGTAGCTCGTAGAGAACTAGTTGACGTCGCCCCTGTTTACCATATACCTAAGTCCGAAAAGATCCACGACGACCTAAGATTCGGTATAGAAATATCAATCGCGCAGGCACTTAACGAGGACATTGTCAATATACTTGCTACAATGGATGAAATAGAAAATTCTATTGGTGCACCTGAAAGTCAATTTGACGTAGGATACGTGGGTCTAGAAAACATCAGAGACATTTATTTCAACCGATTAACAGACAAAATTAACATATCTAATTTCTTTCAGTTTTTTAGATGGTTTGACAATACTATCGGTGATACTATTGAAAATCTAATACCTAGAAAGACAAAGTTCACCGGCGTCAACTACATTATTGAACCCCACCTTCTAGAAAGACCGAAATTTACATACAACACTTCAGACATGTATTTAGGCGAAAACAATCGTCATGGTCTAAAGGGCGAAATATTGCTTAGGCAACTAGTCGCCATCGTGAGGAGATTCTAATGGCAGATCAGCATGTTCATATACACCCCCAAAGACTAACAGGCTCATCAGCACATCGCTGGGATGAACTAGTCAGAGATAGAGATGCAGGTGCACTTAAAGCTGGAACATTTTATCTATCAAATTTAAAAGGTTCCACAGCACACATAGTCGCACCGGAAGAATTCTCAGGATCAAACTACGATCAAACATTTCTTCAGGGTGTTGATGTAAAAACATATGAGCAGGCAACAGGATACACACCTGCAAAAATGAGACCTAATTCTGACTTTAATATTATAAGGTCTGATAGACTAGGTTCGTATGTAATAGGTTTGCATGTCACATCTTCTGCCACACCCAATCAGCATCGTGTACTCAAGCTAGATGAACCTGAATACTTTGATGATAACACTAGTCCAGCTTCACTAGGCTCTTTAAGTGTGTCCGGCTCAAAGGCACAACTAGACACTAGCATGCATAAGCGCAAAGCTAGAATTCACAATAAGTTTTATCGTGAACAAAGAGACTTGGGACAGGCAAATCTTTTTCAAGATGGTACTGCTTATAAAGACACCTTGACAGTAAGTCCGCTAGAAATCATACAAGCAGGATCAGGAAGCCACCCAGAAAATGTAAGCTTTCCCGAGTACATGGTTCATGCAACTGATCGCTCTACTTCTGATGGAACTATTGAGGTATTTCCAATACGATCCATTGCAGACAGATCTAATATTGAACATCCACACACAGCACAAGGAATAAAGTCAGACTTAAACATTGTTGATGCTTATAGAAAGTCTGATGTAATGAGTCACCAGCGTCAAAAATTAGGCTCAAGAAAGCTAGTAATCGGGCGCACAGTTAGAACATACACATCTATTCTTTGTAATATCGCCGCCGGCGGAAATGGCGACACACTATCTTTTAAGGTGGGAGGCATCACATGCACAATAACAGTAGCTGGGTCAGCTGTTGCTGCTAACAAATCAAACGCCGTAACTGCAGTTGCTTCCATAGTAGAAGGATCCTCAGACGCTGAGTTTGCCACAAACCTACATGCAGCACTAGTAGCAATTAAGGCGTTGGGTGTAAGGATAACTGCCACCATATCAACTAGCACTGTTTATTTAAGAGAGGCACTAGATAGAAGCCGAACAAGAGGTGTAGTTGTTAGTGCAACAGACGCAGATGGTGATGACTTCAGCAATATTACTGCTTTAAAAACATGCGGTGGCTTTACCATAGAGTACTACAAATATTCAGACTATGTATATGAAGGTTCAAAGTCAAGGGCACTCGCCGGATATGACTACTACCTTGACGGTGTGGAATCTTTCGGCATCGAGGTCCTGGACAATGCTGATCATGTAAAGCTATTGACAGCATCAATGCCCAACCCAGACTCTGAAGACCCTAATGACGTAATTAAGCTGGACGGTTATCTTCCATGGCTCAAGATGCACAGATCCGGAACGTTCGGTAGTCAGCACATCGGTCCTATAAATACACAGGGTTTCATTGCTCCGGAGCATGCAAAGATCACTGCGTTTGAAGATAACTCTGACAGAGATATATCACGAGTTAGAATTAGCGATGCAAATACATTTACATCGTCCCCAAACTTCTACCTGACAGCTGCAAGAACTACAATTACAGGTAGAAAATATACAGGTCAAGGTAATCTACTTTTTCAAGCTTCGTGGCTAAAGTCAAAGTCGGCATTTGTAGATTCTAGTCATACTTCATTCGCATCAGACATAAAGTCTAGGCTGTCCGGAAGCGCTGCGTCTGCAGTAGGATCAGTTTCATTTAAGAAAACATCACCATATTTTCCCGAGTCAGGTCACTACGCCTTTAAGAGCAGTCAAGGTGTCGATAAAACATATCCAGCAGTTTGTGCAATAAGCGGCAGTCACCACTTCAGCGGCCGGGCCCATGACGCCTCAGCAGCAGGAGGCTTTAAAGATGACAGCCCATGGACTGTGTCATACTGGATGTCAGGATCAGATGAAAGAGCAGATCATTTTAGATCTGTAAGAGACATTATCCACTTTAGAAATGATCCGTTTGATGTTGCAGATCACTATCCTAACGTGGAAAACTTTACTGTTCGTCACTACATGAGAGGAAACTACGGTTATCTTTATGTCTCGTTATTTGACAACGACTTTTATCCTAGTAACCATCATCGCGTCGACTTTATCTTTGCGGGTGTAGCCAGTGGATCAAATATGTCGTGGTTGAGGAATTCCACACAAGAAAACTCCCTCTATAATACTATTAAAGGAGGCAACAGCTGGAATCATTTAACAGTTGCATATGACGGAGGAATGCATTCAACAGTCACAGGAGGAAGTAATATATACCAACCTAGTGGCGGAACCAAACATGCAAATCTTTTACAAGCACTTGAAGTAGAAACACGACACGAAAACGACTCTATAACTAAGGGTGTTACAATCAACGCAATAGCCATGGCAAATAATACTAGTTATGTTATTATGTCAATGGGCAATACAACATTTAATGCTAGCGTCGGCTCAAGCTATTCAACATCTCCAGTAGCTGTAGGAACTACATTTACATCACATGCATCTAACACATTTGGTTCTGTTGGAACAGCCACTGTAAGGCTTAGAAGCTTAGTGTATTTTGATACCCCGGCCACTAGTGCTACTACAAAAACAACACTCTACAATTATGGTGACAGTAAATACC
>Ga0115000_10003128_pt1 | contig 13903 bp, 7 predicted proteins | sample ArcticOcean_MG_C_6_FD_89690 | JGI IMG/M metagenome (GOLD analysis project Ga0115000, IMG submission 89690) | Marine microbial communities from western Arctic Ocean - ArcticOcean_MG_CB8_128 | ecosystem: Environmental > Aquatic > Marine > Oceanic | place: Arctic Ocean: Canada Basin | collected...
CGCATCGAAACACACGGTATTTACGCATTGCGCCTTCAGAGGTAAAACATCTGCATTTTCTGCGTTGGTTTCCAACGGTGCGCTCGTCGACAGAGAAACACAAGATGGACGCACTGCTATTTTATACGCCATAGCGAGAGATGACGCGAAGACGGTCGAAGCGCTTGTGAAAGTTGCCGGCGCAGACGTCGAGTTTGATTCCTCCTTGGGCGTTACGCCACTCGCCGGCGCGGCGACGGCGAATAAACCAAAATGCGTCGAAATGTTGTTGAGTCTTGGCGCTAAGCCGTTGAAATCGTCCAGGTCGAACAAGGTTCCCGTTTTACAAGCCTGTTTGATGGGTTCGATTGAAGCTATGAAAGTATTACCGTCCGGCGCGGGGTTTTGGGACTCAGATCCTCTCGGTAACGGCGAGACGCCGTTATTCTGTGCCGCGCAAAAAGGAAAAGATGTCGCAAAAGTTGCCATCGCGTGTGGAGCGACCATTTCGTACGAGCCAAAGAGTACGAAACGGACGGCACTTGCTATGGCTGGGACTATTACGTTACGACCGCGAGCTTTTGACGCCTTAGTCGCCTTGGGTGGCGTCGCGACGAGCGTTTGCGGAAGTGGCGAAACGGCTTTGGATGTTGCGTTTGCGAACAACTGCGATTGGTGCGCGCCAAATATTCTAGTCTACACGGCGAGTGCAAGCGACCCGAGCGGTGACGTCAATTACGTTTCAACGATGTCAAATGAGACGGGGTTGATGTACTGCTGCCGTCGCGGCCTAGTAGATGGTGCGAAAGCTTTAATCAAACACCCCGGTATTGATGTGGACTACTCCGCGGCGAAAACTTCACACAGAACGGCGTTAATAGCGGCGTGCGATAGAGTTGAGAAGTCGTCTCTCGCGAACGTCGTTGGTGGTGACATCGAAAATGCCTTGCAAATAATCGATGTTCTCGTGAACGACGCGCGAGCGGACGTCGACTTTGAAACCGAAACCGGTAAAACAGCGCTCATCGTTGCCGCGACGAATAACAACGACAACGTTATCCGCAAACTCGTCGACGTTGGTGCAAACGTGAATCGAGAAAACAAGTTTGGTATTTCTGCGTTTTCGGCGTCAATTGAAGCTTCTGCAGATGCCGCCGGCGCTTTACTCGTTGAACTCGGCGCCGACGCGCATGCCGGTGATAAGATCAGTCACGATACGCCGTTAATACGAGCCGTTCGTATTGGCGACGTCGACGCGGCGAACTACATCTTGGTGAAAACCAAGGCTGATCCGAACGTAGAAACGGAAGTCAGCGGCGAAATCGCATTACTCGTTGCGTGTAGAAATGTCGACGTGCCCATGGTGGAACTGTTACTCAACTCAGGTGCCGATGCGAGCCAAAAAAGCTCCGTTACTCGTCTTTCACCTCTGGAAGCGCTGTGCACTTCAAGCGCTTCGACGGAGAAAGCTGACGACATGAAGAATATCGTAAACATGCTTCTCGCGACTGAAATTGTTGATCCAAGTGCCATCGATAAAGTGACGCTCGAAACACCGTTGATGGTTGCGGCCAAACATGGCGACGCACTTGGCGTCGAATGTCTCATCAAACACGCGAAAGTCGACGTGAACGACGAGCGCACCGGTCGCACGGCATTGATCAGAGCGTGCGGGTGTGGTGACGTCGCTGTGCCGGCTGTTGAAAAGCTTTTACAGTTGGGCGCGGACGCGACATTAGACGTGACGCTCGAAGAAGAGAAGACTGCTCAAGTCGAGAAAATTGGTGACACCGCGGTGCACTCCGCGGTTCGATCGAAATATAACGCGAAGATTTTCATCGTGCTCGCTTCTCTCGGCCAAAACGTCCTCAACGTTGAATCTTCCGATCAAGACGGCTTGACGCCTTTACAACTCGCCGCGTCTTTGAATAGAAACGATGCCATGTCGCATCTCATCGCGGCCCATGCAAAAGTCGACGCCGAATCTCGAATCAACGAGCACACGGCGCTGATGTATTGCGCGGACACGGACAACGCGACTGCCATGATACATTTGGTTAAAAAATGCGGCGCCTCGGTCGATAACGAAACTTCTGCGCACGAGACGGCGTTGACGGTTGCGTTGAAATCTGAAAAATGGCAAAAAGTAACGGACGCGTTGATAAACAACCTCAACGCGAGCGCGACTTTGGAAACCTCCGTTGGAGATTCCGCGGTTTCCGTCGCGTTCGACTCCTACGACGAAGATAAAATCTTAAAAGTTCTGCGCGACGGGAAAGTTGACGTGAACAAGTATCCGTTCACGACTGCGGGAGAGACCATGTTTGGCATGTGCGGCAGACGAAACTGCGCTCAAGCCATCTCGACGATTTCTAAATTCAAAGACACAGAATTTACGAACATTGACTTGAATTCAACTGATGCTACGTCTGGGAACACGGCGCTTTGCCTCGCCGCGGCTTTAGGCCACAGCGAGGTTGCGCGAGCCTTGATTCTCGACGCAGGCGCGGACGCTTCGTATGCTCCGAGTGAAAACGGCAAAGTCGATCCGCTCTGCGACGCGTGCGCGGCGTGCCCAATTGACAAGTCACTCGCGACGATTGAAGTTTTAATTGAGATTGGTAAAGTAAACGGCTCGATGTCCAAAACTGAAGTCGGATGGACTCCGTTGATGCTCTTGGCGGATCGTCCGAGCGATTTTGAAGGCGTGGACGAGAACGTCGCGAGCGCCATCATTGATTACTTGGTTGACGAAGGCCAGTGCGATCCGACGAAAGTGTTTGACGATAATGGCGCACCCAGCGGGTACCACGCTTTTTCTTGGAGTCAACTTCGAAAGAATCTCGTCGTTAGAGATGCGTTATCCAAATACTATTGCGAAGGTGGTGGTAACGAAAGGAAAGAGAAGACATCCGTCGCGGCGAAAAATAACGTCTCAGATATCACCGCTTTGCGTAATTTTTTCAACGCTATCGCGAAGGACGATTCCGAAACCGTCGATGGTTTATTGGCGGTAGGGACCGTTCGCGACGCGAGCGTTTCTTTAGTCCTCGACGACGACGACGGATCGAGTGAACGAGTGAAGGCTATTTTACACGCCGTTCGATCTGGAGCGAATAAGTCCATCAAAGTTTTGGCCAAGCACAAGTGCAATCTCGACGGCGACGGCGCGACGATTCCGATCGTCGAAGCGACGTTTCTGGGTAAACTCGACGTCGTCAAAACGTTGGCATCAGTTGGTGCGAACGTGGATTTGTGCTCAAAAACACACGAAGGCGCGAACGCGTGCGCCATGGCTGCCTTGATCGATCGAGACGACATTTTGCGTCTCTTGTGCCAAGACTTCAAAGCAACTTTGAACGCTGCGAACTGCGAGAGTAGTTTCAACACGCGCACGTTTCAAACTTCTACAGACCGATTACAATTATCACCGTTGATGTATGTCGCCACGCGCGATAAAGGTGCGGCCAGTCGTAGACACGCGTTGGAATGTCTAGTGAATAGAGGCGCTGCTGCCGATTTTGAAGCGCCGGAATCCGGCGAAACCGCGTGCACGCTCTTGGCGAGATTGAACAGACCGAACGTCATATGCGAACTCGCCATGGTTTCTAAAATCAACGCCAACCGTGAATCGACGTTGTTAGCCTTTACCCCGTTGATTGCAGCGGCGGAAAACAACGGCGAAGACGCCGTTCGAATTATTTTGGAACACTTGAACGCGTCTATCCATCTCGAAAACTCGCGAGGCGACACGGCGATTCTCGCCGCCTGCCGAAACGGATCCGTCGGAGCATTAAAACTTTTGTTGGAACATGCCGCGCAAAAGTCAAGCGACGATATCTTTTCCGTCGACGACCGAGGCAAAATCTTACTCAACAACTCCTACGGCGTGCACCCGATCATCGCCGCCGCCGTGGGCGCGAGCAAAACTTCCAAAAACGCCTTTGAAGGCGTCTTGGACGTCTTGAAGCGTAACGAGAAAATATTCGCGTTCGACCCAAACTGCGAAGCGTTCAACGGGCAAACCGCGTTGACCACTCTGTTCGTGGACAACCAACCTCAATCAGGCGACGATCACGCAATCAACGAACTGCGAAAGAAAGCTAAAGTGCTTCTCCGCTTCTCAGCCGACGCGTCTCACGAAAACGCATTTGGTAAAACCTCCCTCGACGTCGTCGTCGAAAACGACGACTTTGTCGGTGCCGACATCCTTCTCACCGACTTGCACGTGCAACCAAATCGAGAGAGCACGAAAACTGGATACACCGCCTTGATGCTCTGTTCAGAGTTCGCTTCTTTAAAATGTTGCGAAACGTTGTGCCGAAAAGGCGCCGACGTCGCCCAACTTTCCGTCATGCTCGAATGCGACGCCATGGATATCGCGCACCACAGAAAACACGCGGAGGTTAAGCAGTGTTTAGTCGGGTTTGGCGCTGTTCCAATCGCAGATGATGATTAATAGTGCAATAATACTAATACTACGGTAATACTACTATCTTTTGAACACGCAAAGCCGCTCGAACAACACACAACACACAAAAAACAAACACACGAACGAAAAAGAAAAGAGAGAAACTTTACACAAAAACACAAAATCTCTCTCTCTCTCTCTCAGTCAGTCACGTTTCGTTCCTCCTTCTCTGTCCTCTCGCTTTTGGCTGCCACGTCCATTTTTTGCACAAATTTTTTTTGGGATAAAAAAAAAAAAAAAGTGGCTTCCTTTCCTCACATTGGCGTTCTCGTGTGAGAGCCCCGAGACGTAGAGCCTGCGCGCGTATTACTCTCACGACCAAGAAGAACAGAGCATCAAAAAAACGAGAGCCCTACCACAAAAACTGCATCAGTATCGTTAAAATCATGTTTGCCATGCGAACGATGCGCTCCGCCGCTCCGACCACGACGCAAAACCAGAAGAAGAGGCAACATTTTTTCCCGAAAAGGATCGGGGGGATCCGAATTCGCCGATGTCGTCCGCCTCTGATTGCGATGTCCATCCCGCAGCAAGGAGGAAACGCGCAAAAACGTGAGTCTTTGTTGTTTTCTCTCTGTCTCTCTTTCTCTTTCTCGTTTAGTGTTAGTATTCTTAGTATTCGCGCGGTATCGAGAAGTTTTATCGACTTCGGCGTGATGAATTCTCTCTATCTCTATCCACTTCTGGTGGGATGTTTGGATAAAACTGACACAAACTGACGCACAAAATTTTACGACAACGTTGACATCGCAGTGAAAAGACAACCGATCGAAGCGCGCGAGGCGGTCCGCATGGGCATTCCATCCAAAGGCCGCATGGCGGAAGACACGCAGGGGTTACTGAAATCGTGTCAACTTTCCGTGCGGAAACTGAACCCGAGGCAATACGCGGCGGAGATTCCAAACGTCCCCGGCATGGAGGTGTGGTTCCAAAGAGCGACGGACGTCGTGAGAAAGTTGTTGACCGGAGACGTGGATATTGGGATTGTTGGGTACGATATGTTGAGGGAAATTGGTAACGAGGACGAGGATTTGGTGATTGTGCACGACGCGCTCGGGTTTGGCGGGTGTCATTTAGCCGTGGCGGTGCCGCAGGCGTGGGAGAACGTGAACTCGTTGAGCCAATTGAAATCAGACCCGAGATTTTCCAAGGAGAGACCGTTGCGAGTGGTCACGGCGTACGTGAACGTCGCGACGCAGTTTTTTAAGGATCAAGGCATGGAGAACGTGGTTATTTCCACCGCGGACGGGGCGTTGGAAGCTGCACCGGCGATGGGTGCGGCGGATTGCATCTTAGATTTGGTCTCGAGCGGGACCACGTTGAGAGAAAATAACTTGAAAGAAATTGAAGGCGGGAGAGTGTTGGATTCGCAAGGGTGCTTAGTAGCCTCGAGAGAGGCGTTGTTGAAACGACCGGGAGTGTTAGAGATTGTTCACGAAATGTTGGAAAGATTGGAGGCGCATTTGAGAGCGGACGGGGTGTTTATGGTCACGGCGAATGTCCGAGGCTCGAGCGCCGAGAGCGTGGCGGAGAAGATTTGCGGCGGGGGGAGTTTGTTGAGAGGATTACAAGGGCCAACGGTGTCGCCGATTTACACGCCACAAAGTGACGGAGCTGTCAAAGAAGGTCAATTTTACGCGGTCTCTATCGGCGTCCCGAAAACGAGAATATACGAAACGGTGAAGAGTTTACGCAGAATGGGTGGCAGCGGGGTCTTGGTCTTTCCTATGACGTACGTATTTGACGAAGAACCACCGAGATGGACGAGCTTGTTAACGCAGCTTGGCTTAAAATCGGAAGATTTCAACCACTTGGCTCGCGGGGAGGCGCCAGTGGCGAGATAATACTATGAAAAGCGCACGATTGATTAAGTTATATCCTAAGCTAGACACGATTTTTTAAACAAAAAACACAACGTTACTTACGAATTCGTTGAATGGATGATTCCTCCCGCCGTGTGACTTATGTCCATATCTGCATGATTAATACAAAAGGCTATCTACTTTTCAGAATATTTTTCTCACGCGCACGCGAACATGCCGCGCGTTCTGTTTGATGATTTTCTCTTTGTTCTTGTTGTACTTGTAATAGTTGTAAATCTCAGTAAAGTTTCCGTTTACGCCGCGTATTTCTTCGCCGGCGTTCTAGTTCTCGTGCTCGTTCTCGTCGGGCTCACCAAACTCGCCGCCGCCGCCGCGCTCTTCGGCGTCGCTTTTCTCGCGGACGACGAAGATCTCTTCGCCGCAGAAGCCGGGGCCGCCGCTTTCGCTTTCGGCGTCGGCTTCTTCGCAGAGCGAGTCGAAGCCGCTCTCTTCGATCCGCCCTTCTTCGTCTTCGTCGACGATACCAACGGTTTGATCAACTGAACAAGTTGTCCCGCGCAGCCTAAAACTAAAGCGATGACGACTACGGTGGCGGCAATCCCAAGCGGGTTCGTGAAATCGCCGAGTACTGTGAGTGGGTTCTTCGAGATTGAGGACGCTTTAATGGCCATTTTTTTATGAATGATTTTTATCTTTAATCCGCGTTCGCAAAAGTGCGTTTCGTGTTGTCGTATGGAGAGAGCGAGAGGACGAGTGAGGGTCAGAATTTGGATTAATTTTGAATGCAAATGCATTCTCAGCGCTTCATCAAAATCTGTACGCGCGCAAACCTTTAAATGCGTTCAAAAACAACTCTTTCGCGCGCAGTTGTTGATCGGATGCTGTTTTTAACGCTTTTCGTTTGCGAAAGAGAGAGAGAGAAGACGTAGGGAACACCCCTAATTTAAAATTTCGATCGTTTGCGCCTTTTCAAATTCCAATTGGGAACATCAACAATCCTCGTCCGAGAAAGGAGAGACAGAGAGAGAAAATACGCAAAACATGCGGTGGATCGTCAGAGCGTACCTGTTGTCAAAATGAGACGAATGTTTGTTTTAAAACGTTTGTGTTGTTAGTGTTGTTGTTGTGTATCGTACACGAATTATGAAGAGTTATTTTTCTTGCATTTTGCACCTTATTTTCTGACTGAAAGGAAGAGATCTGGGCGGAAAGTCAAGAACGAGGCGCGAAGCGCTTTTGACGCGGTACATAGTGAAACATAATATTAAACATTTTGAATTTACACTGGCTCTGCGAACTCTCCGAAAACGAATAATCAGAACGCGAACTTTTCGAGGTCACTTTGTGCGCTCCGTCTTAACTGCGCGTCGTTGATTTGCGCGTTCAACCAGGATATCATCTTGCCGTCGCTCGCTTTTTCGTCTTCGAGTTCGGAGATGCGTCGGTCTTTTTCGCTGAGTTTGAGCTTCACGCGTTCGGTTTCTTCTATTAAAATGTCCTTTTCCTCCTCGGTTTGCCGTTTCGCGTCCAACGCTTTGTCCAGTCTGAGCTTTTGTTCCTCTAAGAGTTGTTCTTGTTGTAAGACGACGGTGGATCGGAGTTTGGATTTGGATTTGACCGCTTTCAGTTCGTTCGCTAGGCGTTCGATGACGGAGTTACCTTTTTTGATTTCGTTCGCGTACTCAATGGCGATGGACTCTGCTTTCTCAGTTTGTTCTCGAGACTGGTTCCAAGATTTATCCAGGGATTGAATGTGCGCTTCAGCTTGTTCTAATCGTCGTTTAACGAGCGCGTTGACTTCGTCTTTGTCGTTGAGTTGCGATTCGAGCCATTCGACGCGGTGGAGTCTAGCCATGTGTTCTTGGTCTTTATCGCGAAGCTTAACGTCCGCGTTGCGAAGTTGCACGCGCGATTCAGCAACCTCGTCGCGCAAGGATTGCAACTCCTCTTCTAAAACGCGATTGCGCACTTCGATTTCGGTTTGCGTTTGCGTGCGCAGAAATAATTCGTCGCGTAAATCTCTCACTTGTTTATCTAACGCTTCGTTTTTGGTGTGCAACTGCGCTCGTTCGTTTTCCAACTCCGTTCTGTTTGCTGCCGTTTCGGAGGCGTATTGCATTTTCGCCAATCGCTCTTGTTCTCTCGCGATCTTGACTTCTTTCTCGGCGTCGGCTATACTCTCGCGAAGCTCTTCGGCTATTTTTTGGTACATGTTTCGGTCCTCGTTCGCATCAAACAAGCGTCCGGCTAATAACTTCTTCAGCTGTTCGTCCGAGGCGCGCGCGAATAGCAACGACAACCGTCTAACCGTGTTGAATTTGTTGGTTTCGTATATCGTAAATAACGAGAAATTATTAGTAACGCTACTCCCGCCGTCCTCTCGCGCGGCCTCCGACGGGTCCATCGTTCTTTTCATCTTCTTCTCCTCCGGCACCGTCAACACCGCAAAAAACGCGTTCTTCTTCCCGTCCGTACTTTTGTTCACCTTTTGCGACTTCCTCGAACTGTTCCTCGTCGTCCTTCGAAACAACAACACATTTTCGGCGGCGGTATCTTCCTCCTCTTCTTCCTCCTCCTCTCCGTTCCCGTCCTTATCGCCGATATCGTCGTCCGCCATCCCGTCTAAGCACTCTCTCAATAAATCGATAAAATGCGTTGGAAACTGGTTAAAATCCACTCGAATGTTCTGTTCTCGTTTCAAGCGAAAGTTAAACTCCTCCTCGTTCACTTCCATCGAGTGACTGAAGAATGGATTTTTCTCCGATTGCACGTGCACTCTCAGCACTCTGCTCTTTGAACTCGTTTGTGTGTTCCCCGTGGGACCGAGCATGACTCTCACCGAGCATATTTCCATCCGCTCTTCTTCGACATCCTCTTCAACATTCGTCTCCGAATAATACTCCTCTTTTTCCTCACCTCGAATCGCCACCGGGACGTGTTCGTGAAACAAGACTTTCGAGACGTCTAAATCTCGCATCGGGTCCCAGTGTTCGTTCGTTTTCCCTTCGACGATGAATGCGCGAGAATGTTGGGTGGTGATGTTGTTGTTCTTTTTAACACTCGTGTTCTCAGAAGAAGAAAAAGAAACCCCAGTCGTGGACGCGTTCGTGTTCCTCCTGCGCGTGTTCGGAGTCACCACATACTCCATTGTATACGTTTCTTTCGCGGGCAAATTGCGTGTCCAAGTTATGAAAAAGTTTTGAATTCGTCCCCGAAGTCGTTGTTGACTTTTCGAGACTTTTCAACGTAATTTAGGCGGGAAATATTTTTGGACATTTTAAGGCCAAAAAGACGTGTTGGTTTGTGTTGTATCTCTCTTCCTGCGCGAAGGCTGCGTTGAGTATTAAAAATACGCAATAGCACGCGCGGGGAAATTTTTGTCTCTCTCTTTCTCTCTCTTTCTCTTTCTCTTTCTCTTTCTCTTTCTCTTTCTCTCATTCTCGTTGCGTAAACGCAAAAGCAGCGTATTCTTCGTCCGTTGGTTCTGGGCACCCTTTTTCGAGCAAGTAGTTTAAGCACTCGTGGTGCTCGTAATACCGAGCGCAAGCGATGAAGGCCCCGTCGTTAAGAGGCACTTTCGCCTCTTCGACTAAGTATTTGAGGCAATCGAGTTCGCCATTCATTGCAGCGGATCCCACACATTCATACTTCGCTACATCAGATATCTTTCGTTCTTCAACGAAATACTTCAAGATGTCCACGTGACCACCGCATGTTGCTTGTCGTGCCGCTTTTCCCTCCGTATCTCGCGAAGGTTGCACTTTGTCGAAAAGAAATCGAAGACAGTCGAGGTGTCCTCCAATCGCAGCTTGAATGCATGACTCTTCTTCATCACAGCGCAACCATTAGAGAAGCAGTACTTGAGTATCTCGAGATTACCTTTAGATGCTGCCATCTTAATCGTCCATTCACCCCACTCGCAATCTTTCACTTCTCTCGCCCACTTGAGCAACTCGAGTTTGTTCGTTGCAGCAACTCCCGCGCAAAACCGGACTTGATCTATCACGTCTCCATCTCTATCTTTCTCTCCCCAATCCATGTTATTCCACTTCCATTCCAGCGTCGAAATGGATGTAAATTCCCAAACAGCCCCATGTAATTTCGATACGTTTACCCCGGCGTACGCAAGCACACCCCGACTCTCTCTACTCACCTCTGAAAAGAAAAACCGATCTGTCCCATTCAATTTCGAAATCACATGCGAGACGAACACATCCTTGTGATGCAACACCAATCCCGTCCATAACTTCGTCGGTCCAAGCTTCAACCGCTCCACCTCCGCTCTCATTCGTTCGACAGCTTTTTCCTTCTCCTTTTTCTTCCTCCTCTTCTGCGCGCCGGATGCTTGCTTCTTCCCCATGTGTAATGTTTTATTCGTACAATAGTATATCTTTTTTTCTTTTTCTCCAAATTGCCGTTTTTCCAATTTTTGTGGTGAATTGGAAAAATTCTTTCTGCTCCATTCTTCACACATCTCTCTCTCTCTGCTGTGTTCTAAAGAAGCCCGCGACAAGAGAAGACGCGCTCAAAAGCCTTTGAAGCGACGATGCTCGAAAAAGAGGACGACGACGAGGTGTACAAAGGACCGAGTTTACCACCACCACCAAAACCATCACTCCGAAATGGAAAACAACATCAACAACAACAAATCGTCGCCGCCGGGAAAAAAAACGACGCGGTAAACGCGTCGCTTTGGTCTCACAACGCGAACGACGCGACTTTGAAACGGAGCGGAGGCGACGATCCGGACGAAAACGATGATGACTTTGAAGAGGTGAACGAAAATTCGCACTGGTGGACGCTCGAGGCGCGATCGGTGGCCTTATCGAGGGAGGCGAAAGTGCAATGGAATCCAGAGGTGGATTTACCGTGCGAGGACGCGCGAGAGAGGCAAATGAAAGCGCAAACTGGGGAGTTTAACGTTTGGTACGGGAAATCTGCGACGACGCCGGGGGCGATGTCGTATCACGATCGGAAACCGGCACCGACGAGGTGCGTGGCGGCGTTTGATTGCGGGACGACGAAGGCGGACGCGTTGGCGGATACGACGGAGAATACGAGTATTTATTGGTGTTTGCACTTTGCGAGAGGGAGGTGCACGTACGGGAACTGTTGCGAGTACATACACAGGTTGCCAACCGGCTTGGACGATGCGAAAAGAAAGGATTTGATGTACGATTTGTTCGGGAGGTCGAAGCATGCGTTAGAAAAAGCGGACAACAGCGGCGCGGGGAGTTATTTGAGAGACGTGAGGACGTTGTTCATTTACTACGCCGGGTCGGTGCCGGAACATTGGGGTTCGGATCGAATGGAACGAGAGATTAGGAAAGATTTCGGCGAGTGGGGAGCGATTGAAGCCGTGGACGTGAAACACGATCGAACTTTTTGCTTTGTGAGGTATAAGTTTCGCGCGAGCGCGGAGTTTGCGAAAGAAGCGATGGAAGGCCAGAGGATTGGCAACTCAAAGATTCACGAGTTGCCGTTATCCGTGAGATGGGCGAACGACGATCCTAATCCCGTGGCAATTGTGAGAGTGAAGAGAGAACGCGAGACGTTAGTCGCGGATGCGATTATTCGTGGGATTGAAAAGAAGCAGAGAGCAACGTCTGCTAAGGACGCCTTGGAACAGAAGATGATCGCGCAGGTGAAAGAAGGAGAAGAGTATCCAGACACGTCGGCATTCTACGCCGACGACCAAGGGAAGAAAGCGATGGAAGATGCGGAGAAAGAGGAGAAAGACGAGGAAGAGAGAAACAGAAAATCGTTCAAAAGTAACAACGTCGAGGAAGAAGAAGAGGAAGAGGAGGACGATGACGACGGAGTCACGTTCGATCCGGACGATTACGAATAGCTATCTATATAGCGTAGCAGGTACCCGGTAGTACAACGCAGTAGTAAATATGTAATTAAAGACAAATACTCTAGCAACTATAACTAACTAACTAACTAACTATTGAGCTAATTCTATCTATATTACCATCCGGTCCTAACAAGTACGAGTTCGTGTTGTACAATTCTTCTGGTTCCGCTTTTGTTGTATTATTAAACAAAGTTCCAAACGCACGCGCTGAAGAAAGTATCCTCGAATCTCTTCCGACGACCAGTTCCTTCTCCATTTGCACGGCTTTCGTGAACGCTAACCGCGCGGGAAAGTATTCAATCACACCGCCACCTCGGTGTGGCGACAACACGACCAAATCTCTTTGGTTGATGAATCCTACGTCCGAGTCGCGACATCCTTTCAGCATACTCAGCATACTCAAATTACCGTATTTGCAATCGTACGTGCTCACTCGTCCGAGTAAATCAGTCGTTGCGAGGAAAGATCCGTCGGGAGAATTGAGAATATTATTGATTTTTCTCGGTCCGTCGACGATGGCAGATTTCCATTTCGACGGTTTCAACGCCGTCTTGTTTTCAGATTCTTCCTCGGATTCGTTTTCATCATCATCGCCATCATCACCGTCGGCGACAATATCGAATCGCTTTTTTTGAATATCTTTCGTCTTCTTTGCGAAAAACGAAAATACTTTCTTTGCCGCCATGGATACAGCTTCCACGGCGCCAAACTTTGAACCACCAGACGCTTGCACGAACGCAATCGTCCCGAACTTGCCGCAAGCGACGAAGCCAAACTTGTTTTCATCCTTCTCGTCGTCGTCGCTGTCCGAGTCGTCGCTGGTATTAAACAACGTATTCAAACGACTTTTACTTCTCTCGCGCAAACCAACTTCTGAGCACGTCAAAGGCACGTTGCCTACGCACACGCCGTCGCGAATAGGCGCGATTCTTTTAAATCCGTCAAATTTGACCATCCCGGTTAACGTGTTGTAATCGTCCTTTTCCGGTTGAAAATCTTGCGCGTATTGCTTTCGAGCCATTCGTAACCGGTATAAATGTGACTTCATCTCCACTGAATCTATTCGCAGTACGTCCCCATTTTCCGCGAAAATCGTCACGTCCTCTTCTTCTTCTAAGACCGCACTTTCGTCGTCGTCGTCGCTTTTCTTCTTCGGCCCGAGGCGTTGCCCGTACGGCCGCGCTCGAATAGAAACCAAAGGCGCTCTCGAAACCTTCCTCGAGAAGAGCAATCGCGGCGAGCAAACATCCGCACAATCGTACCCTTCCAAACGACCAGAAGACAACCCTACCAGTAAGAACGGCTTTTCGTCGCGCGCGAAATCGACAAACGCCAACGAACGCACGCAAATGCCGCCGCCGTGTGTGCGAATATCTTTATTCGTTTTGTTCTTCTTGGTTGCTTGTATTTCAATCACACCTCGTTGTTGTCTCGTGTCATTATCATCACCACCACCTGTTTTGTCGGCGGCGTCGTTGTAAACCGAGCACACGACCAAACCGTTTAAACGACTCAGCGCTATCACAGTCGCGTTCGCGTTGAGTGCAATCCTCACTCGGTCGGTCTCCTCTTGACTCGTTGTTGTTGTTGTTGATGATGATGCAGATGATGGACGAAGCCACGTTTGCGAACGCGTCAAGACCGGGTCGTCCGCATCGTCGCGAAACAAAATCGAGACGACTTTGTGGACGTCTTTGATATGTCCCAGGCGAGTGAGAAGAATTTCAGACGGAGGTTTATCCTTCGTCGTTTTATTCTTCTCGGTTGACA
>Ga0115000_10003129_pt1 | contig 13900 bp, 11 predicted proteins | sample ArcticOcean_MG_C_6_FD_89690 | JGI IMG/M metagenome (GOLD analysis project Ga0115000, IMG submission 89690) | Marine microbial communities from western Arctic Ocean - ArcticOcean_MG_CB8_128 | ecosystem: Environmental > Aquatic > Marine > Oceanic | place: Arctic Ocean: Canada Basin | collected...
AAATTATATCTATATCTTTTAATCTTTTTTTTAATGTTCAGTAACAGTTTTGCAGAAACTAAAAAAAAATCTAATATAATAAAAACTAATGAAGAATTAATAGCTGAATATGTTCTAAAAAACATGCAACAGGACTACACAACATGTTACGTTTTTTATAAAATTGGCGCACAAAGTGTAATAAAGTCTAATGAAAATAGTAATTTAGCAGAAGGAATAGAAGCTAGTTCTAACACATCTTTGAAACTTGCTTTTGAAACAGGTGAATTAGTAAATATGACAATTGAAAAAATGAAAGAAAAAGTTAATCTCGAGATTAAAAAACAATTGATAATTATTAAAAATGATGATTCCAACTATTCAATTTTACTTAATAAATACGCACAGCTTTGCAAAAATATAATTGAAGGTAAAAAAAAAAGAATAGCTTACTGGGAAAAACAGGCTGAAAATAAATTTAAATGAAAAAAATATTGCTTGAACAAATTGTTCAAAAAAAAAATAAAAAAAATGAATTTGCCATAATCACAAACCTTAAAAATGCAGAAAGCTTCATTTATGAAAAAAATATTAAAATAGAGAAGAATTACGAAAAATATAGAGAGAAAATTAATTTTCAAGTATCAAAAAAACAAAATGGGATTATAGAAGATACCAACATTTTTGTTAATATATATGCTAAGCCAGTAAAAGTTATTATAGTAGGTGCAGTTCATATTGCGCAATATCTAATAGATTTTATGGTAAATCTGAATTTTGAAATCCTGGTAGTTGACCCAAGAGAATATTTTGCTTCAGAGCAAAGATTTCCAAACATAGAAATAATTAAAAAATGGCCCAAAGAAGCTCTGGGTGAATTTAAAGATGGTAGCAATACTGCCTTAATATCTTTGACACACGACCCAAAAATTGATGATCCAGCTCTTCAACACGCATTAAAAAATAATTTTTTTTATATAGGGGCATTAGGAAGTAAAAAAACTCATAATGACAGATGTCAGAGACTAAAAGAGTCAGGATTTAATGAAAATAAAATTAATAAAGTTTTTGGGCCCATTGGAATTAAACTGGGGGGGAAATCTGCTCCTGAAATTGCGTTATCAATCGTAGCACAACTTGTTGCTGAAGTTTATAAGAAAAAATGATTTCGAGTATATTATTAGCCGCTGGACAATCTTTAAGAATGAAAGGGGAAAATAAATTAATTAAAGAAATCGATGGCGCTCCTATAATAAAGTATGCAGTAAAAAATATTTTATCAAGTACAGTAAATGAAATAATTATTGTATTAGGTTATGAAGAAAATTTGATTAAAAAAATTGTTGGTGCAAATAAAAAAATTAAATTTGTGTACAATAAAAATTTCAAAGAAGGAATAGCTTCTTCTATTAAAATAGGTTTAGATAATATTTCTATAAAATCGGAAGCTTTTTTTATTAGTCTTGGCGATATGCCAAATGTTAATCAAAATATTTACAACAAATTAATCAAATCAAAATTAAAATATAATAAAAAACTTAATACAAAGCATAGAAAAGAAATTATAATTCCTACTTTTGAAGGCAAAAATGGCAATCCAGTTTTATTTTCTAAATATATTAAGCATAAAATGATGTTAATTAATAACGATCTGGATGCTCATAAAATTATTCAATTAAATAAAGAAAAAATATTAAACGTACCATTTGATAATGATGGGATACTTCTGGATTTTAATACTGTAGAAAATTTTAATTCTTTATAATTTTATTTTCAGGATCGTGTAGAGGTTTATTTTCTAAAACAAGTTTGTACATCTTTTTTTCTACTTCAATCTCTAAATTTTTTTTTAATATATCTGTATTGTTTTCTATATAAGCAAAAATAATACTTTTTTTATAATTAAATGAATAATTCCCAGAAGTTGTTCTTCCAACTATTTTTTTACCGTAGTAAATTGGTTCGTCATGTAATACTAAAGGAAAGCCCGGTGTGCTATCTTTTAAACTGAAAGTATATATTTTTTTTTTGGGTTTTTTATTTTTAATTTTATTTAAAGAGTCTTTCCCAATAAAATTTACGTTTTTTTTGAAGCTTACGGCAAAATTTAAACCAGATTCGTATTGGTTTTCTTCTGGAGAAATATCATGTCCCCAATGAAGATATCCTTTTTCCATTCTTAAGGTATCCATTGCATGTACACCAGCATTACATAAATTAAACTTTACTCCAATTTTAATTATTATATTATAAATTTTATTTGCGTCCTTCGTTGGTATGTATAGTTCCCAGCCTAATTCTCCAACATAAGATAATCTTTGTGCCCAAATTTTTATACCTTCAATGATTATGTTTTTTCCAGTTGCAAAGGGAAAATCCTTATTTTTAAAATAATTTCCAGCAATTTCTGTCATTAAATCCCTACTTTTTGGCCCAAATAATCCAAGGCAAGCATAATCTTCAGTTACATCTTTAAATTCTACTTTAGGGTCTAAATGTTTTAGTATGTGGTGTTTGTCCCTTGCGCGAACAGCTGCAGCACTTACAATTCTATAGTAATTTTCTTCTAAACATACAACTGTTAAGTCTGATTCTATTCCTCCATCGCTATTTAACATTTGTGTATAAGTGGTTCTACCTTTTTCACTTTTTATATTAGCGGTGCAAATGCGTTGTAACTCTGAATGGGATTGTCGACCTTTTAATTCAAATTTAGCGAATGGTGTTAGATCGAATAGTCCAATATTTTTTCTAGTGTTTATGGTTTCATATTCAACTGAAGGGTACCAATTTTGATAATTGTAACTATATATATATTTTGGAAGTTCTTCATTTAAAGAAAACCACATTGGTCTTTCATATCCGGCTACTGCCCCAAAGCAAGCTCCAGCACTTTTTAACTCTTCATGGTAAGGAAGTTTTATTTGATTTCTTGAGGTTTTATGCTGTTTGTAGGGCCAATGCATTCCATATAAATCTCCTAAAGTTTCAGTTACTCTTTCTTTAATAAAGTTTATTTTTGAATGAAATTTTTGAAATCTCTTTATGTCGTAAATAAATAAATCTTCATTTGTATGTCCCTTCATCATCCATTCTGCTGTTACTTTCCCAACACCTCCCCCGCTGCCAATCCCAATACTATTTAATCCACAACAAGAAAATAAATTTCTAACTTCGGGAACTTCACCCAGTAGAGTATTTGTGTCAGGTGTAAAAGATTCTGGACCTGCAAAGAATTTTCTTATTCCAGCTTTTTTTAAAATTGGAACCCTTTTTAAAGACGCTTCTAAATAAGGCTCAAAATGGTCAAAATTTTCTGGGAACTCTCCAAAAGAAAAATCTTCTGGAACTCTGTTTGTTTTGTTAAAGGCAGGAATCGATTTGCCTTCAAAGATTCCAATTAACATTTTGCCTGCATCTTCTTTTAAATATAAGCTGTCATCAAAATCTCTTAAAACAGGAATATCTTTTGGTAGGTCTTTAATTGGTTCTGTGATTACATAAAAGTGCTCTGCAGGATATAGTGGAATGCTAACTCCTATATCTTCTCCAATCTGTCTTGACCACATTCCTGTTGCCAGTACTACATATTCGCACTCAATAATATGATCTTTTATTTTAACACCATGAACTCTACCATTTTTAGTAAGAATTTTTTGAACTGGAGAATTTTGAAATATTTCGACTCCTTCTTTTCTTGCAGCTTTTGCTAATAAGTTTGTAACACCCACTGGATCAGCTTGACCATCGCCGGGCATAAATATTCCACCTAAAATATCGTTTGCACTGATTATAGGATATATTTTTTTAATTTGGTCTACACTTAGAACTTCAACATTTACATCAAATAATTGTGCGGTTGTCGCTTGTCTTAAAAGTTCTTGCCAACGACCTTTGGTTGTTGCTATAGAAAGTGCTCCGTTTAGTTTTAATCCGCTTGAAAAATCAATTTCTTTTTCTAATTTTCTATAAAGCTCTAAGCTATATTTTCTTATTTTGGTTATTGCAGCTGAAGGACCAAGTTGGCTAACTAAGCCTGCTGCATGCCATGTAGTTCCTGATGTTAACTGATCTCTTTCAACTAAAATTGTATCCTTCCAACCAAATTTTGCTAAATGATAAGCTACAGAACAACCTACTACACCACCACCAATTACAACAACTTTTGAACTTGATGGCAACTCCTTCATTTAAAAAGATTGTACACCGACTCCAGTTTTTGGGTAGGTATACAAATTATAATTTGCCGCTAGTTCTTCGTCTGCTTTGATATCTTTAATTGTCACAAGATACATAAACCTTGCGTATACGTTTGGATACAAGTGTTCTCTTGACCCTTCTATATTTTTTATTTCACTTTGTTCATCAGGATTTGGCGCAGGATCTCCAAATTTTAATTTAGGCAAAACGTTAGTTACCATTCTTTGAATGTTAGGTTGGTCTGAGTGATTGTAAAAACCACCGAGTGGAGTTCTTAGGTAATTATTCTCAAATCTTTCATCTAAAATATGAGTTAACCCAATATATATATTAGATTTAATATTTTTTGTTGCATAAAGTCCTAGGCCTTCAATAGGTGATTTCTTAATTGTTAAACTGTCTGGCAATGGTCTATACATTTTCTTTCTCCTCTAAGAAAGAAGCTATATTAAGCTCCTATAACATTAGCTGGCGGAATATAATTATGTCCAAATACATCTGCTACAGCTTTGTAAGTTACCTGTCCTTTGAAAACATTTAATCCTGCAAGAAAATTTTTATCTTCTTTTAGTGCTTTTTCATAACCCTTGTCAGCTAACTTTGATAAAAAAGGAATGGTAGCTTTATTTAACGCAAGTGTTGAAGTTCGTGGTACTCCTCCAGGCATATTAGCGACGCAGTAATGAACTACATCATCAACAATATATGTTGGATTAGCATGAGTTGTTGGTTTACTAGTTTCAACACATCCACCTTGATCTATAGCTACATCAACAATTACCGATCCTCTTTTCATTAATTTTAACATATCTTTGGTAACTAATTTTGGCGCCTCTGCCCCTGGAATTAAAACCCCACCGATCAATAGATCGCAGTTAGAAATTAATTTTTTTAAGTCTGTTTTATTGCTTAATTCAGGGATAATTGTTTCTCCAAATATTTTTTTTAATTGATCTAAACGTTCCTGAGATTTATCTATAATGTGTACTTTAGCCTTCATTCCTGTAGCTATCAAAGCTGCATTTTCTCCAACCACCCCACCTCCAAGAATAACTACTGTTGCAGGATCAATACCTGGGGCTCCACCTAATAATAAACCTCTACCTTTTTGATTTTTTTCTAATGAGTGAGCACCAGCTTGAATTGACATTCGTCCAGCTACTGCACTCATTGGAGCTAATAATGGTAAACGACCGTGATTATCTGTAACTGTTTCATAAGCTATACAAACTGAATTAGATTTAATCAAACCCTCGGTTAATTCTTTTGCTGCAGCTAAATGCAAATAAGTAAAAACAATCTGGTTTTCTTGGATCATTTTAATTTCATTGCTTAGAGGTTCTTTAACTTTAACAATTATTTCTGAGTCGTTAAAAATATCCTCAGCCTTTTCTACTATTTGGGCGCCAGCTTTTATATAATGATCATTTTCAAATCCAGCTTCAAATCCACCATTATTTTCGATTAAAACTTTGTGACCGTTTGCTGTTAAGGTTTTTACACTATCTGGTGTTAAACCAATTCTATTTTCCTGAGGTTTAATTTCTTTAGGAACACCTATTTTCATAGAAATCAGTTTTTAAGGTTTTTAGAATAACTCGATATTCCTGTTCTTAATTTATCAATAATTTCATCTATATGTTTTTTTTCACAAATGAATTGTGGAGCTATGATTAAACAGTCACCAGTTGCTTTAAAATTAACACCAGCTTCATAACATGCTTTAAAACATTCTAAGCCAGCTTTACCCGGTTTAACATTGATTTTTATATCAATTACTCCCATCATTCCATAACCTCTGATGTTATCTACAACATCTATATCTTTTAGTGTGAATAGTCCTTTTTGAAAATATGGTGCCATTTCTTTAGCACGATTAAAAATATCTTCTTTCTCAATAATGTCTTGAACAGCTAATGCCGCCGCTACAGAAACAGGAATTCCTGAATAAGTATATCCATGAAATAATTCGACAGCACCTTTTGGTGACGCATCCATTAACGCATCATAAATTTCTTCTTTACAAGCAACAACGCCCATAGGTACAACACCATTAGTTGTCGCTTTAGCCATTGTCATTATATCTGGGGTTACGCCAAATTCTTGTGAAGCAAATGCTGAGCCAGTTCTACCCCATCCAGTAATTACTTCATCAAAAATTAAAAGTATTCCGTGCTTATCACAAATTTCTCTTAATCTTTTTAAATATCCTTTAGGTGGAACTAACGTCCCTGTTGATCCTGCAATTGGTTCAACTATACAAGCAGCAATATTTTCCCCACCAAAATTAGCAGCTATTCTTTCTAAATCGTCTGCCAACTCTACCCCAGTATTAGGTTGTCCGCATATAAATTTATGCTCAGGTAAATGAGTATGTCTCATATGAGCTACACCGGGCATTAATATACTTGCAAATGTTTTTATATTATTTACCATTCCACCAACTGAAACACATCCAATATTCATTCCATGGTATCCTCTTTCCCTACCAATAAATCGAAATCTTTGAGCATCTCCTTTTGCTCTATGGTAGGCAATTGAAATTTTAATTGCAGTTTCAACAGCCGTAGATCCACAAATTGTATAAAAAATTCTATTTAGATTTCCTGGGGTGTGCCTTGCAATTTTTGTTGCAAGCTCAAATGATCCACCAAATCCTTGTTGGAAAGGTTGGCAGTAGTCAAGCTGTTCTAATTGTTTTGCTACTGCTTCTGTAATTTCTTTTCTTCCATGTCCAAATGGATTGCAAAACAATCCAGAGCTAGCATCAATCATAGTTTTTCCTTTATGATTAGTTAAATAAACTCCCTTAGCTCCCGTTATTAATCTTGGATTTTCTTTAAAATCTCTATTAGAAGTGAACGGCATCCAATGTTCTTGTAAAGAATTTGGTATTTTAGATGTATTTGCTGAACCCATAATTTTCCCTCTTAAAATATTTGTAGAGTATCATTTTATCTAAAACTACCAACATAAATTTATATTGTGCAACCTGTAGTAGTAGATATTTTTGTTTTACTTCTAGGTTATTATCTAATTAAATAGCAGCTTAACTTAATAATTATTAAGAGGAAAATATGAAAAAAATAATCACAATGATACTAGGAAGCTTAGTTGCTTTTACTTTGTCTATGTCAGCTGCTTTTTCTGCTGCTAATGAAGTAAGAATAGCTTTCTTTTTAGAATGGGCTACTCCAAACCAAGAAGCTAAAGTTAAAAAAGTTTTTGACGATGCTTTGGGAGTTCCTGTTAAATGGACAAATTTTGCAACCGGTGGAGAAATGACTGAAGCCATGTTGTCTGGAGATATTGATATCTCTTACTCACAAGGTCTAACACCTTTTGTTAATGCTGTTAATGCAAAAGCACCTATCAAACTTGTAGATATTGCTGTGTTATACGGAATGGGTGGTACAACTTGTGTTGTATCTAAAGCTTCTGGTGTTACAAAAGCAAACGCTGCTCAGTTAGAAGGTAAAAAAGTTGCTGTTCCTCTAGGAACAATGGCAGACTACGTTTTCAGAGAAACAATGAAAGCTGTAGGAGCGGATGCTTCTAAAATGACAGTTGTAGATATGGTTCCTGAAGATGGATCTGCTGCTTTACAAAATGGCGACGTTGCTATGGCATGTCTATTTGGTGGTAAGTCTATCGAAAATGCACTTAAAGCTGGTACAAGAATGTTAACTGTTGGTGAAGCTAAAGATGCTGGTATTGCTGGTATTGATGTTACATCAGTAACTAACAAATTCTTAAAAGAAAACCCAGGAATGGTGAGAACGTTCATAGAAATAACTCACGAGTACAATGCTAAGTTTAATTCTGGTAAATCAGACATGAACTTAATAGCTAAAGACGCTGCTATGGATCTTGCTGGTACTAAGAAGCAAATGGGCGGATTTGAATTCCCAAATGCAGCAACAATGAAATCTAAGTATATGAATAAAAAAGGTATACTTATGAATTACCTAAGTGTTATGGGTAAAATGTTTGCTACTTCTGAAAACCCAGCTCTTAAAAATTACTCTAAAGTAGTTACTACTAAGTACCTACCGTAATTTAAGAGTTATAAAAAATATTATAGGCACCAATTTTAATAAATTGGTGCCTATTTTTTTAGTAAAAGTGTAATTATATTATTATTATGAGCAATTTAGTTTCTGAAAATGTAAACATGATTTTTAAATCTCTTAAAGGAGAAACTGTTCATGCGCTTAAAGATGTAAGTTTTACACTTAAAAAAGGTGAGCTTTTAACTGTTCTTGGACCTTCAGGATGTGGAAAAACAACTTTATTAAATATTGCTGCTGGTTTTCTTAGACCAACTTCTGGTTCAATAAATCTGGGTGGAAAAGAAATTAATGGCCCAGGAGTCGAAAGAGGTATGGTTTTTCAACAAGGCGCTCTGTTCGAATGGTTAACTGTTAATGAAAATGTAAACTTTGGTTTACGAATGAAAAAAGAAGATCCAATTAAAACTGCAGAAAAAGTTGAAGAGTGGCTTGATATAGTTGGTCTAAAAGGTTTTGGTAATACTCCTACCTATCAACTTTCAGGTGGAATGCAACAAAGGGTTGCTCTAGCACGATGTTTAATTAATGACCCTGATTTAATTTTAATGGATGAACCTTTGGGTGCGTTGGATGCATTAACCAGGGAAAAAATGCAGTCACTAGTTTTAAAAATATGGAAAGAAACAGGTAAGACTATTATTTTAATTACCCACTCAGTTGAAGAAGCTTTATTACTAGGCGAAAGACTATATGTAATGGCACCAAGACCTGGACGTATTCATAAAGAATATAAACTTCCTTTTGCAACAATGGGTCTAAATGGAGACCTTAGAGAAATTAAAAATAATAAAGATTTTGTAACCAAGAGAGAAGAAATTCTATCAATGATTTGGAATATGGAAGAAGAAATTATGGGCAAGGATATTTAAGATGTTTACAGGATTTCTTACTTTTTTTATTATTTTTGCTGTTATTGGTTCTATACTTTATGGGCGAAGATTAATCAAAACTGAAAAATCAGATGCAGTTTTTGGAAATCCTGAAAGAGCTAAAGGTGGAGTACACTGGGTGATAGTTGGCACTAGTTTTCTAATATTGTCATGGCTTTATTACTCATGGGATATAGCTAAATCTTTTTATCCAAAATCAGCGAACGAACTTTGCCAAGTTGCTAAAGTTAATGAATCATTGCTGTCTTTAAAATATCTTTTTCCAATTGTAGAAAGGCAACACAAAAGTACTGCTATAATTAAACGTGAAAATAAAAATATAGAAAAAAAAATAGCAATAATTCAAAATGACACAAATTTAAAAAATCAAGATAAAGAATTATTTATAAATATACTGCGCAAGACAAAATTAATGATCCCAACATTAACTAACGAAAGATATTTGGAGGATAATACACAAATTATAATAAATAATTTAACTGGTAGAATAAATCTACTGATGGCAGAGTTTCCAACAGATGCATATCCTAAGCTGAGTTGGGTACAACAAAATGAGATAAATGAAGGCTTAGAAAATCAATTAGGTTGGGGAGCAACTGGAATGGAGGTGCCTCCTCTGCCTGAGAGTAAAAGAGGTTTAAAATTTCATGCTGCTGCTGCAGAGTTAAATTCTATTAGTGATGAGTTTTTTGAAATACGAAACCATAATCCTGAATATTTAAGGCAATCACAAGAAATTTTTGCTGAAATTAGACAGTATATGGATGCGTTAGGTGATGGACGAGAACTAGATTATATCAAAGATATTAAAAAACTTGTACGTAGAATAGAGTACGCAAGTATTTTTCCTCCTAATACATTAAATGAATTAGAAAAGTCAATTATAGCCTTTGATGACGTTCAAAATAATGAACAGGGAAATTTAAAAATCGTCGATACTCTATTATTTCCAGCTGGAACAATTGTTGCAAGTGGGCCTCAATGTTCAGAAGCAGGTCCTGGTAGATGGTTACCTAAACCATCAGATACTTTTAGAATTTTTGGGAATCTTTTAAAACCGAGTGTTGGATACAAAATGATACCGATGCTTTGGTATGAAATGATGGGAGTAAATAAGATAGTTGGTTTTATACTCCCAGATTGGATAGCAGATATTTTACCAGGCAAGTACCCAGTTCACAAACAAAATGGAACTGTTGATCCAAACTTTAAAAGTAAAGTTTTAGATATTGTTACTGGTGAATTTAAAGCTTTTAAAATTCCAGTTCCCGCGGGTCATATTTGGGATTCTTTTTTAAGAGTATTCCTTGGATTATCACTTGGAATAATATTGGGTGTACCTTTAGGTTTGTTTATGGGGCTAAATAGATTTGCTAAAGGGTTTTTTGATCCATTAGTTGAATTGTATAGACCAGTACCACCACTCGCCTGGGCACCATTGGTAATTACTGTTTTTGGAATTGATAATGTTGGAAAAGTATTCTTATTATTTATGGTCTCTTTTTCAATTATGATTATTTCAGCACGAGCTGGAGCATCAGGAACACAACTATCAAAAATTCATGCAGCTCATTCATTGGGTGCTTCTAGATGGCAAATATTAAGAGAGGTAATATTTCCTAATTCTTTACCTGAAATATTAACAGGAATAAGAGTTGCGGTAGGTATGTGTTGGGGAACGTTAGTTGCTGCAGAATTTTTGGCAGGAACTACTGGTATTGGTTTTGTGGAAAATGTTGCGAGAAAATACATGCAATATGAAGTTATTTGGATAACGATATTTGTAATGGGAATGCTCGGTCTTTTATTTGATGTAACAATAAGAAAAATTATAGTCAAAACAATTCCATGGCGTGGAAAGGGTTGATTTTGATTTGTTGGAACGAGGTGGTTTAAGTCTCCCGCCACCACCTCTATTTATTTTATATCTGATTCGTCTTATAAATTTTAACTCGTAATAAGTGTATTTATCGTTTCAATAACAAATATTTTTATATTAACATTGGAAAAATGATTAAAAAAAACCTTAAAAAATTAGTTAAAGATATTTTTATTAAGCACGGATTAAATAAGAATCATGCTGAAATTTCATCAAACTATATAATTCAAGCTGAATTAGTTGGAGCTCCTTCTCATGGTCTAGCAAGGCTTAAAATGTACTGTGATAGAATTAAGAAAAAACTTATTAACTTTAAACCTAAAATTAAAATAAAGAAAATTTCTCAATCCATTTTTCATATTGATGCTAATAATTCTATTGGATTTGTAGCTGCAGATATTGGTATAAAAAAAGCTATTGATAGTGCAAAAAAAACTGGATTTGGTTTGGTTGGAATTAAAAATAGTGGTCATTACGGTCTATCAAGTTTCTATGCGGATCAAGCAGTTAAAAAAAATTTAATCGTCTTTTGTTTTACTAACGCACCACCAGCTATAGCGCCGCATGGTGCAAAAAAGAGTCTGTTTGGAACAAATCCAATTTGTTTTGGATCTCCTTCAGGTTTACAAGCACCTTTTATTTTAGACACCTCTGTTTCAATGATTAATAGAGGTAAAATAAGAATTGCTGCAAAACAAGGTACTAAAATTCCTAAAAATGTCGCATTAGACAAATTTGGTAAAGCAACTACAAATGCAAAGAAAGCTTTGGAGGGGGTACAGTTACCAATTGCAGGTTTTCGTGGGTCTGGTTTGGCGTGGATGGTAGATATATTAAGTGGAGTTTTTACTGGAGGTAACCATGCAGGTAAAGTTAAAGATCCTTTTGATGATTTTAGTGGGCCTCAGAATGTTGGGCATTTATTTATTGTTATAAAACCAAATCTTTTTGTTGGAAATAGTTACAATAAAAGAATTAAAAAAAATATTAAAATAATAAAAAAACTACCTAAAATAAAAGGTGTTAAAGAAATTCTTTATCCAGGTCAAAATAAATATAAAAAATATAAAAAAAATTATAAAAAAAATATTCTTATACCAAAAAATATATTAGAAGATTTAAAAAAATTGCAATCTCGTTAATTATCTTAAAGTCCTTGCAAATTTAACAATATCATCAACTAGTAAATCTGGCTGTTCCATTGCAGCAAAGTGTCCACCTTTATCCATTTTAGTCCAACGCTTAATATTAAATATACGATCTACATATGTTCTTGGTGGCCATTCTGACATTTCTGCAGGAAATATTGCAACAGCTGTAGGTATGTTAATTTTATGAAAATCTTTTGGAAAAAAACGACCACCCTCTTCTCTTCTTCCGTAATAAATCCAAGAAGCGGTATTAAAAGTTTTTGTAACTAAATAAATCATAATATTAGCTACTAATGTGTCTTTAGAGTAAACAGTTTCAATATTATTATTTTTTAAATCTGACCAAAAATAAAATTTTTCTACTATCCAGGCAGCAATACCTACTGGACTGTCTATCATTGCATAACTTAATGTTTGAGGTTTTGTTGCTTGCAATGATCTATATCCATCTTGCGTAATTTGATCTTTGTCAAATTTATTTTGCCAATCTTTTTCTTCTTGGCTTTTCGGACCTTCAGGGTGTCGCATTGTTAAACAATTTATATGTATAGCTGTACATGTTTTGGGATAATCATAACCCATCCAATTTGAGATAGTAGCGCCCCAGTCTCCCCCTTGAGCTATATAACTTTTGTATCCAAGATTTTTAATCATTAATTTATTAAAAATATCTGCTATCTTCCGCGGTCCTATAGGTCTAGTTGGTTTCCCGGAAAATCCAAACCCAGGCAAAGAAGGAACAATCACATCAAATGAGTCCTCTTTATTTCCACCAAATTTTTCTGGATGAGCAAGTTTTTCAATTATGTTAAGAAACTCAACAATTGAACCGGGCCAACCATGCATAATAATTAATGGTATAGGGTTAGATCCGCTACCTTTTTCTTGAATAAAATGGATATCAATTTCATCTACTTTAGTTAAAAAATTTGAAAATTTATTAATTTTTTCCTCATGTTTTCTCCAATTAAAATCATTAACCCAATAATTTGAAATTTCTTTTAAATATTTAAAATTTGTTCCATGTTTCCAACCCTCCAAATTTTGGATTTCATTCCAAGGGTATTGTTTTACTTTTTTATATATATTTTGAATAATTGTTTCGGAAATATTAACTTTAAATGGTTTTACCATTTTTATGAGTGGCTAATCCAGATAGTTTTAGTTTGGAGGTATTGATTTAAAGCTTCTGTTCCTTGGTCTCTACTTAATGATCCAGATTGTTTATACCCTCCAAAAGGAGTCTTAATATCTCCTTCTGAGAAAGTGTTAATTGATATCGTTCCACAAGGTAGATTTTTAGCTATATAGAATGCTTTGTTAATATCTTGAGTGAATACACTTCCATGTAAACCATATTTAGAATTTTTTGCAATTTTTAAAGCTTCTTCTGTGCTATTCACAGTAAGAACTCCAAGTACAGGACCAAAAATTTCTTCTTGGGCAATTATCATATTTTCTTTAACATTATCAAAAAGTGTTGGTTTAGCAAAAAAACCTTTTTGATTACCTTCTGAAACACCACCATGTAAAATTGAGGCCCCTTCATCAATACCTTTTTGAATGTAACCATCTACTTTTTTTAGATGTTCTTTTGATATCATGGAGCCCATATTCGTATTAATATCTAATGGATCTCCAACTTTAATATTTTTAACTCTTTTTAAAACTTTATCCAAAAACTCATCTTTCACTTTGCTATGAATGATTTGTCTCATATTAGCAGAA
>Ga0115000_10003130_pt1 | contig 13896 bp, 13 predicted proteins | sample ArcticOcean_MG_C_6_FD_89690 | JGI IMG/M metagenome (GOLD analysis project Ga0115000, IMG submission 89690) | Marine microbial communities from western Arctic Ocean - ArcticOcean_MG_CB8_128 | ecosystem: Environmental > Aquatic > Marine > Oceanic | place: Arctic Ocean: Canada Basin | collected...
GAGCTTGGTTACAGGAATGGATGGATTACGAAAGAAAAGTTGATGAAGATTGTTGTTTCATTAGGAAATACGCCTTATGGAAATTATGTGAAGATGATTGCTGAACAGTAAGATCATCTCAAATCAATTTCCAAATAAAAATTACCCATTACACTATTTTAATTATTGGGTTTTGAACATATTTTTTACTCAATTAAATAAATATTTTAAACTCAAACTTACATTTTAAAAAAATGAAAGCCGTAATATTAGCAGGTGGTTTAGGAACTAGGATAAGTGAAGAAACAGACTTAAAGCCGAAACCTATGGTCGAGGTTGGTGGAAGACCTATACTATGGCATATAATGAAGATTTATTCTGCGCATGGAATTAATGATTTCATAATTTGTTGTGGATATAGAGGTTATATAATTAAAGAGTATTTTGCAAATTATTTCCTACACCAATCTGATGTAACCTTCAACATGAAAAATAATACTATGCAGGTTCACCATAAACGTGCAGAACCATGGGAAATAACCTTAGTTGACACTGGTGAAAACACTATGACTGGGGGCCGTTTACTGCAGATTGCAGATTATATTAAAAATGAGAAATATTTTTTGTTTACTTATGGAGATGGGGTGAGTGACATTGATATTACAGCTTCTGTAAAATTCCATCGCCAACATGAGAAAATGGTAACTTTAACAGCGACTTACCCGCCTGGGCGTTTTGGGGCATTAGAAATCAAAGAAAAAATTGTTGAAAGTTTTCAAGAAAAACCTCGTGGTGATGGGGCATTGATTAATGGAGGGTTTTTTGTATTGTCCCCTAAGGCCCTTGACTATATAGAAGATAATAATACAGTTTGGGAGCAAGAACCTTTAAAAATCTTAGCAGAAAATGGAGAACTAATGGCATTTCAACATCCTGGATTTTGGCAGCCTTTGGATACTTTAAGAGATAAGAATTATTTAGAGGAGCTTTGGGCGAAGGGGAAAGCTCCATGGAAAATCTGGCAATGAAATTTAATTTTTGGCAAGGTAAGACTGTTTTAGTGACAGGTCATACAGGTTTTAAAGGTAGCTGGCTTTCTCTTTGGTTACAAGAACTGGGGTGTGAGGTAATTGGTCTTGCTTTAGATCCTCCAACAAATCCTAGTTTATTTAATCAAGCAAATGTAGCAAAAGAGATGACTAGTCTTCATGCTGATATAAGAGATCTTGAAAAAGTAAAAGGAATATTTAAAGAACACAAACCAGAAATTGTGTTTCACTTGGCTGCCCAACCATTGGTTCGCTTTTCATATCTTGAACCTGTAGAAACATATCAAACTAATGTGATGGGAACGTTGAATATTATTGAAGCAATAAGAAATATTGACTCTGTTCGTTCTGTAGTTATGGTTACAACGGATAAATGTTATGAAAATAAGGAATGGTTGTGGGGTTATCGTGAGGATGAGCCCATGGGAGGACATGATCCATATAGTAGTAGTAAGGGGTGTGCAGAACTTCTTATCGCTTCTTTTAGAGCTTCCTTTTTTCCTAGGGAAAAATATAATGAGCACAAAACAGGCATTGCATCTGCTAGAGCGGGTAATGTAATTGGTGGAGGAGATTGGGCTGTTGATCGTTTAATACCAGATATAATTAGAGCAATTAAGGAAGGTGAGTTAGTTAAAATACGTAACCCGAATGCGATACGTCCCTGGCAGCATGTTTTAGAACCTCTATCAGGATACTTGCAGTTAGCTGAAAAGTTATTTGTTGACGGAATGAAATATGCTGAAGCTTGGAATTTCGGCCCAGAAGAATGTGATGCGAAATCTGTTGAATGGATAGTAAATGAAATATCTACATTGTGGGAAGGTGAAGTATGCTGGGATTATGATAAAGGAGATCATCCCCATGAGGCTAATTATCTGAAGCTTGATTGCTCTAAAGCCCATAATATTTTGTTATGGCATCCTAAATGGAATTTGGCTGAAGCATTAAATAAGATTGTTGAATGGCATAAAGTAGAATCGAGTGACTATAATGTAAGGCAAATAACACTTAATCAAATAAACGAATATATGAATTACAAATGGAATAAATATGTCCAATGAATTATTGAGGGAAAAAATATCTGATTTAGTATCGCTATATGCAAAAGAAAAATACAAACCAAAAAGTTTTAAATCAGGTGAAACAGTTATCCCGCCATCAGGAAAAGTAATAGGGGGAAAAGAGTTACAATTAATGGTTGAGGCTTCTTTGGATGGCTGGCTGACAACTGGACGTTTCAATGAAGAATTTGAAAAACGTTTCGGAGAATTTATTGGTGTTAACAATGTATTAACAACAACATCAGGGTCATCAGCTAACCTTCTCGCAATGACTGCACTTACATCTCCAAAATTAGGTGATCGAACCTTAAAACCTGGTGACGAGGTTATAACAACTGCTGCAGGTTTCCCTACTACTGTTAATCCTATTATTCAGAACGGATTAATTCCAGTTTTTGTTGACGTTAGTATTCCCACATATAACATTGATACGTCTCTTATTGAATCAGCAGTCTCAGATAAAACTAAAGCAATAATGATAGCTCACACACTTGGGAATGCTTTCAATTTAGAAGATGTCAAACGTGTTGTTGACAAATATAATTTGTGGTTAATTGAAGATTGTTGTGATGCTCTGGGAACTACTTTTAATGGAAAAATGGTAGGTACATTTGGAGATATTGCTACAGCAAGCTTTTATCCTGCACATCATATTACGATGGGAGAAGGAGGTGCCGTATTCACTCAATCTGGTAAGCTTAAAAGAATAATTGAATCGTTTCGGGACTGGGGTAGAGACTGTTATTGTGCACCTGGCTGTGAAAATACTTGTAAAAGACGCTTTGATCATCATTTAGGTGATCTTCCTAAAGGATATGATCATAAATATACATATTCACATTTAGGTTACAATTTAAAGATTTCAGATATGCAAGCTGCATGTGGTTTGGCACAAATGGATAGTCTGGATGATTTTATTAAAATACGTAGACAAAATTTTAATTATCTTCTTGACAGGATAGCGTCATGTGAGGAGTTTTTAATTTTACCTGAAGCAACCAAAAACTCTAATCCTTCATGGTTTGGTTTTCCAATCACATTGAAAGAAAGTAGTGGATTTCAACGTGTCGATCTTTTGAAATATCTGGATCAACATAAGATTGGTACTCGTTTGTTATTTGCTGGAAACTTGACTCGACAGCCATATTTTAAAAATATAGATTACAGGGTCTATGGAAAGTTAGAACAGACTGATAGAGTTATGAACCAGACATTCTGGATTGGGGTTTTTCCAGGATTAACTAATGAAATGTTAGATGAAGTTATAAACAAAATAGAAATATTTTTTGGTGTGAATATTTAATTATGTTGCATAAAAATTCAAAAGAATTATCCAAAAATATAAGGCTAAATGCAGTCCGTATGGTAAATCGTGGTGGTAGTTCTCATATTGGGTCCGTACTCTCAATTGCAGATATTCTTGCAGTTTTATATGCTGATATAATGAAATATAATGCAAAAAAACCTAAATGGGACGGTCGAGATAGATTCATTCTCAGTAAAGGACATGCCGGTGCAGGTGTATATGCTGTACTTGCAGAATGTGGATTTTTTGAAAAAGCTAAATTGCTGGATCACTTTCAAAATGGATCAGTTTTTAGTGGGCATGTTTCTGACAAAAGTATACCTGGAGTAGAATTATCAACAGGAGCACTTGGCCATGGATTACCTGTAGGTTCTGGAATGGCTTTGGCTGCAAAACTTGATAATAAGCAACATCATATTTTTGTATTAATGAGCGATGGTGAGTTAAACGAAGGTTCAAACTGGGAAGCATTCCTTTTTTCTGCACATCACCAATTATCTAATCTTACTGCAATTATTGACCGTAACCGAATTCAAAGTATACGAAGTACAGAATTGACAGTAAAGTTAGAACCACTAGTTGAAAAATTTATATCGTTTGGATGGAATGTTCACGAAATTGATGGACATGATCATCAAAGTCTAAAGGAGAATCTGAAAGTTAGAGATAGATACATGCCTACAGTTATTATTGCAAATACCATAAAAGGGAAAGGGGTTTCTTTTATGGAGAATGAAGTAGAATGGCATTACCGCATTCCTCTAGATGAGTTTTTTAAACAAGCTATTCGTGAGTTAGAGATTGCTGAGATATGAGAAATGCAATGTTGGAAGCTTTATATGATTTAGCTTCATCGAATCATGATGTTATGTTACTGACAGCCGACTTGGGATATGGGGTATTTGAAAAATTTGAGGAAATGTATAGTGATCAGTTTCTTAATGTTGGGGTAGCTGAGCAAAACATGATGGGTGTTGCCTCTGGATTGGCATTGGAAGGGAAAATAATATTTACTTATTCAATTGGCAATTTCCCTACGCTTCGTTGTCTTGAGCAAATTCGCAATGATGCCTGTTATCATGACTTAAATATTAACATAATAGCGTCAGGAGGTGGTTACAGTTATGGTGGTCTTGGTATGTCTCACCATGCCACAGAAGATCTTTCTTTTATGAGGGCTTTACCTGGAATAACTATTGTTGCACCCAGCACAGAGTGGGAAGCAAAAAATGCTGTTACTTGTCTTGCAGAACAACAAAACGTAGGTTACTTAAGAATTGATAAATCCAAGGTAATTTCCAATAAAAATTATAATACTTTTAAATTGGGTAAATCTATAACTCTAAGAAAAGGTGATGACATTACTATTATTGCTGCAGGGGGTATAGCAGAAGAAGCTGTGAAGGCATCTGATGAACTTATAGGAGATAATATTAAGTGTAGAGTTTTAAGTATGCATACAGTCAAACCCATTGACGAAGAAGCTATTATTTCTGCTTGCAAAGAAACGAAAGGAATTGTTTCAATTGAAGAAAATAATATTGTTGGTGGTTTAGGGAGTGCAATAGCTGAAGTGTGCATGGATTATGGTGTAATTCCAAAATATTTTCACCGTTTTGGAATAAAAGATATGTATACAACAATTGTTGGATCTCAATCATATCTTAGAGGTGAGTCTGGTATTTTATCTGATAATATAGTCAATTTTATTCGGAAATGTTTTTTATAATGTGTATTTCTGACTTTGAAAAAACCATTGTAAAAACAATCCTTTTCGAAAAAGAAAAATTATTTATGAAGTGTAAATATTTTTCACCATTAAATGATGGTGTATATATTACACCCGTTACATTAGATGCTTATTGTGATGAGCTTATACAAAACTTATCAAGATGGCGATCGAATAATCAACATGGTTTTGTTAAAAAATTTAATATTACAATTGAAGGGACTAAAACATGGTTAGATCTTGCTGTTCAAAAACGGAAAGATAGATTATTATTTTTGGTCTTTGATTGTAATGAAAAAGTGATTGGACACTTAGGTGTATCATCTTTTGATTTTCTAAATAAGACATGTGAAATTGACAATGTTGTCAGAGGTGAAATCAGTCTGCTAAGAGGAGTAATGTTGTCAGCATCACAAACACTGATAAAATGGATCAATCAATTTATAAGACCCAGTAAAATTTATATCAGAGTTTTAAATGATAATACTGCAGCTTTATTTCTGTACCATCGACTTGGATTTGTGCCTTTTCAGTTAGAAGCTCTAGAAAAAGTTGAATATGATGAAGTTATAGAATGGTTACCAGTAACAAATGGAGTTATAGATCGTTTTTTTTTAAAAATGGAATTGAAAGGTAAAAAGTATAAATGAAAATTGAAAAAATGATATTAACGGCAGGCCCAAGTATTACAGAAAGAGAAATCGATTATGTTACTGATGCAGTTACATACGGTTGGGATGATAACTGGAATTCATACCTAAACAGGTTTGAAGATGCATTTTCAAAATATTTAAATGTATCCTATGCAACTACAACTTCGAGTTGTACTGGAGCATTGCACTTAGGGTTATTGGCATGTGGTATAGGGAAAGGTGATGAGGTTATTGTCCCTGAAATTACTTGGGTAGCTACAGCATCTGCAGTAGCATACACGGGTGCAACACCAGTTTTTTGTGACATTGAAGAAAGTTCTTGGTGTTTGAATATTCAGTCAGCAGAAAATCTAATTTCGTCAAAAACTAAGGCAATAATACCTGTGCATCTTTATGGTCATCCTGCAGATATGCCTGAGATTATGCTGCTGGCTAAAAAAAATGGTTTGTACGTTATTGAGGATGCGGCTCCTTCGATAGGTTCTGAAATAGCTGGCAAAAAAACCGGTAGTTTTGGACATATTTCTGGATTTAGTTTCCAAGGTGCGAAAATACTGGTTACTGGTGAGGGAGGAATGTTAGTAAGTAATGATGAAGATATATTTAATAAAGCTAAATTACTTGGGGATCATGGTAGAGATCCTTCAAAGCCTTTAACAGCAATAGAGATCGGCTATAAATATAAAATGTCTAACATTCAGGCAGCTTTGGGCTTGGCTCAGATTGAAAGAGTAAATGAATTGATTACACGAAAGCGGCAGATCAACGCTTGCTATCGCGATAATCTTGATAGTCTAGATACAGTCAATGTGTCTTGTGAACTACCGAATTGTAAAAGCAATAATTGGATGACTTCAATAGAAATAATAGATTCAGATAATAATAAACGTGATCAGATAATGAAGTCCCTGAAAGATAATAATGTGGATTCTAGGCCTGTTTTTAGCCCCATGAGTTCGCTCCCTATGTTTACCAGAAAGGAAGAAAATCCAGTGGCATATCGAATTGGAACGTCAGCAATAAATATTCCTAGTGGACATAATCTAACTCAGGATCAAATAGATCATGTTTGTGACGTTTTGATTCAGATTTTGTAAAAAAGGGGGAAGTTGTCGTTAGAATTTAATTATACAGTTGTTTTGGGAGTTTATAATGAAGAAGAAAGGATTGAATTTGCTTTACGAAATTTTTTTGGAAAAGCAGAAATTATAGTTATTGATAATTATAGCACAGACAAAACATATGAAATTGCGAAAAAGTATACTGATCAGATATATAGTTATAAAAATCCGGGGAATCATGATAAAGGGTTTTATACATTTGCTTTGAGTTTGGTTAAGACTAATTATGTCTATTTTGCTTCAGCAGCTGAGATTGTACCTTTAGCTTTATTGAAAGAATTCCACCGTATTTCTATCGGAAATACGATGTATAAAGCTGTCGCATTCATGAAAAAAAGCATTTCATATGGTATTTGGACTCATCAAAATTGGTCAAATCCAGAGACTATAAAGGAAAATGCAAGGTTTGTAAGAAAAGAAAACATTAATATTGAGGCTCATCAAATTCATAGTGAAATTAAAAATAATATTCCAAAAACAGAAATTTTATTACTGCCAGCCAATGATGATCATGTTGTATGGCAGTTTCGAAATTATGACGTTACAACTACAGAGTTAAAACATTCAGCATATGGCATTGCAGAATCGAGGGAGCTTTTCGAATCAGGGCACCGAACTGGAATATTAAGTATGTTATTTTATTGTGCGAAGGAATTTTATAGTTCTTATTTTAGGAATGGTGGTTACAAGGCTGGCATGGTAGGTTTTATTACAGCTGTATGGAGATCTCAAATGAGGTTTAATGTCCATGCACGTTTGTGGGAAATGCAAAATAGCTTAAATCTAAATGACGTTAAAATTATTCATGATAAAATGAAAAGAGAAATGTTAAATAGGATAGAATTAGTAGAAAATAAGAAATAAGTTTAATATTTATAAAGTGCTTATAGCTGGAATTTTGTTTTTCATATGTTGAATAATTAAAATTAAATAGCAGTATCAAGATTACTATTTATGAATAATCAGAATATTCGAAATATGCTGTCTGGTGTAATAGGTTGGAGTTGGCCAGTATTATTAGCATTTGCAGTTACACCTTATTTATTGGAGGGGTTAGGAGAAGAAGGATTTGGCATTAGAAGCATATTAATCATGTTGGTGGGTTATTTTTCAATGTTAAATTTTGGTATTAGTGGCGCAGTAACAAAGTATATGTCGGAGTATGTAAAGATTGATAATAATTATGTAAAGGATGTGTTATCAACATCATTTTTGATTCATCTTATATTGGGCTTAGTGGGAGGTTTAGCTCTATCATTAATTTCAGAGTACCTTGTAAATGAAGTGTTCCATATTTCTGCAGAATTGGAAAATGAAGCCATAATTGCACTCAGAATCTCGGCATTTTCATTTATATTTACGATGATGAATTCCTGGGCTGGAGCAATAGTTTCTGGTGATCATCGGTATGATATTTTGAATTATATGATGAGTTTATATGGAACATTAACTTTAGTTAGCTCTTTAATATTAGTTGAAGTTGGTTATGGAGTGACTGGGGTGGCTATTGCAAATTTAATTGCTTCCATATGTCTACTACTTGTGTATATTTACATTTTTAAGCAGTTGGATTATTTCATAAATTTAGAAATAAAATTTAAAATTCCTGTAGCTACCCGTCTACTTAAGTTCGGGTCACATTTTTTTATATTTCAAATATTTGGAATGTTATTTTCCCAACTGGACAGGTTCCTCATTGGTGTTTACTTAGGGGTGACAATATTAACATATTACGTTATACCACATCAGGTTGCCATAGTAGTGCATCAACTGACCTCTAAAGTAATGCAATTCCTGTTTCCTTTAGTAAGTTCAACAAAGAATAATGATATTAACAAATTAAGGAGAATTTGTGTTAGAGGTACGACAATAGGTCTTTTCCTTTCACTTTCTCTAGCTATTCCAATAATAATTTATGGTGATAAAATTCTTTTATTCTGGATGAATAATGAGATATCCGAATATTCATCAGATATATTATTAGTCCTTACTTTTACATATGTACTTATGTCCATTACAGCTGTATCTAGTTCAATATTTTCTGGAATGGGATACCCCTATGTTGTTTCTTCCGGTTCTGTAATAACAGGAACTATAGCATCATTTTTATATTTTTCCTTTATTGAACATTATGAATTATTTGGAATCGCTATAGCAGGATTAGTAAGTGTATTTGCCACAATAGTATATTATTTATTTATGCTTAATAAATATCTGCCAAATTCAGTTTCAATGTTGATAAAGGATTCATGGATTGCCGTAGCATTGTTTTTAATTGTTATAGGTATATTTAAGGGTCTATCTGAAAGATATCATTTTTCCCCAGAATCTTTATTGCAAGTAGTTTTTTATGGAGGGTTCTGTTCTTTAACATATGGGGTATTATGTTGGTTTACAAATGTTATAAAAAAAGATGAAAAAAGACAAATTATTAACTTTGCAAGATCAATAACAATTAAATGAAACACTCAGATTTGAGAATAATAACTAATATTGAAGGTGTTTTTTTACTTAAGTTACCTAGCTATATAGATGAAAGAGGCCTTTTTTGTAAGATTTATAATTTTGAATACTTGAAAGATATTGGGCAGCCTTTTCTTTGTAAAGAATCTTTTTTTACAATCTCTAAGTCCAACGTGCTGAGGGGTATGCATTTTCAAATTCCTCCATACGAGCAATACAAGATTGCTTCTTTAGTTAGCGGTAGTATAATTGATGTTGTACTGGATTTAAGAAAAAAATCAAAAACGTATGGAAAACACCTAACATTTGAATTATCTGAAAATAATGCTTTTGCTATTTTAATCTCGCCAGGTATAGCTCATGGCTTTTATTCCTTAGAAGATAATACAATTGTTAATTATATAGTTTCATCTGTGTACTCGCCTGAACATGACATGGGGATCCATTGGAATAGTTTTGGGTTTAAATGGCCTGTACATAACCCTGTAATTTCTGACAGAGACAAAAATCTTACCAAATTTACTGAATTTATTAGTATGTTTTAATTTGTTTTTTCAATAAATATATATAAATGAAAATTATCGTTACCGGTGCATCAGGTTTTATTGGAAGAGTTCTAGTAGAAAAACTATTAAATGAAGGTAATATAGTCTTTCCAATTATAAGAGCAAAAACAAATAAAAATTTTATAACCCCTGAAATAACCGATTATTATGAAGATGATGGTGATGATGATAAGCTGTTAAAATTTATTAAAAGATCTAATTGTGACGGAGTTATTCATCTCGCTTCATATTTTATGGTAACGCATAAAACTGGTGATATTACTCCTCTTATAAACTCTAATGTTCATTTTCCAACAAGAATTATAGATGCATCATGTAAAGCAAATATCGAATGGTTTTTAAATATTGGGACATTTTGGGAACATATGAATCATCATACTTATTTACCGGTAAATCTATATGCTGCGACAAAAAAAGCATTTGAAGTAATATCTAAATTCTATATTGAGCACAATAATATTAAATTTATTACAGTCAAATTAAATGATACGTATGGTCCTAATGATTCAAGAAATAAAATTATTAACTTATGGCTTGATATTGCAAAACATGGTACTTTATTAAAAATGTCACCTGGTCAACAAATGATTGATATAGTTCATGTTGAAGATGTTGTTAATGCCTTAATACTTTCGGTAAAACGTTTTTATAAAAATGACTTTAATAGAGAAAGGTTTGAAGTGTACTCTATACTATCTAAAAGAAAATACAGTTTAAGGAATCTTGCTCAAATTTTTGAAACATCTACTGGGAAAAATTTAAATATTAAATGGGGGGCATTACCTTATAGGAATAATGAAATAATGAATCCATATTGCCCATTTGATCTTGTTCCAGAATGGGAGCAAAAAATATCAATTGAAAATGGTTTCCATCAGCTTGGCCAGGAATTATTTTAAAAGAATGGAGTAAATTGGGTAAAAATATTTTTTTGTCCGTTCTAATTCCGACGTGGAATAGAAGCGATAGCATTTTGACATTAATAGAATCTTCAGGTGTCCTAGATAATCCTCTAGTTGAATTTGTTATTGTTGATAATTATTCAGAGTACGAGATTTTTATTAATCTTAAAAGAAGATTATTAAAATATTCAAATATAAGATTATTTAGAAATGAAGCCAATATTGGTATGGTTAGAAATTGGAATGAGTGTATAGTTCGTGCAGAAGGACAATGGTTATTATTAATGTGTTCAGATGATCTTTTTGTAAATGGGAGCATTATTGATATTATTGATTTTATAAATAACCACGTTGATGAACCTTCATTAATTATTCAAGATCCATTATCAGTAAAGCCATTTCTAAAAAAATCACCTGGAGCAAAAACTGTTCAGTCTATTAACTTACCTATAGCATCGGGTAATATATGGCACAAATCAATTTCTTTAGGACTTGGAGGATTTGATAATAGACTAGAGTATTCACCTGATGCTGAATTCTGGAACAGAATCGCTTTTAATTACCCAGTTTTTGTTTTAAATAAGCAAATTGCCGTATATCAAAGAAATGATAATAGCTACATGTGGTCTACATGGGAAAAAGAGGATTTTATTGATCAAATTAAAATTATTATAGAATGTAATTCACGTTACAAGAATCCAAAATTAAGTAGGGACGAGTTAACCAAACAAATTGATGATGGAGTATGGATAACTTATCTTGAAATCTTGGGAAATACAATTATTACAAAAAGACAGCATATATTTAATATGTATTTTATTAAAACAATTAAAATTACTAACAGTACTATTCGATTATATGAACTGACAATATTATTGATTAAAAAATTTATTGTTAATATGTTTAGATATAATTTTAATATCAACTTATAAGTAAGTAAAGTTGATTCACTATAACCCCTTGCAAAATAAATCTTAAATTTAGATATACTAATAATTTTAATTTAACTCATCAAAAAATATACTGAAAAGGAATATTTTTTGATGCTTTGTTAATATTATAAAAATTTAAACGCATTAGTTTTTAACTATGGATGATAGTGGTCAACAAAAAATATTAATTGTAGATAAAAATCTGGTAGAAGATCTTAACTTAGATCATTTTTTTGCAGTTGACCTCTGCCCTATATGTTGTTCAGAATTAAATGAACTTGTCGGAAATAGTCGTACTATACACCCAAAATCAAAGTATGACTTTTTAATAAAAAAATGTTTAAAATGTGGACACTGGTTTACAGATCCAACACCCGAACAAAATTATTTGTTGAAATTATATTCTGAATATTCACTTAGTGTTTATGGAGAAGGATGGGTAAATCAAATTACAAATAATTATTTAAATCATCCGAACTATCAGGAACTATTTGCAAACAATTGGATTCTAAAGAAAGAATGTAATACCTCTAAAAAGGGGAATTATTTAGAAATTGGCCCTGGTGGTTGTCAAATCTTAAAATGTTTCGAAAGTTTGGGTTGGAATTGTTATGGAGTTGAACCAGGAAGGTGGGTTAATGGTAATCAAAAAATATTACAAAATTTTTCCAAATTGCCAACAAAAATATTATTTGATGTAATTGTAGCAGAAGATGTCATTGAACATGTAACCAATCCATTAAAAATGATAAGCGAATTATCAAAAAAATTATCTACAAATGGGAGAATATATTTTACATTTCCTAATTCAGAATCACTAAGATCGAAGCTTATGAAAACTTCATGGCGAATGGTTCGCCCGATTGGTCATTTACATTATTTTTCATCTAAATCAATAAATATAGCCTTATATGAAAGTAATTTGAAATTGTATAATAAGAGTAATTATGATCTCTTGTATTCAAGAAAATATTTAATAAATGAAATTAAATTAAATCTATTCAAACTCAACGTAAAGATAATATTTTCACTTATTGCAAATCTTGTAATTTCTTTAATATGCATGTTATTTAACTTGGGTGATCAATGGCGTATAACTGCAGTTAAAAGATGATTGTTCCACAAGAGACATAAAAAACTTAAATATTCGGGTTGTGCTTATATTGAAAAGAACAATGACGACGAATGGTTCTAGACCCATAAATTTAAATAATTTTGTAAATTTGATGTATTCTTGTGAGATCAACAAGTATATTTTTAGCTCCCCTTTTTTAAATACCGTAATTCTTTCCCGTAACGTAGATGTCTGCATTATTAGATTCTAAATAGAATAATTATTAATTATATTTTTAGAATAATAAACTTATACAATTTAAATACGTATGTTAACTGAACTTCAAAAGAGTAAAGATATTATGGAAAACCCTATGGGATTTACCACTTCTTTTGAACTTCCAATAATCAAAGAAATATAAAAATACTCTCTATGCCCCTGCACATGTGACTACCGATTGGGATGTGTATAAAAACCATTTGGCATCAGTTCACCCCTCATTTAAGCCAAGAGTTTTACTAATGGGGCATGATATGAGCGAGATCGAAAATATTACTTTGATGGCATTAGGAGGAGGAGTAAGAGATATGAATGGAATTCCCTTCTATCTTTTAGTAGGACCTCAAAATGCCCATCTTACTTTTGAGACAATTGAAAAAAATCAGCCCGAATGGCTACGGATAAGCCTCTACACAAGTTTGACAACTTATGTTTTCGAATGGCTTATACAATACAAAATGGACAAGGCTCGATCAATTACTAAGAAAAATATTTCAGATTTTAAAGCTGCAGATAAACTTTTAAAAGGAATGGTTCGAGAAGCAAATGGTCCTGTTTATGAGGGGAATCAATTGTTTTATGCCCCTGTTATTATCGGAGGGCATTATAATAACTACAACTTTAAAGATTCATGGGGACGAGGAGGAGAATATGTCATTCGAGGAAAAGGTATTAACATTTTCAGAGATATTTTAATCGGTCTTTATAGTCCTGGAATTTATCACGATCCAATGCCTTACGCCAATATTCCAAGAATGGACAGAGAAAAATTTTATAAGGATACTTTTGAATTCTCGAA
>Ga0115000_10003131_pt1 | contig 13891 bp, 6 predicted proteins | sample ArcticOcean_MG_C_6_FD_89690 | JGI IMG/M metagenome (GOLD analysis project Ga0115000, IMG submission 89690) | Marine microbial communities from western Arctic Ocean - ArcticOcean_MG_CB8_128 | ecosystem: Environmental > Aquatic > Marine > Oceanic | place: Arctic Ocean: Canada Basin | collected...
CTCGAGGCTCCGGACAATATCGTCTTTCCGGAGGCAATCCCGGAAGTTTGGTTCGCGCGAATCTCGTAGCGAATATCTTTGCCATCATCCATGATCAAATTTACAACCATCAATATCTTATTCTCCGGGTCCATCGCTAAAACCTCCGCTTTCCGCGCGGACGATACGGGAAACAAAAGCGCCTCGGCGGATGTATCGTCGCACGCGAGAAATGGCACATCTTTCCCGCCCTCCCGTTCAGAAAACGTCTTTGGAATAACGTCCCTCAAAACATCTACTATTGAAGCACTCGCACTTGATCTCGTCAAATTATTAATATCTTCGATCAAGTTCGGTATCGCGCTCATCCCTTCTTCGGGACTGTCTGATTTTAAAGCGTATTTCGCGTTTACCGAAACCACCGCGCCGAACGTAATCGGTTGATTCTCGCACACCAGTCGCCGCGCCGCTTTCTTCGCGACTTTTCTAACCTCCTCGTTTTCGCTCGGCGAATACGCGATTCTATATTTACCTCCGTCCATGCTTTCAAACCCTCTCGTCACCCCCCAGGCGACGTCCGCCAAAGGCCTCGATATAAAAAATTGCGATTCCACCGTCTTCTCCTCAATTAAAACCGAAGGCACGACCATCAACACGACGAACAATATCGGAACCATCGTCTCCAGGAAAAACCAAAACCGTCTGTTCCTCGCTTTCACGATGAAATTCTTCCGCATCGCAGCCGAGAAAGAAGACGTCATCGCGAAAGACGACGGTGACCACCACGCGAAAGAAGAAGTTAAAGACCAAGAAGAAGAAAACATCGCGCGTTCACGAATATCTCGTCGCAAACGAAAACAACTTTACTCTTAAAAAAGCGACACCAGGACGAGTATTTTAAAGACAAAACACACCAGAGTAAAAATAATCTTCAGCTTCATCTACTATAGTAAAACTTTTTTGAGAAAGCAAACGAACGCGGCGCAAAAAACGCGCGCTCTTGCAGAAATTCTCAAAGTCTTCTTCCGTCTTCTTCTCCTCGCCTTAAAAGCTCACCTTAAGAGAGAGAGCTAAAGCTGATATGAGAGAAAAGAGAGAAGGAAAAGTTCTTTTTAATAATAATGAAGAGAAACGCCTTTTTTTTTCTTTTTTTCTTTTTTTTTGCCTCGAACTGTCAAAAAAACAAAAAAAGCTCCATTGTTAGTTAACCTACACATACTCTAAAACCACTCTTAGGTGTGTGTGTGTTTACTCCTACTTATTATTAAAAACGATGATGATCTCTAATACTGTCGCCAAAACGACCAACACCACCACGCGGTGTAACAGTGGTGCGAGTGAAAGAGGAGGAGGAAAGGTGATTAAGAAAAAAAGCAGCGGAAACTTGCAAAGAAAGAATCGATTCGATTCCGATTTTGATTCCGTTAAAGTCGCCGCCACATCCAATCCATCAGGAATTGCAACAGAAAAGAAAAACTTGAAAGTATCCTTGGTAGGCTTGGGATGCCCGAAAAACGTCGTCGACGCGGAAGTTATGCTCGGGGACATGCAAAAGCACGGGTACGACATCACAACGAACCACGAAGAGGCGGATGCTATCATCATAAACTCGTGCGGGTTTATCGACGACGCGAAGAGCGAATCGGTGGAGGCGATATTGGAGGCTTCGAAAATGAGCAAAGGCGGGAAGAAGAAGATTGTCGTGACTGGATGTTTGGCGCAAAGGTACGGCGAGGATTTACAGAAGGAGTTACCGGAGGCGGATTTAATCGTCGGGTTTGAGAATTACGGGATGTTGCCGGACCTCGTGGAGGAGAGTTTGCGGGAACGCAAAAATACTGTCGTGAGTCCGTTCGATCCCGCGTCGCAAAACAGAATCGGCGGCTCTGCGACGAGCACCAGTATTAAAAACATAATCACGAACGACGATTTGGTGTTGCCGAAAAAGAAGACGTTGGTCGGTGGAAACTCGCCGCCGTTTCGTTTGGAGATTGATCGAGTGCGGATTACGCCGAAACACTCGGCGTATTTGCGAGTCGCCGAAGGGTGCGATCATAAGTGCACGTTTTGCGCGATTCCGTCGTTTAGAGGTAAATTTCGATCGAAAAAGTTTGAGCCCATCGTGGACGAGGCGAAAGCGTTAGGCCAGCTCGGGGCGAAAGAGTTGTGTTTAATCGCGGAAGATACCAACCAGTGGGGGATGGATTTGCGAGCGCAAGACGGTCGAGGGTTAGCCGAGCTTTTGGAAACGTTAGCCGAAGTCGACGGCATCGAATGGATTCGAATTTTATACGCGTACCCGAGTTACTTCTCGGACGAGTTAATCACCGCCATCGCGGACGTCCCGCAGGTGTGTAAATACATCGACATTCCTCTCCAACACATCACCAATTTGAGTTTACTCCGAATGAACCGACCGCCTCGCCAGCACGCGGAAGACTTGTTGCATAAACTCCGAGATCGAATTCCCGGTTTAGCCTTACGCACGACGTTCATATCTGGTTTCCCTGGCGAAACCGAGGAAGAACACGAAGAGTTGATGCAATTTTGCCGCGACTTTAAATTTGAACGATTAGGCGCGTTTGCCTACTCCGAAGAAGACGGCACGCCGGCGGCGGAGTACCCGGACCAAGTCAAAGACGATCTCCGCGCCTTGCGCCGGGACCAGCTGGTCGCGCAACAACAAGAAATATCCGAAAGTTTCGCCCAATCTCGCGTCGGTCAAACCTTGGACGTCCTCGTCGATAACTTCGACGAGGACATGGACGCCTGGGTCGGCAGAACCGCTTTAGAAGCGCCGGATATCGACCCCGTCGTGTTCATTTCCGAGGCTGAAAAAGGGGGGCAAAAGTTAGAACCAGGACAGATGAGGAAGTGTAAAATCGTCGGGTCCTCTTTGTTTGACTTGGAAGCCGTCGCTTTGTAGGAAGACTCTTATCTGTGTGTTGTAATATGTATAATTTTATCAAGAATTGGAATTTTTTACTCCAAAAACGTACTCCAAAGTTCGCGCTTAAGTCAGTCACGACGAGAGAGCAAAACAAAGTTTAAAGGAGTAACAAAACGCGCGCAACAATAATAATGCGCTCCTTCTGTTGTTGGGGCTCCTTTCTTCCTTCGATGCCTTTTTTGCTGACACTACTACTACTACTGCTGTTATTCACATTGGGGAACGCATTGCAAGAAAAACCATCCATGTTTACGAAACCACAAACGCGACGACGACCACTTGTTTGGGAAAACAAAGAGCACAAGCACGAGTCCTGGGATTCCTCGTTTTCCTTGTGCAATTTAACGAGTCCGTCAAAAATCCACGTCTTGAACGCGGTGGCATCTCCCGGGTCGTTCGCCGGCAGAACCGGGCATTCCGGGGCGACGAAGTTTACCTTAGAAAGCGACCTGGAATATACGTCCGGGAAGATGGTCCGACAGAGTTGGTTTAGTCGTAGTCGTCGTAGTCGTGATAGTGACAATAATGATGATAACGAGGAAGAGGAAGTGGAGATGCAAAGTCATCAAGGGATAAAAGAGTCCGTCGCGTTGTGCGAGTGGACGGAGGACTGCCCGATTGGAGGCCACGGGAGGCAGACGGTTTCGGGACGACGCGCGAAAGTGCCGTGGTACACGCCGAGCGGGAAGTATAGATATAGGTACGAGTTGAAGGATGGAAAAGGGGTGGAGACTTTCTTTTGCGTGGACGTGACGGTACGCGTGGAGTGTCCGGAAAAGGCGTACGTTTGTCCAGGATTACCTTTAGTTTAGATTTAGTAGTATGTGCATATATTACACGCGCTTGTATTCGTAAACGCCTTCCCAGGTTTTGTTGGTGTTGAGGAGGGTCACCTTCGCTTTGCGCAAGAGGCGGTTATTCTCATCAACTTCGAACGTTTCCGTCATGTTTCCTTCGAGAGGTTCAGTCCATCGCGACTCGAGCGTTATCGATTCCGATTGGGCGTCTAACGTCGCTCGTCCGAATTGAGCCCCCGATCTCGCATCTCGTCTGTTTTGGCGCACTTCCGAATCGTAAGCATACGATTCGTTGACGGAGATGATTCCGTACGAAGCTTTGAGCGAGAAATTGGAAGTGGTCGCTCCTACATCCAACTGCGTCAAGGCGCTATTCGCCGCTCGGAACAACCGGTTCATCTCGAATAAATCCATCAGATTCGATTCGTCCAGTTGATCGTCTCGTTTCCATTTACCGTTGAATTTTTGTACGTAACTACTACTCGTATCTTTGATGCTAACCACCGTTGTCTTTTCTTCTTTCTCTTCCTTTCGTTCTTCCGGTGATATCGCGGCGGAGGAATAGTACTTGTTTGAGATTTCAATCGTCGTCGCGGGTGTTGCTGAAGAAGAGGCAGCGCTCGATACTACTCTTCGTCTCGTCGAAGACACCGTCGCTGTTTCCATCACGACGTTCGATAAGTTCTCCTCGATGGTATACTCCACCGCTTCTGGTGACACGCCGTCCTTCTCTGCCTTTCTCGAGTTACTTTCAGCGATTACGTTCAACCGCCTTCCTCGTTCTCCCTCGCTTTCGCTCCTTCCCTTTTCCTCCTTCTTTTCCGCATACAAATCCGCTAAATCCATCCCACTCAACGCATCCGCGATATCACTCGCCGCTTTCGCCACCTCTTCGTCGCTCCCGGTATCTTTACTCGCGTCGTAAAATCCTCCCTCCTCGTCCTCGTCTTCGTCTTCGTCCTCCTCCTCCTCCCCTTCGCCTTTCGCCTTAAACGCGGATGATGAAGGATACGCGAAATACCTCTCGTACGTCTCTTCATCCACGTTCGGTTTCACCAACGCCTCCCTCATCGGTCTCGCCGCATCCGCACCTTTCCTCTCCAACCGTTCCATCTCTCTTTCTAAATCTCTCAAAATGCTCTCAACGCTCTCGGTATCGTCGTCGCCGTTGTTAGTATTATTAATACTAAACGGGGACGACGATACCAATCGCGGCACGTTCCTCCCGATTTCCTCCAACACGTCGGACGGATTCCCGCCTTTCTCGACTATTAATTCTTCCGCTGCCCCAAGCGCGATTCGAGGGATGGAAATCAACGCCGAGAGTGGGTCTTTTTGCCATCGCTCCGTCATCGTCATCGATGTACTCTTCTTCGTAGTATTCTTCTTCTTCTTCGTTGTCCTTCCTTCTCTCAAACGCTTCGCTTGTTTGTCTTCTTCTTCTTCTTCTTTGTCGACGACCACTCGCGCGATCTTCCTCCTTGGACCTCTTCTCCGAGGTTCCCGTCGTTCTAATCCTTCCCTCTCGATTTTGATCGATCTCGTTTTTGCCTCGTCGAAGTCTTCGTCGCCGTTGCTTTCCGCTTTCATCCGATGAAAATCTCCTCCTCGTCTTCCTCGCGAGAAGTTATAAGTATTCTTCTCAACCCGCTTCTTCTGCTCGGACGACGACGATGAGTGCGATGAAAACGTAAAACCGCTCGAAACAGAATACGAGGATAAAGATGATGGCATTTTCGTCGCGGCAGTGGTAAAAACCATGTGTTATATCGTCCTCGTTAAACGTGTGTTTTGTGCGCAAATGTAATGGATAAATTGGAGACGTTGGATGCGTCATTTGTATTCCCTTTTGCGTAAACACTAACGCGGAGACTACGAGACAGACAGAAATGATTTCCTCCTTTTCTTCGTCCTCCTCCGCGAGAATACGGACACCGACTCGTTTTCGGAACGGGAGGAGAATTTCGACGACGACGATGAACGCAAAGTCGCTCGAGAAGAACACGAGCGATGAGAGTTGTTTTAGGGAAGACGTGAACGACAAAGAAGACACGCGCGACACCTTCGTTGATATCGATGCGACGAGAAAAAGAAGCAACAACACGAGACGAAAGATGATGACGAGGACGATTTCAGCTTGTGCTTTTTCCAGTTTCTTTTTAAGCCGCGCGAACGAAACCCTGGCGAGGGAAGAGGAAGAGATGATGAAAACGATTCCGACGACGGATGAAGCAACTCCTGCGAAGAAGCAACGCCTGTGCGATGGATATTCGAAAGACGTCGCGTCCGCGTTCCCGAACCTTTGCGAATACAAAGTCACGGAGAAAGTCTTTTTCGACGTCTCCATCGGGGGCGAAAACGCCGGTCGTATCGTCATTGGATTATTCGGCGAAGACGTTCCGAAAACCGCGGCGAACTTTCGAGAGTTGTGCGCAAACTCGAAAGGGTTCGGGTACCAAAACTCCATCTTCCACCGCGTGATACCGAACTTTATGCTCCAAGGCGGCGATTTCGAACGCGCGAACGGAACCGGCGGATATTCCATCTACGGCAGAAACTTCGCGGACGAGAATTTCAAAATCCCGTTCACCGGGCCGGGCGTTTTAGCCATGGCGAACGCCGGACCGAACACGAACGGTTCGCAGTTTTTTTTAACCACCGCGAATACGCCGTGGCTGACGGGGAAACACGTCGTCTTTGGAAACGTGTTGGAAGGGTTCGACGTCGTCAAAAAAGTAGAGAGCACCGCGACCGGGAGAGGCGATAGACCGAAGAAAGACGTCGTGATAGTTCAATCCGGCGTACTCTAAAGAGAGAGAGAGAGAGAGATTCTAGACTACGTAATAATTACGTTTTTGTACCTAAGGTGAAAAATTCTTCATGAAAGAATATCATTCGGTAATACAGAGGAGGGTCACGTGAGGAACGCAAAATGGGAAGCCTTCAATGATCACATGCGTACACTTATAGAAACAAATGCGGCAAGTTAAAAATTCCGTTTTACCTTTTTGTTTGTTTATTTTCATTCATTAGTTTCAATACATCCAAAACGCATCGAAATCCTTCATTATCTGCAAACCTTTCCTCGTCGACACCTTTTTGCAAAGCTTCCAGATTATATTCAATAGAACTCAGTCTCTTCCGTTTGTGTTCATTAATGTTATTTTCAATATCCAGACGTATTTCCGCTATTTTACTCTCCACTGTTTGGATAGGTGCCTGAATATTTTCGCCATCAACAATCTGGCACAACCTTTGGTACCTGTGTAACTCTTTTTCGATGGTCTCCAAAGCCTTATACTGCTCGTCACGTGTAAACGGGTTCAAACAGTCCAATTCATTAAACCTCAATTGGAAATGAGCTTTGATTGACTGCTCGTGCTTTTCTAAAACGTCATCTTCATATTTGCTTATGAGAGTGATGATATTTTCAATTTCCTCAAAAAAGTCCTGGATGTATTTGTCTTCTTCCTCAAGCTTCTTCCGTTCACTCGCGATATGTTGAGGTATCACTTCTTTCCGTATCTGCGATAAACTTGTGTCTTGGAGCTGTGTTTCAAGTTTCTTAATTTCTTTTTCGATTTGTTCCACGTTATCCAAGTACCAAGCATGTAAATGTGGTTTACACTCCTTTGCAAACTGTTCCAAGTCTTTTTGTTGAAGATGAGACTTAGGACCTGAAACTGGTCTACCACCAACCGACTCAGTTGACTTCTCATAACCAAACATATCGAAACTGATGGTTTTGCCTCGTTGGATAGTTTTTGTTTCTTTATGATAACACTCCACCAAAGCACGAAACCAGGCGGTTGGAGACAAGTTGCAGGGAGCATTTACATACACAGGGTTGTGCTTTATACGCCAAGATTTAAACCAGCTCTCATCTACGAACTTTGCATTTTTGTAAGCTGGACTGAACGAGATTAAGATATAACAAGCTTCGTATTCTTTCCAACGCAATTCCGTCGCCGTGAGCGGTCGTAGGTCGTCGGAAATAGGAGGGGTTACCATCGTTTTTGGGTAAACCCCCTCCCCCCCAAACTTCCACAAGTTTTAACGAGCCCCCGCAAACGCACCGCAACCTACGCGATCCACGCACTCGAGTAGTCCACGCAAACTCCGCAGTCTCAACAAGATCACGCTTGGTAATAAAATTCACGCAAGAGTGCGAAGCACTTGTTGCGGAGCTATGAAGTAGCGGGTTTGGTCGGTACTACTACTACTCCTGTGTCGTATACTCGCGTGTTGTTGTAAGGAGCGTTCAAAGTGGTCGCTTATTAAGTGCAAAAAAAAGGCAAAAAAGAGGCAAAAATCGTCACTATGGGTTAAAATCACTAATCTGCCTACAAAAATAAAATTGTCGCAAATGCCCTAAAATCATACTAAACGAGCTCCGATTGCACTCAAATTTCATACACGAAACAAAAATCACCTACTCTCGCTCTGTACGAAGTTTCGTAGCCATTGATGGATGAAAACATCGATTTCAGAATGCGCAAGTTCAAAGTGGTCGCTTATTAAGTGCAAAAAAAAAGAGGCAAAAAAGAGGCAAAACTCGAGGGGCTGCCACTTCACAAATCTCACCTGCGTTTTGTTGCGCGCGTTTAGTACACATAATCACCGTTAACACAAACACACTACTCTTCTTTTCGAACGCTTTTTTATCGACGACGATGATGCGAGCGAAGAAGACCACGAATACTAACACTACTGCTGCTCATAAAAAGCGTCTTCTTCTTCTCGAGCGAGAGGAAAAGACGACCGAGGCGAAGGAAAACGCGGAAACGACGATTCCGAGAGTCCTCTCGTCGTCGATGATGATGCGGGAGAAGAAGAAGAAGAAGAAACCCTCGGCCGACTCGTTGACGATTCAGAAAAAGATGAAGAGAACAACTTTGCCGACGCCATCGACGGTGGCGACGATTCGGGAAAAGAAGAAGCGCAAAAAGAACAGCGACAACGACGACGACGAAGCGATGACGACGACGACGGAAACGAGGAGAAAAACGGACAAAGAGACGAGGATGGATGTCGAGGAAGATTTGAGCGAGAAGAAGAAACGACGGAAGAAAAGCGACGAGGACGACACCGAGCAACAAAAGAACGAGACGAGGATAAAGACGAGGAAGAAATCCTCGCCCGTGTCGTCTTCTTCGTGGCGACAACGACGAGGAAAAATGCTCGAAGAGGAGGAAAAAAAGAAGGTCAAAGAAGACAAAAAAGAGGAGGCGAAAGGCGATAGTCCCGCTCTCGAGACGAAGAAGACAAAGAGCGATGAGAAGGAAACAAAGACGACGATGAAGACAAAGATGAAGGGCGAAAAGACGACTTCCAATTCTTCTTTTTCCTCTCAACGCGAGAAGTTGGCGGGAGGTAAGGGTGGTGGTCTTCCTCTTCCGGCGGCGTCTGGCGCTTTGAAAAAAGAGAAGACGGAGAAGAAGAAGGAGAAGGAGAAGAAGATGAAGACGACTTTGACGACGACGGCGAAAAGAACCACGCGCGGGACGAAGAAGAAGAAAGAAGAGGAGTTGAAGGACAACGAAGATGCCGACGAAAAGAACCGCGGAGGCAAAAGGTCGGGAGGAGGAGACGAGCGGCGGCAGCCGACGGAAGGGCAAGACGTCTCGATGATGCGCGAAGACGACATCGATGAAGTCGATCGAGGAGAAGACTTTGGAGACGACGACGAGGATGAAGACGCCGACGACGAAGAGTACGGCGGTGGCGGCGACGACTATCACGACGACGACGACGAGGAAGACGAGGATGACGAAGACATCGATGAGGACGACGACGAAGAAGAGTACTCGAACGAGGACGAGGACGACGACAACGACTCGGAAGACGAAGGACGCCGAGGCAGTGGCGACCGTCACGATGGAGGACTTCACGCGTTGCTCTCTCGTCTCGGTGGTGCCATGGAGGGGATGGGTGGTGGTTCTCGCGGCGGGATTTCCGCGCGCCTCAAAGACGTTTTGAAAGCGTTGACGTTTGATAGAGAAGCCGAGAACGGCGGCATCGACGATACGGCCGTTGTCATTGCTTTGAACGAATTGTGCGAAATAGTCGTCACATCTTCCGAGGAACTCTTAGCAACGAGTCTATCGCCTGAGCCTTTCGCAAAGGCGTTGTTGAATTGCTGCAACTTGGAGCACAACCCAGAGTTGATGCTCTTGGCGGTGCGCGCGATGACGTCCATGGCGGACATTTTGCCAAACACGCGGGGCGCGTTTGTGCGCGCAGGCGCTCTGCCCACGTTGTGTCAAAAGCTCTTCGCCATAGAATACATAGACGTCGCAGAACAATCGCTCTCCGCGCTTGAAAAACTTACTCGAGGATATTACGGTTCAAAAGCCGCCGAAGCAGGTGCGTTGATGGCGGCTTTGGCGCACTTGGATTTCTTCGGCGTCGGCATGCAAGGCGTATCCATGCAAATGGCTTCGAACGTGTGCTCGGAATTTCCAACGAAGTCCTTATCGCCCGGTGCCGTCGACGCTATTCCAACGCTCCTCTCTTTGCTCGTTCGAGACAATCAAAAAGTTGCCACTTTAGCGTGCAACTGCTTGGTCTCTTTGTCGGTGAAAGCTAAGAAATTAGCCGATCGAAGAGTTTCGTTTTTGCTTCAAAAGGAAAAAGAACAAAAAGAACAACAACAGTTGTTACTGGATCGACAACCTTCTGCTACTAAAGAAGAAGAACATGGCGGAGGGGCGACGACGACGACGACGACGACAAGAACAACGGGCGACGCGACTAGCAACGATAGACAAAAGAAGAAGAAGAACAAATCCTCCTCCTCGGAGATGGACCCGGCGGCGGCGAACGAAACCGTCTCTCTCCTTTTATCAGACGCGCTTTGCGAACAGTGCTTAGAAATCGTGCGCGAAGCGGCTGGCACTGTTGGCAGCACGAGTAATGTGACACACAGCCGCCTGCTTTACAGAGGGTGCGTGAAGATTCTCGCGACAATTTTAGAAGCGCGTCCGGAGATGTCCATTTTCTTGTTGAATAACGGCGTCGCGCAGATTTTGGCCGAACATTTAGAGAGATGCAAAATCGTTCGAGCGAACGTCGGCGTTTCCGAATACAGCCCGGTACAATCGATGGATGATTTGCACGACGCCATGCATTTGATTGGGTTGTTAATACCATCCCAAGTGAAGAGGAACGACGAGATCAAGAAAACCTCAAACCTCGTGGTCGTCGGCGCGGCGGATTTGCAGAAGCTCTTTGCGAAACCAGAAAACGCCTCGCTGGTTGCAATTTTCGGCGAATATCTCGCGCCGACGCTTTGTCACGTCGCAGAGTCGCCGTCGAATGTGACCATCAAACGCAAAGCGCTGTCGACGTTAACAGCGTGGACGCAACTGGTTGACATCGAGACGTTTGAGAACGTGGCGAGAGATGAAGCTCCCATCGCCGCCGTAGTCGCTCGCGCTTTGATCGATCCGCAAGGCGAGTTATTGAAGGAAGCTGCAAAATTATGCGCGATGACGTTGGAGAAATCTAACGAAGGTAATCAAGAAGAAGAAGCTGAATTCATCAAGAGGTTTGCAAAAGAAGGCGGAGCGCACGCCTTGGAGGTTCGCGCGAAAGAGTACAACTTTTTAATCGCAGAAGCCGCCGAAAAGAGCGCTGGATCCGAAGAAAAGACGCTTTTGTATCCAACGACGCCGACGCCGCAGTTTCAAATGTCCACGAATCCAAAAGAAGAAGGTTTGCGAATCTGCTCGGAAGTTCGAAATCAATATTTTGGTCCGGGAAAAGCGCACTTGATCGCTTCGGAAGGCCTCGATCGACTTCGCAAGGCGTGCGCGAAACTGAAAACTGCGCCGCTCTCAGATTCGAGTGAAGGCAAATCGGCCAAGAATCCGCGAGACGCCAAAGAATTTTCGTCGGCGTTTGCCAAAATATTCGAAGCGCTGGCGACGAGCGAAATCTCGGCGTTCGAACTCTCTGAATGCGGCGCGGCGTCGACTTTGCGCAAGTTTCTGTGTGCCTCAGATGTGCCTTCTTCTCTCTCTTCTTCTCCTAAATCAAGGAGCATCGATTGTGAAGAAGCGACGGAGCGTCTCGCCATTTTCACGCGCGCCGCCGGCGACGCGCCGACGGGCTCGTTTGAAACGCTCGTCCGTCTTCTCGTGGAGACCTTACAAACGCGAGAACGCATGCCGATCTCTGTTTCGGAACACGCGACGGCAAATTCTGATTCGTCCTACGCGCGATTTCGCGCCTCGAGCGGTGCACCGTCCTCGCTCGCGCCTTCGGCGAACGCGGGTGACCCTGGGTTGAATTTACTCGCGAGACCGCTCAAAGTTCGCTTAAAGCGCGCCTCGAAGTGCGACGCGACCAAAGTTGAAGATTACGGCAACAGCGTGGTTATGATTGAACCGTTAGCGCAATTAAGCGCAGTCGAAGCATTCTTGTACTCCCGAGTGAAGAAGAAACCAGTGCCGGCGCAACAACCGCCAAATGCTTCAAATGCTTCTGCCTCTGCTCCGAACGCCGCCGCAAACCGATCCGTGAGCGCGCCAGATCGCGAGATGGATCACGAAGAAGAAGACTTCAACGACGAAGAAGACGACGACGACATGGACGACATGGATCACGAAGAAGATTACATGGACGACGAGGACGACGAAGAGAATTTGTTGGGTCCGGAAGGCGAGGACACGGCGCATCCGCCGGCATCCGCGGAAGAGATCGCGGCGCCTCCCGCGTCGTCATCTTCGCCGCCGCCGCCGCCATCGCAACAAGAAGAAACTGCTACTGCTGCTACTGCGCGCGTACCGCCGCCGCAAGCATCGTCTGCTCCTGGTGCTGCTGGAAGAAGTTTCGCTGCCGTCGCCGCGGGGAGCGACGGCGCGCGCCCTCGACTCGCCTTCTCCGTCAACGACGGCGACGCGTACATTCAGGATACCAAGAACGTCTTAGCCGCAGTCACGCAAGTCTCTATCGGTGACTCCGTGAAACCAATGAGTGGACGGTTGTGGGAACAACCGGGCGTGTTATACTACGACATTGTGGACACTACCGACCCGAAATTTAAAGGTATCATCAGCGAAGGCGGCGAAGACGCCGCCCTTTTGAACGACTCGTCGAAACCGACGCTCGTCGAAACCGTGGTGGAGGAAAACCTCTTCGCGAATCCATCGGTTAAAAGCGATGTCAAAGCAATTTTAGGCCCGGTAGCGTCGACGGTTTTCAACGCGCAATTCGGGCATCCAAATGTTGTGAAAGGTTTGGAGGACGACTTTGTTCGCGACGCGTTGGCGACGTTGACCTTGTGCCATCTCGTTACGGAAGACGCGAAGAAGATTTTGCGCACCGCGGGACCAGAGAAAATAAAGTCTGCTGCTGTTCATGCTCCAACGTCTGATGACATGCTAGTAAATGGCGATGACGACGAGGATAAAATGCTGCTCAGCGCGGACAGAATGCGCATCGCTAACCTTTCCTCGGCGAAAATGCACGCCGAAAACTTGTTCTTGGCGCCGAAACTCTCCGGAAAGCTTCGCGCGCAGCTTCGCGATACGCTTTCTGTGTGCGCTCGAAGAGTTCCAGAATGGACCTCTACGCTTGCAAAGACGTGTCCATGGCTATTCACACTCGACGAGCGCGTTTTGTTGTTTCATTGCGCCTCTTTCTCCGTCGCGCGTGCGTTGCATCAGCTCCACGGTGACGGTAAGGCGAGCAACGGGGCCAACGGCAACGCGGCGAACGCCGGGGCTGCAAATGCTGGCGGCGATCCGCGAGGAGGTGCTCGCGTAGGCCGTTTACAACGCCAAAAGGTGCGCATTCGAAGAGAGCACGCGTTATCTTCTGCCATAAAAGTATTCTCTTCGCCGCAAACGCGCAAACACGTGTTAGAGGTTGAGTTTTACGACGAGGTTGGGACCGGCATTGGTCCCACGAATGAATTTTACGCGTTGGTTTCAAAAGATTTACAAAGAGCTTCACATGGGATATTTCGAAGTGAACATAGCGCGACAACGACGACGAAAACAGACAACGCTGAAAGCCTCGTAAACGCGCCACATGGGTTGTTCCCGAAGCCGTTCCGGGCGGTGCCGAACGCCTCGAAAGTGATATAGATTTTCAGATGGGTCGGACGCGCCATCGGCAAAGTCTTACAAGAAGGTCGATTATTGGACGTGAAGTTTAA
>Ga0115000_10003133_pt1 | contig 13885 bp, 13 predicted proteins | sample ArcticOcean_MG_C_6_FD_89690 | JGI IMG/M metagenome (GOLD analysis project Ga0115000, IMG submission 89690) | Marine microbial communities from western Arctic Ocean - ArcticOcean_MG_CB8_128 | ecosystem: Environmental > Aquatic > Marine > Oceanic | place: Arctic Ocean: Canada Basin | collected...
AACAATCGAAAGTGCTCCCACGAGTCCTAAAGATAAAGCTAAAGAAGATTTTACAACAGAGATTATTAGAACAGTTGTTAAAAGTATAAATGGAAAGATATTACTAAATTCTTCTCTATTTGTGATTGTAGAACCGAACCTTCTGTAATGAAGCTTTATAAGAACCGAGACTATAACTCCTACAGCCAAATTTATTAATAGAGAGTTTAGTGATAATGGAGCTTGATCAATATTAAATACTTTTTCCATATAAAATTTAATTTATTTAATTTTTTGGTTATAATAATTTTATATAATTAGAGCTAAATTACTTAAAAAACAAGAAATCAATAAATTTCTTCTTTTAACATTTTATAAATTATCTCCTTAAAGGAAATTTTTGCTTCCCATTTGATAGTTTTTTTACACAAATTTGTATTTGCTCTATATGAATTAATATCTATTTTTCTAATTAATTTGCTAGATCTTTCTACTAAATTTTTTTTGTTAATCTTCATTTTTTTAAAAACCACATTAACAAATTCTCTAAGACTATGTTTTTTTCCAGTTCCAATTATTAAATCAATTGGTTTCTTCTGTTGCAGCATTAACCACATAGCCTCAACATATTCTGGAGCCCAGCCCCAATCTCTATAGATATCTAAGTTTCCCATTCTTAATTTAATTTTATTATTCTTTTTATATTTTTTAGTAAAATTAATAATTTTTTTGGATACAAATCTATCATCTCTTAGTACAGACTCATGATTAAATAGAATTCCACTACATGAATAAAGATTGTAATTTTCTCTAAAAATTTTTGTTAGCCAATAACCTGAAGCTTTTGCAACAGCATACGGTGTAGTAGGAGATATTTTGGAATTCTCATTATAAAAATTACTTTTATTGTTACCAAAAATTTGCACTGAAGAAGCGTTAAATAATTTTATTTTTTTCTTAATTTTTTTAATAGATAATAGTATATTTAATACTCCAATTGTATTACTTTTAATTGCATTTTCGGGATTAATAAAAGATTCTATTGGTGATGACTCACCTGCTAGATAGTAGATCTCACAAATATGCTTATTTTTTTTTAGTAAATCATCTAAAAATTTAACACTTATAAAGGGACACTTTATTAGTTTTACATCTTTTATTATATTTAAAATGTTCAACCTATAAGTATTTTTACTACTTTTATTTCTTGTAATTCCAATAACAGAGTAATTTTTTTTAATTAAAAATTTTGCTAAATAAGAGCCATCTTGACCAGTGATGCCAAAAATTAGTGCTATTTTTTTTTTCATTTTATTAATTAGAATTAGTTTATTTAGAAAATTATCTGTTTCTTTTATAACATCTAAATGTATATTTCTAATAATATCTATCAAATAAACTAGGGTAGATAATAAAAAATTAATAAAATAGAAGCAGGATTTAATTGTCTTATAGGCGTTGGTCTTTTATTATATTATATGGAAAATTTAATTAAAAAACTAGAAGAGCAAATTACCTTTCTACAACATGAGATGTCTCAAATGAGTGATGAGCTTTATTCTCAACAACAAGAGATCAAAAGTTTAAAAAAACAAATCTCGAATTTTAAAAAAAGAATTGATGACCTTGATAACGAAGTTGAGTCAAATATTACTAAAGAAAATGGAAAGCCACCACATTACTAATTCTTTTAATTAATTTATGACTAAAAAATATGATGTTATTATAGTTGGTGCAGGAGCGGCAGGCATGATGAGTGCAATTGAAGCTGGAAAAAGAGGAAGAAAAGTGCTTCTAGTAGATCACGCAAAAAAAATAGGAGAAAAAATTCGTATATCTGGTGGTGGTAGGTGCAACTTTACAAATATAAACACCAATCCAAGTAAATTTATTTCAAAAAACCCTAAATTCGTAATATCTGCTTTAAATCAATACACCCAAAATGATTTTATTAATTTGATTAAAAAACATAATATCAAATTTCATGAAAAGAAGTTAGGACAACTTTTTTGTGATAAAAGTGCACAACAAATTATCGATATGCTCCTTTTAGAATGTCAAATAGCAAATGTTACTTTAAAGACAGAAATATTTATTACTGATTTCAATAAGCAGAATAATCAGTATTTTATTACTGTTAACTCTGATAAATATTTTTGTGAATCACTAATTATAGCTACCGGTGGTTTATCTGTGCCTAAAATTGGAGCTACGAAATTTGGCTACGAGATAGCAAAAAAATTTAATTTAAATATTATTGAAACATTGCCGGCACTAGTACCTCTTACTTTTGATGAAAAAATATTGGCTATGTGTAAAGAACTTAGTGGTTTATCTTTAGAGGCTACTGTTTTTTTTAATAAAACTTTTTTTCAAGAAGGAATGTTATTTACTCATAGAGGATTAAGTGGACCTTCCATATTACAAATTTCTTCCTACTGGAAATTAGGAGATGATATTATGATTAATTTATTACCCAAACTTGATATTTTTAAAACTTTAAAAAATAAAAGAGACTCAGATTCCAAACATGATATAAATAATATAATTGCAGAAGTTCTTCCTAAGAGATTAGCTCATATAATTTGTAAAGAAAATAATGTAAGTGGTAATATTTCTGAATTATCAAATAAATTATTAAAACGATTAAGTGATTCAATAAATACCTGGGTCATCAATCCAACAGGATCTGAGGGTTACAGAACAGCAGAAGTTACCTTAGGTGGTGTAGATACTAATGAAATTTCCTCTAAAACAATGATGTCATTAAAAAATCCTGGTTTATTTTTTATTGGGGAGGTAGTGGATGTTACTGGTCACTTGGGTGGTTATAATTTTCAGTGGGCTTGGTCATCTGGTTATGTAGCCGGTCAACACGCTTAAATATTTTTTTAAATTTCGGATCGTGCTCTAAATCTTTCATAAATTAATCTACTTTTGACGCCTATATTCAAAAAAGGTTGTGGTGGTAGCCATGTTGGTTTGTTTCTCTTCTCAATAATACTAATTTCATCTGTATATTCGTTGCTCGCTTTTAAGGCAATTTGTTCACCAAATAATGTGCCCACACCAATTCCAGAACCATTATAACATCCTGCTACAAAAATATTTTCATTTAATTTTTCAAATACCTGAGAACTGTTTCTTGTTCTTGAAACAATGCCTGACCAACTAGATTCAATAATATTTTCTGGCAGTGATGGAAATCTTTTTTTAATTCCATGCTTTTGATTGACAGACCTATTCTTTAGTTCACTCTCTCTCATTATAAATGGGTTATGAACCTCAGCTGTATTTCTTATCAAAATTCTTTTATCTTTTGTCATTCTAATTGTCGCCCCCATGGGTCTAACTGGCAATACTCCCCATTCTTTTGGTTCTCCAATAGATTGGAATTCCTTGTCAGATAGCTGTCTGGTCATACTTGCGGTTAAAGTCAATGGAAAATTATAATGAGTTCTTATACCTAGGGATTTTAAAAAGCCATTTGTACAAAAAATAATTTTTTTGGCCATAATTTTGTTATTTTCAAATTTACAATCAATAATGTCATTATTTTTTTTCCAATCTAATAAAGGTGAATTTTCAAATAACTCAACATTATTTGGCAATGTATCAATCATTGCTCTAACTAATTTTCCTGGATGTAATAAAATTCCTCCATAAGTATAAAGAGCAAAATTATAAAAACTCGTACCAAGTTTTTTTTTTAAATCTTCACTATTTAATAAATTATATTTAAAGCCAAGTTTTCTTAATGTGCTCGAAAAATTGATTAAAAATTTTTCATCAATACTTTTGGATGACGCAAAATATTTTCCTGATTCATTCCAATCACAATCTACCTGGTATTCTTTAATAAATTTTTTTACTGCATTTATTCCTAATTTATAAATATCAGTTTTTTTTTTATAATTTGAAAGCTCTTTGTTTGAGGTAAAGCCATCATTAAGTGTTGTATCGACAAGGTAGCCTGAATTCCTACCACTAGCTCCTTCTCCTGCTAATTGTGCATCAATTAAAATAAATTTTTGATTAGGGTGTAGCTCAGAAAGCTTTCTAGCCGCAGAGAGACCGGTATAACCAGCACCTACAATTAACCAATCACAAAATTTATTCTCATTAAGAGTTTTTATATTAGACCTAATATCAAGATCTTGTATCCAGGCACAAGTTTTATCATTAACGATATTCATCAATTTTTTTGTTAGCAATATCATATATTGATTTTGCTATTAATTTATTTGATCCAGGTGAATAATGATTGTTGTCAACAAATGAATGAAGCATATTACCGTCTAATGAATTAGAAATATCAAAAATGTGTTTCGTATTTTTTAATAAATTGTACTTATCTAGATCTAATTGATTAAAAGCACGTTCCTTAAATAATTTATTATCATAAAAGCCATGAATACTTGGAAATGGTTGAAGAAAAGTAAAACATCTAAGCATTAAATTTTTACATATTGCCTCTCTGATAAGTATATTTTTTTGAAAGACTTCTTTTATTTCTTTATTTTTTAATTCTTTATTTTTAATTTCTTTGATGGGATTTTGTGAATCTTTATTTTTTATAAATATTCTTTTAAAAATATTATAAATTTTTGTTGTGGGAAGTGATTCCCATAAAATTAAAGATGAAAACTTTACTTCATTAAGCATTCTTGAATTAACACCATCGAATAATTTTTTTAAATGAAGTGAAATTTTATTTTGTTGATTTCCATTCTCAGAATCTCCATCAATAAAAAATATAAAATCTCCTTCACTTATTTTGTTATGTAATATATGTGATTGAAATAATATATTTTCTTGAGTAGAAAAATAACTTGCACTTCCAAAATTATATACACAATAGTTTAGTTTTGAATAGTTGATATCTAATATTTCTTTAAAATATGCTGGAATAGTTTGCGTATCTTTAACATTATATCCAAAAGTCAAACTTGAACCATAAAAGTAAAAATTCTTTTTGCAATTAGTTTGATTTACAACTTTTCTTCCATTATTTTTGGTTACATTAACATACTTCCCACTCTGAGTTTCAGACTCATAATGTTCAGCAAACTGAACATACTTATAACTTCTATTCCAAGTTTCATTATAAAAAATGCCTTCATCTTTTCTGTCTATGCCAATAGCCTTTAAAGACTCTTCTTTGTACACCGGTTTGTTTAAAATATTAATTGTAATAAATTTAGTAATTGGTGATAAAATAATAGATAAAAAAAGGTTAAGAATTAAAAAAAGAACTAATGTAGATGAAAAATAAAAAAAAAATTTTTTCATTTTTAAAATTGAAAATATATAAAAGGGTTATTGTTTGCTAATTGCATCGCAACTAAAGAAAGTACAATAATCAGAACAAATATTAAAATTATGTAAATATTCATTTTTTTTTTATTTTTAATAAATAACAGCAGTTTAAGTAGAAAGTTCATTTTATCTTAACCATATAATGTTTTTTGCTATTCATGATTTTATTAAAATTTATTAGATAATTGTTATCTTTTTTGTTTAATTTAATGCCAAGTTCCTTGATAAAGTTTTGTAGATATAAGTTTTTGTTCGTAATTTCAATTTTAAAAGCAATAAAAGTACATTTTTTTTCTTTCAATTTCTTTATAAGAAAATCTATTACATAAAATTCAATTCTTCTGGAGAATACTCTGCAACTCATAACCCAATTTTCAATATTAAGAGTTTTGGTGTTTAAGTTAAGATTGTAAACAATAACACCTATTACTCCATAATGTTGGAATTTATCTTTAAACGATATTGGTAAACATTTTTCTTTTTTTGCTAATAAACTTTTTGAAGAAAATATTTTAGAGTTAAATTTAAATTGATTAGTTTTGCCTATCAATTGACTTGATCTTTCACAATTATTTTTACTTATTTTTTCAAATTTAATTTGTGGTTTTAAATTTTTTAAAAAAGCATCAATATTTTTACTTTCTGATTTCTCTTTATTAAATAAATTAATATTCTGGTAGCTTTTGAGTCGACTAAAATCTTCTTTTGTGATGTTCCTAAAAGAAAAAGGTGCTATTGACTCAAGCTTTTCTATAAAATCTGATGGATCGTCACTCATATTCACAACCATTACTGAGGGTAATTTATTTTTTACTAATTCACATTCTATTTTACTATCATCTAAAAAAATAAATGACTCTAAACTTAAATTGAGTGTTTTTGAAATTTTTTGAATATTTTCTGCTTTATTTTCATAGTTAGCAACAAACAAGGCAATGTCATCCAACTTTAATTTCATGTGCTTGTTTTTTAAAAATACTTCTTTTGCAATCTTAGGATCATTTTTTGAACATACACATAGAATAATACCTTTTTGAGATAAACTTTTTAAATAAGTTTGAAAATTTGAAAATGATTGACCTTCTGCTGTTTCACCACCCAAGATTATTCCATCAAGACCATCATCACCAATAACGCCACCCCATAATGTATTATCTAGATCTAATATAATAACTTTTTTAGACAGACCTAATATGCTAGAAATGCTAGAACTAATATCTTTAGCTAAAAAAGGCAAAGTATTCATTGAATATGGTTGTTTAGTTAAATTAAAGATTTTATTATCATTCCATTTACAATAACTATTCTTAATAATTAGATTTTCTACATCAATTAAATTGATATTTAGTGGTAAGTTTTCAATTAAAATAGAATTCACTAAACGAATATAATGTAAGTATCCACCAAATTTGATGCCATCCAATTTTCCAAAATTTGAAATGCTTATAGGATCAAACGTAGTTTGAATAATATTTCCTTTTGTGGCTTTCCAGAGATTAATCCAAAATTTAGCCTCTTGTTTTGCCTTTTTGTGAATTATTTTATTGCTGTCATTTAATTTTGGGAAATATTTTAAATTATTTGAAGACGGCATTAATAAATAAAAATCTGAATTTTTTTTCCAGAATAAATTTGAATGATCGTGACTTAAAAAATTTAAAGAACCAAATTCTTTTTCTGATACATCACAATCTATATTATGATTAGCCAAAAATAGCGGTAACAATTCACTCAAATAATTTGTTGTATAATCAGAAGAAATAAAAAGTTTAATTTTTTTTTTAAGATTTAATTTATTTTTACTGATTTTTTTAAATTTTAAAGCTAAATTTTGTATTTCTAAAAGATCTAAATTAAATAAAAGGGGGTTATTAATTTTTTCTAATAAGTTATTTTTATTCATAAAAGTTTAAAATATATATCAAAATATTACAAAATTTGTATAAATATAAATTAAAACCAGTAAAACAACGCATCATGAACAATAAAACAAAAATAATAGACAAACTAAAATTTATATTTGAGAAAAATTTAAATCAAAAGATAAATGATGTAAGCACATTAGTATTTGGGAAAAATAAAAAATGGGACTCTCTAAAACATATACAAATTATTGTAAACATTGAGAAAGAATTTAAAGTCAAAATTAAAACTTCAGAAGTGGGTAAGCTTAATTCTTTTAATAAGTTAAAAAACTATATTATCAATAATTAAGTAAGATTTTTAAAAAAAACTTTATTTCTAAAATCTTTATTTTTTTTTAAAAGCTCAGTAAAACTTGGTAAATCTTTATTGAAAACTGAAAGATTTTGTTTTGTATTTATTTCGGGAATCCTTAAAATATTCACAAATAATTTATTATCTTTTATTTTACAAATTTTTTTTTCAGCTATTTTTTTTGTTTTTGTGTACATATTATTTGTATGCTCATCTACATATATTGAAGATGGATAAAAAAAATAACTTTTGTTTTCAATGCAGTATTGGATTAGTTTAATTGGGATTGTAACATAGAATTTTTTATAGATTTTACTAAGTTGTTTTGAAACATTTTTAAGATTAATTTTCGGTGTCGGAAAGTAATAAACTAATAAAGGTTGGTGGGATTTTATAATTGAAAAAATTCTATTTATATCATTTTCAATATTTATTTTTTTAATAATAATATTTGGTTTTTTAAAATTAATTCTATTGTGGCGATATGTTAAAATTATTTTATTATTTTTCTTGTATTTAAATATATTAAATAATTCTTTTCCGATTCCTGTGCTAGCACCAATAATTAATATATTTTTGTTAATTTTTTTAACTAAATCTAATACATATAAATTTTTTTTAAAATTCTTGATTTTCAATTTTGGCCTAACCAAAGTTAAAAAAGAAATTTCTAATTTTTTGTAATATAAATTGTTGTAGATTATTGGGTGTCTAGAACTTGGTTTTAAAGAATAAATTTTTACATCATTGGAACTTATTAAACTTTTTTTTTTGATTTTAATTTCAGATATGAGTGAATATTCACCAGGATAAAACATTCCTGTATATTTAGTTAAATAATTTAATGATAAATTTAACTCATTATCTATTTTTCTTGTAATAAAGGATTTTCTTATTTTTTGGTTAATAGTAAATTTTTTATAAAAGGTTTTTTTTTTTAGTTTGTTGAAATTTTCTATTTTACTTTTCTTCAATATTTCTATTCGACCTTTTTCTTCATTGTTTTGAGTAAGTTTAAAAGTATCATTAGTTTTATTTGATTTTATTCTATCTACTTTAATTGGTGCATCATAAAAGAACCCGCTGAAGAATTGGATCTTAATAAAACTAAAATCATTAATTCTATTATAAGTTAGAAATTTTATTAATAAATAAGACCCATGTATTATATTTTCACCAAATTGTGAATTATAACCAGTGATATAATCTAAGTGTATTTTATTCTTATCTCCACTCTGTTGTGCAAATTTTACTCCTTCTTTTCTCTCAATGATGATATTTTCAAATTTCATTAAATAAGTTAGATCTATAATTTAAAATAATTTTATTAATACAATTAATATAGATTATTAATTTATATGAATATATAAACTTAATAAATTTTTTTATATAATTTAATTTTATCAAAAATATAATGTTATTTCATAGTCCAGTCTTTTTATTAATTTTTTTACCTTTCGTTTTTTGTTTGTTTTTTCTTACTATTAAATTCACTAAAATAGACTCTAAAATTATTCTTATTTTATCTGGTTTAATTTTTTATGGTTGGTGGAATGTGTACTTAGCTCCATTGATAATAATATCTATTTTATTTAATTTCTATTTAAGCAAGCTTTTAATCAATGATGAGCCTTACTCTAAAAAAAAAATCTTATTAACAACAATTTCTTTAAATATTATATTTTTAGTATTCTTTAAGTACCTAGATTTTTTAATTTTAAATGTTAACTACATTTTTAATACTAATTTAGATTATGTAAATTTACCCTTCCCTCTTGCTATGAGCTTTATTACCTTTCAAACAATAGCATATCTTATTGATTGTTATGATGGAAATATTAGAAAAAATAATATTACCGAATATTCTTTATTTATTATTTTTTTTCCACAGCTAATAGCTGGACCTATCGTCAATTACAATGATATGATGCCACAGTTTAAAAATTTTAAAAATAAATTTATTAATAAACAAAATATATTCTTAGGTTTAATAATAATTTTTATTGGTTTTTTTAAAAAAGTTATTATTGCAGATAATCTAGCTTTAATTGTTGACGATGGCTTTTTAAATCATAATAATATTGATTTTTTTATAGCATGGTTAACATCTTTATCATTTACATTTCAAATTTATTTTGATTTTAGTGGATACATTGATATGGCCACTGGTTCTGCCTTATTATTTAATATCAAATTACCAAAAAATTTTGATAGTCCATTTAAAGCTTTAAATATGATTAATTTTTGGCAAAGATGGCACATAACTTTATCTAATTTTTTGATGAACTACATTTATTTCCCATGGTTAAAATATTTAAAAGAAATAACTTTTTTAAAATCTATGATTGTTACTTTTTTTGTTTTTATTATAGCTGGTATTTGGCACGGCCCATCTTGGCTATATGTAATCTTTGGGACTCTTCATGGGATAGGATTGGTAATTAATCATATATTTAATAGATATTCTAAATCTTCTTTAAATCGATACTTTGCTTGGTTTCTAACTTTTAATTACGTAAATATTACACTTATTTTCTTTAGATCTAAAACTATAGAAAGTTCTATAGATATAATTAAAGGTATGATTGGCTTTAATGGGATGCAGCTAAAATTAATATTTGATAAAAGCTTATATTTAATTTTAATATTTTTGTTAGCTATAATCGTTTCCTTCTGCTTTAAAAACTCAAGCTACCTTGTTGAAAGTTATTTTAAAAAAACTTCTATTTAAATTAATTTAAATTTTTATTTATATAAATTAAATTAACGAAGGTTGTTTCCGCATGTCACTTTTTTTAATTCCTGCAACTTTAACTGGTCTTTTCATGGCATCTCTTCTGAATGGCTCACCAAGTTCTTGGTTTAGAATTACTTCGATAAATGTTGTAATTCCTTTCTTTTGATCTTCACAAGATTGTTTAATGGCAGCTGTAGTTTCTTCCATGGTACGAACTGTAACTCCTTTTAAACCACAAGCATTTGCAACTTTTGCATAACTTAATTCTGGATCAAGCTCTGTTCCAACAAAGTTATCATCAAACCATAAAGTAGTATTTCTTTTTTCAGCTCCCCATTGGTAATTCCTAAAAATTACCATTGAAATTGCTGGCCATTCAGGTCTTGCCACTGAGCTCATTTCATTCATGCTTATTCCAAATGCGCCATCTCCAGCAAAACCTATTACTGGTGTTTCTGGGCATCCAATTTTTGCTCCAAGGATTGCCGGAAAACCATAACCACAAGGGCCAAATAATCCTGGCGCTAAATATTTTCTACCTTTTTCAAATGTAGGGTAAGCATTTCCAATTGCACAATTATTACCAATATCACTTGATATAATTACATCATCAGGCATTCCTGCTTGAATTCCTCTCCACGCTTCTCTAGGTGACATTCTATCTGCATCTCTTTTTCTAGCTTCAACATTCCAAACTGTACCTTCATCGTCATCCTCATGATCTAAACTTGACAATTCCTGTAACCATGCAGACTTAGTTTGATGAATAGTATTTTTTCTCTCTTCTCTATTGGCGTCTCCAGCTGTTGGAGAAAGTTGGGCTAAGATTTGTTGAGAAACTAATTTTGCATCTCCACAAATTCCAACTGATACTTTTTTAGTTAAACCAATTCTGTCTGAGTTCATATCAACTTGAATGATGCTTGCATCTTTTGGCCAATAATCCATTCCATATCCAGGTAAAGTTGAAAAAGGATTTAATCTTGTACCAAGCGCAAGAACTACGTCAGCTTTACTAATTAATTCCATCCCTGCTTTTGATCCATTATATCCTAATGGTCCAGCGGCTAATGGGTGGCTTCCTGGAAAACTATCATTGTGTTGATATCCTGAGCATACTGGTGCATCTAACTTCTCAGCTAATTTTTTACAATCTTCAATAGCACCACCAATTACAACACCTGCACCAGATAATATCACTGGAAATTTAGCATTAGATAATAAGTCTGCTGCTTTTTTAATTGCCTCAACACCCCCCGCTTGTTTTTCTAATCTTACGATTGGAGGAAGATCAATATCAATTACTTGTGTCCAATAATCTCGCGGAACATTTATTTGTGCGGGTGCTGATCCTCTAATAGCTTTTTCAATTACTCTATTTAATACTTCTGCCATTCTTGAAGGATCTCTAACTTCTTCTTGATAACAAACCATATCTTTAAATAAATTCATTTGCTCTACTTCTTGAAAACCACCCTGACCCATAGTTTTATTTGCAGCTTGTGGTGAAACTAAAAGTAAAGGGGTGTGATTCCAATATGCAGTTTTAATTGGTGTCACAAGACCTGTAATTCCTGGACCGTTTTGTGCAATAACCATTGACATTTTACCAGTGGATCTTGTGTAACCATCAGCAATTAATCCACCGTTAGTTTCATGAGCAACATCCCAAAAAGTTATTCCAGCATCAGGAAAGATATCTGAAATAGGCATAAAGGCTGAACCAATTATTCCAAAAGCATGTTCAATTCCGTGCATTTGTAAAACTTTTACGAAAGCTTCTTCTGTTGTCATTTTAGTCATAATTGCAACCTTTTTTATACATTTATTAAAATTCTACAATTTATTAGATGAAATAATCTTATAATTCAATAATTATAAATATACAAATTGTCCTAATTTTAAAAAATTTAAATTTTAATTTCAATATATACGATGTTATGCCCTTGTTAGTTTTATAGCTCTTAAATATTATTATTTTTCTGTAGTACGGATGAAAATTTCCTTAGATACTTTATGATAGCCATCTACATTATAATGACCATATTTTTTAAAAGGAAAGAGATCTTGTGGATTATCTTCTTTGTTAAAAACCTCATTAATATCAATAAAGTTTACATTTAGATTTTTTATAATTTCTTTAACGCTGAGATAAATATTTTCATCATACTTGTCATCAAAGAATTTTTTATAAGGAAGGTATACAAAGTGAAATTCAGAGTTATTTTTTTTTGCATATTCTTTTGCAAGTGTAATAACTTCAATGAATGTAGCTGGATTTTTTAATGAGTAATTTTCTTCAATTTTATTGTTTAGTATTTGTCCTCTAATTTTTATAAGTTTAAGAAACCTTAAAAGATTAAATGTATTGTCATCAAATTTTTTATTTTTTATAATCTTTCTAGCTAATTCATCTACCTCTTCTTGTCTTGATTTTAAATTTTGCGTAAAATTTAAATCTTCTAAATATTTTAATAAAATCTCACTTTTTAACTCATATCCTAAACCAGGAATATCATTATCACAAAAAATCCAAATAATTTTTTTTACATTTTTATAACCATATTCTCTTAATGAAGCATATTCTAATAATGGACCATTTGCACTATAACCTAAAGTTATAACACTTTTTGAAGAAAATTTTCTTAGTTGTGAGGCTATATCATCTGGTTTATTAACAGCTGCACCATGTGCAAATGAGTCTCCTATTAATAAATATTCAATTTCTTCAGAGTCCCACTCATAATCTGGATTATTAAATCCATATCTATCAGAATTATAAATAAAGAAATATCCATTCTCATTGGCATAGATTGTTTTACTGTTAGATACTCCAGATAAAGGCTGGATGCCTTTATCTTTTATTTTTACACTACGAAGAGGTGAAACTTTAACTGAAGTATTTATGTCATCTTTTTTTAATTCATTATAGATTTCTCTTATTGTTCTTGTGTCAAAATTCTTTCCTTCTTTTTTATAAAGTTTTATTTTGTCTCTAACATCAGCATATTTTGCATAAGGAAAATTTAAATAAGCCTCAAATAAATATAAAGTACTAACAACGGATAAGAAAATAATAAATATATATGTTCTTAAAATTTTATTAATAAAAAAAAAACTTGCTGATAATGTGACTAAAATAATAGAGATTATATAGTAAATAAAATAGTATTCTCTTGCATTTCCTTTCCAAACAACCTCAGACTTGTAAAGGACATAGGACAATAATAAAATCGATATTGTGGTAAATAGAATATTAAATAACCTGAACATTTAAATATTATTTGATAATTTTTATTCTTTGTATATAAGTAAAAAATTATTAATTAAATCAAAAAGCAAAAATATATGTCAACAGATATTATAATACATGATGAGAAAGATAATGTAGGAGTTGTTGTTATTGATAAAATATTTCCAGAACAAACCTGTGCTTGCTGGATCATGGAAAATGATAAAACAGATCAAATTCAATCCTTAGATGAAATTCAATTAGGACACAAAATTGCTATGATTGACCTAAGTGAAGGTGATACCATACTTAAGTACGGTCATGATATTGGAAAAGTTGTTAAATCAATCAAAAAAGGTGAACATGTTCATGTTCACAATGTAAAAACTAAGAAGTGGTAA
>Ga0115000_10003134_pt1 | contig 13884 bp, 11 predicted proteins | sample ArcticOcean_MG_C_6_FD_89690 | JGI IMG/M metagenome (GOLD analysis project Ga0115000, IMG submission 89690) | Marine microbial communities from western Arctic Ocean - ArcticOcean_MG_CB8_128 | ecosystem: Environmental > Aquatic > Marine > Oceanic | place: Arctic Ocean: Canada Basin | collected...
CAGGATTAGTATCTTTAGAAAAAATGATTCCCCAATTAAAGATTGATCATGATAATGCAAAACGATTAGCTGATGGTATTTCAACTATTTCAGGACTATCTGTAAATACTGAAAGAGTCCATACAAATATCTTATACTTTAGTGTTGATGAATCTATTATGCCGGGTTCTGAGTTGGTTCAGAAGATGGGTCAGCATAAAGTGAAATTCTTTGAGGTGAGTCCAAACTATTTTCGTCTAGTGACGCATTCGAATATTTCTTTAGAGAATGTAAATACTACCCTTGAATTATTTGATACAATTCTCCATTAATAAATCAGGATATATGTGTAAATTTTCACTTGTATTTACCGAAAAATTCAGGGAATGAAATGGCTAAAGGTGTAACTCCAAAAAGCGAAGACTACTCAAAATGGTACACAGACGTAATTACCAAAGCCCAACTGGCAGATTATGGGCCTGTAAAAGGAACTATGGTTATTCGTCCATATGGTTATGGTATTTGGGAGAGTATTCGCGATGCATTTGATAAAAGGTTCAAAGATACAGGGCATGTAAACGCATATTTCCCCTTATTTATTCCCAAATCATTTTTATCAAAAGAAGCTGAGCATATTGAAGGGTTTGCAAAGGAATGTGCGGTTGTAACGCACACACGTTTAAAGTCTACTGAAGATGGAAAAGGGATTGAAGTTGACCCATCATCAAAATTAGAAGAAGAGATTATTGTACGTCCAACATCTGAAACTGTAATCTGGTCCATGTATAAAAAATGGATTAATTCCTATAGGGATCTTCCTATTTTAATTAATCAGTGGGCAAATGTGGTTCGATGGGAAATGCGTACGCGATTATTTTTACGCACATCAGAATTTTTATGGCAAGAGGGTCATACTGCTCACGCAACCGAGTCCGAGGCACGTGAAGAAACAGAGCGGATGCTCGAGGTTTATCGTGAAGTTCTTGAAGATATATTGGCTATACCCGTATTGACGGGAAAAAAATCTGAAGCTGAAAAATTTGCAGGTGCAGTGGAGACGTTGTGTATCGAAGCAATGATGGGTGACAAAAAGGCACTTCAAGCGGGAACTTCACATTATTTGGGACAAAATTTTGCAAAAGCTTTTGATGTTAAATTCCAAAATGAAGATAATAAAGAAGATTATGTATATGCTACAAGCTGGGGTGTGAGTACTCGACTTGTAGGGGCACTAATCATGGTACATGGAGACGATAAAGGTTTACGTCTACCGCCTAAAGTTGCACCCATTCAAGTAGTAGTAATCCCCATAATTCGTAAAGATGATCATGGCAGTGAATTAATGGATTATTTACACCCCTTGATTTCAAAATTGAAAGATTCAGGGGTTCGTGTTCACATTGATGATAGGCCTAAAATGTCTCCTGGATTTAAATTTAATGAATGGGAAATGAAAGGTGTCCCAATTCGATTAGAGGTAGGTGCAAGAGATATGGAAAATGGTGAGGTATTTACTGCTAGACGAGATACAGGTGAAAAGTTTGGTTTAACCTTAGATACAGCAAGTGTTAAAATTCCAGAACTATTAGATGAAATTCAAAGCTCATTATTTAATCAAGCATTAGAATTTAGAGCTGAAAATACATATACTGCCTCTACCTGGGATGAGTTTAAATCTATTATTTCTACTGGTGGATTTATAAAATGTGGCTGGGATGGGACGTCAGAAACTGAAAATAAAATTAAAGTAGAAACCAAGGCAACCATCCGATGCATCCCTTTTGATGAAGATTCTTCAGGGATAAATTGTATTTTCACAGGTAATCCCGCTAAACATCAGGTTATTTTTTCTAAGGCATATTAGCACTCATGATTGTTTCCACAGATGCAATTGTATTGCGTACGGTTAATTACAGTGAATCGAGCATAATTGTAACTCTTTTCTCAAAAGAGTCTGGAAAAATTACCCTCATGGCCAAGGGCGCCCGAAAACCTAAAAGCCAATTTGCGGCCCAGCTTGAGCCCATGAATATTATCAATACTAATTATTTTCATAAAGATGGCCGAAGTATTCAGCTATTAAAAAACTCATCCTTTATAGAAGACTCAATGGATATTCGAGAGAATTTTGATGCCCTTAATTATGGGCTAACTATCGTAGAAATTTTAGATAAATTGCTCCATGAAAATGATATTGATCCTATTATTTTTCGCCTTAGTATAAGAACACTTTCTGCTTTAAAATCTGCACAAATAAATTATAATATAGTATTTTCATTTTTTCTTTTACAGCTATCAGTTCGTTTGGGGTTTATGCCTGAACTTAATAAATGCTGTAATTGTTTTATCCATTTAGAGACTGCAAAATTTGATGAGCATAGAGGTGAACTCATGTGTAAAAACTGTGTTTATGAGGGGAAAATTAATTTTTCTGTTGGAACTATTAAATTGTTACAGGCTTTATTAAAGACACATATTGATAATTTATATGAGTTAAAATATGATGATCAAAATTTAAAAGAATTAGATTCCTTCCTTGATTATTATTCAAAGTTCCACCTTGAGGGAATGTCAAAAGTTAAATCAATAAAAATTTTAAGAGAATTAGTACATGGGTAATACTGAATTTTTTGATTCAAAAAATTATGAGTTTAATAAGGGGAGTAAAAAGGGTATTTATCTTATCCATGGATTTACAAGTTCTACATATGAATTTTTAGATTTAGCGAAATACCTATCTGAAAATGGATTCTATGTAAAATTAGATAATCTTCCTGGACATGGAACATCTGTAGATGATTGTAATAAGACTAAATACACTGAATGGATTAATCATGTTGAAAGTGGAGTTGCTGAAGTTGCATCAGAATGTGATGAGGTTCATGTAATAGGCATTAGTATGGGTGCGGTTTTGGGGCTCCATTTAGCAACCGTTTTCCCATTGACAAGTTTGGTTGAAGCTGCAGTTGTATTTCAATTTAAAGATGAGTTTAGCGTTAGGGTACTCGTACCACTATTAAATTGGTTGATTACAAAGCAGGATAAATTTGTTCAATATAAAAAAATGGGTGGTAAAAAGTTAAAGTATTTCGGTTATTCTCAATATCCCATGAAGGCACTGAATCAAATGAGGAAGTTGACAAATAAAGTTCGACCTCGATTAAACCAAGTTAAATGTCCTACAATGTTGATACATACACAGCCAGATTTAACTTCAGGTATGGAAAACTTTCATATTGTTAAAGATAGTATTTCATCAGAAAAGCAATCAGATTTAATACTTGAAAAAGCTACACATAATCTTTTTTCTGATGGTGTTGAGCAAACCTTAATTTTTGAGAATATACTTACTTTTTTAAATGAAAACTCCTCAATTTCATGAGATATCAATATATGGGTTCAGGTTTTAGAAATAGCCTTGGTGGCGGTGGAAATCAGATTCCAAACGGAGTAAAATTATTACTATTCCTCAACATAATTATATTTATGATGGTCGAAATTTCAGGAATGCAATTTGAGTTATTTTATTCAAACTTTGGATTAGTTCCCGCTAAAGTTTGGTCATCTTTTATGATATGGCAGCCGATTACATATCTTTTTCTACATGGTGGGTTCATACACTTATTATTTAATATGTTTGTATTATGGATGTTTGGAAAGGATCTTGAACATAATTGGGGATTCATACCCTTTTTAAAATATTATTTTTTATGCGGTATTGGCGCAGGTATAGCAACATCTATTTTTGGGTGGGGGTCATTTACACCGGTGATTGGGGCTAGTGGTGCAATATATGGTTTATTATTAGCCTATGGTCTTACATATCCTAATCGACTTGTCTATCTCTATGGAATTTTCCCCATAAAGGTAAAATTTATGGTGATTGGAATGGGTATGATTGCATTTTTTGCATCCATGGCATCAGCAAACTCTACTGTAAGTCACATTACCCATATTGCTGGTATGGTAGTTGGGTTCGTATATTTACAGTCTAAAATAAATTTTAAATATTTCAAGCTATGGTTAATTAATAGAAAAATAAATAGTTTGAATATAAAGATAACTAAGCGTGAGAATTCAGATATTCAGCGTAGAAAAGATGTAGATATAATTTTAGAAAAATTAAACATTGAAGGATGGAAAGGATTGACAGAATCAGAGCAGAAAGTACTTCATAGTGCTAGCAAAACGTATAGCCAGAACCGACCGCCTAACTAATTGGCTTAAACATTAAATTTAAAAAATATAATATCACCATCAATGACAGTATAGCTTTTTCCTTCTTGCCTAATTTTCCCAGCTTCTTTTAGTTTAGCCTCAGAACCATATTGAATTAGTTCATCATAATGATATATCTCTGCTTTAATAAATCCACGTTGAAAATCAGAGTGAATAACACCCGCTGCTTCTGGAGCAGAAAACCCATTTTTGATTGTCCATGCACGAACTTCTTTTTCACCAGCCGTAAAATAGGTTTCTAGTCCTAAAAGTTCATACGCAGAACGGATAAGCTTATTTAGTCCTGCTTCATGTAGATTATATTCAGCTAAAAACATTTCACGGTCTTCGGCATCCATAGTAGAAATTTCCATTTCTATATATCCACATAATCGGATGGCTTTATTATTTTGTGCTTCGGCCATATCAAAGACTTGTTGTGCAAAAGTACTTCTATCTTCAGATGCAATTTCTTGTTCATCAACATTTGTAACATATAAAACCGGCTTCATTGTTAGAAGTGATAGCGGTTTTATCAGATCACGATGTTCTTTTTCAAGTTCAATATTTCTAGCTAACATACCATCATTCATCAATGGAAGTATTTTTTCTAGAATATCCATCTCAGCAGTGGCTTCCTTATCGCCAGACTTAGCTTTTTTTGAAGATTTCTGCATTCGTTTTTCTACAGAATCAATATCCCTAATCAAAAGTTCTGTTTCAATAACTTCAATATCTCTTAAGGGATCAATTGAACCTTCAACATGGGTGATATTATCATCTTCAAAGCATCGAACAACCTGTATAATTGCATCAACATTTCGAATATGAGATAAAAACTGATTTCCTAAACCTTCACCCTTACTTGCTCCACGAACAAGTCCTGCAATATCTACAAACTCTATAGCTGCAGGTATAGTTTTTTGGGTTTTCACAATGGATGATATTTCATCCAAGCGAGCGTCTGGGACTGCTACGATTCCCATATTGGGGTCAATAGTACAAAACGGATAATTCTCAGCTGGAATTCCCGATTCAGTTAGTGCATTAAATATTGTGGATTTACCAACATTAGGTAATCCTACTATTCCTACTTGTAAAGCCATACGTAAAATTACAGAAGTTTGACAATGTAGTACCTTATTGAAAATTAATAATATTTCAATGTCTAGTGGTTTTAAATTTGTGCCTACGACAAATTAGCGAAAGGGAATCTAATGTCAGATTGGGCAGTAATATTAGGGGCATCAAGTGGAATTGGTGCGGCATGTGCAAAAGAACTTGCAAGCAAAGGTATGAATATTTTTGGAGTTTACCTTCGGAAACCAAAAGATCATATTCAAGCGCTCAGCCAAGAATTAGAATCTTATGGTGTAAAAGTAGTATTTAAAAAAATGAGTGCCACCAATGAAGAAAAACGAAAAGATGCTATTAATGAATTGAAATCACTTGGTGATATAAGAGTGAAAGTTTTTGTTCATTCATTAGCCTTCGGTGCATTAAAACCAGTTTTTGATTTAGAAGTTAAAAATAGATTAAATCAAAAAAATATTGAGATGACTTTAGATGTGATGGCAAATAGTCTAATCTATTGGTCACAAGATTTATATAATGGAAGACTTCTTAAAAAAGGTAGTCAAATATTTGGAATGACTAGTTCAGGTGGTCATCGTCAGTGGAAAGCCTACGGTGCTATTTCAATGGCAAAGGCAGGCCTGGAATCAGCCTCTCGGCAATTAGCTTTTGAATTAGCTCCTGTTGGAATTGCTTCTAATACTATTCAAGCCGGTGTAACTGATACGCCTGCTCTCCGAAAAATTCCTAATAATGAATCTATGATAGAAAAGAGCCTTTCTGTGAATCCAAGTGGTCGATTAACATTACCTGAAGATGTTGCCCATGTAGTTTCAATGCTGGGTCATTCAGAAGAATCGTGGCTTACTGGAAATAATATTAGAGTCGATGGCGGAGAAGATATAACAGGATAACCTAATATTATTAATAATTGATTATAAAAAAAGCCCTGAAATATATTCAAGGCTTTTTTTATATAATAAGTATAATTTTTTACAAAGATTTATCTTGAATTAAATCCAAGACTCGCCTATTCTCAGATGAGGGTACGAGCTCAAAGGCAGACCTTGCTTCACGTTCTGCATCTGTAAACCATTCTTTCTTTGCATATGCAACAGCTAAATTATGATGTGCTTGTGAAAGCAACTGTACTTGATTATAATCTAAACTTCTAGAATCTTTTGGAAACATATGTACAACTTGGTTGAATTCCAAGATAGCCTTATCTACAAGATTCCATTCATAGTATTGGATACCTCGCTCCATCGTTAAATCAGCGTTATTTTTGCAACCAATTGTTAGCAATAATAATAATAATATAGTTAATTGCTTCATAAAATTCCTATAAATGGGTATTTTCTTGTGTATAGTACACCATACAATTTCTGAGTCTTTAAGAGAAAAATCAAGTAAATTTTTTTAAAAGTCTATTTTTAGATATTTTAAATAATTAGAGTGATTTGACTACATCTCTTATTGCCTCAGCAATATTGTCAATTTGCCATGCTTGTATTGTTAACGCCGGGGCAACACGCACAGTACTATGATGGGTCTCTTTTGCATAGACACCTTTGTTTAGAAGTTCTACAGACACTGTATGGCCATCAAGATGTGGTGAATCATGCATCTCAAATGCAGTGAGTAAACCTCGTCCACGATTTTCTTTTATCTTATCAGGAAATTCGGCCTTAATATCATCAAAATGATTCATGAGTTGTGCGCCTCGTGTTCGGGCACATTCAGCTAAATTATCATCTATCATTACTTTGATAGCATAAATTGAGGCTACGGATGCTAATGGATAGCCACCAAAGGTTGAACCTTCAGAACCAGGTGTGAGGACACCAATTACTTCATCACTTCCAGCTACAAATGATACAGGAAGTACCCCACCACCTGCAGCTTTGCCGCATCCCATCAAATCAGGCTTTACCCCAAATAATTGATGGGCAAAATTGGCACCCGTTCTACCAAATCCAGTTTGAACTTCATCCATGGCCAATAAAATATTATGCTCATCACAGAGTACACGAACCTTAGTCCAATAATCATCATCGGGTACTATTACCCCAGCTTCACCTTGTATGGGTTCAGCAAGGTATGATGCAATCCGATCACCTTTTGCTTTGAATAGTGTTTCTAATGCTTCAATATCATTAAAGGGAACTAGTTCTATTCCTGATAAAAATGGACCAAAACCCTCTCTCGCTACAGGGTCATCAGACATTGAAACTGCAGTCATCGATCTACCATGGAAGTTTCCCTTAGCCGCTACAACGATGGCTTCATTCTCAGGAATTCCTTTTACTGTATATCCCCATCTACGAGATAGTTTAAACATTAATTCTGGGGCTTCAACGCCTGCAACCTTTGGTACCACTCTATCCATTTCAGTAACACCTGTAGAAGCCAATAAAAAAGCGCTCATGTATTTATGTCTAATTGATCGTGGTACAGTTGGGAGTTTTTCTTCAGTTAAATGTTTTACAACTGCATCTACAATGGTTTTATTTAATTGACCTTGATTTACAGCGGAGTAGCAACAAAGCCCATCCATTAATTCTTCTTCGATATATCCATTAACATCATCGGGATTAGGCTTTCTGCAAATGAGTGTTGATGAATCTTGTACATGGGATACCACTACATTCTCAAGAGGGCTATAATTTTGGCCACCCATTTTTTTGTCAATATCTTCATGATTTTGGGGGGATAAATCTCCAATTCTTGTTCCATTAACAGTCAGGTCATCTCCATAACCTGAAATATTTACATTTGCCATTTTCACTCCTGAATAAAGGTAATTTTATATTGAATAGAACCTTAAAACTTATAACAATATGTAGATGCTAAGCATCTAATTGATGGTGATTAGATATTAATATTTATGTTTTTTATCTAAATAGAAATACCCATTTCATTTAAAATAAACGCCCATGTTTCAGCAATTTCTCTTATGACCTGATTCGTAGGCTTTCCAGCTCCATGGCCTGATTTATTATGTACCCTAAGCAACATAGGATTATTCCCACCATTTTTAAGTTGTAATTCTGCTGTAAGTTTATAGGAATGGGATGGTACTACTCGATCATCATGGTCACCCGTTGATATAATGATAGAAGGATAATTAACACCATTTTTTACATTATGAACGGGTGAATATTGAATGAGTGTTTCAAATTGCTCTTTATTTTCAGAGCTACCATATTCAGGTACCCATGCCCATCCAATAGTAAACTTATGGAATCTAAGCATATCCGTAACAGGCACACTACAATCTACAACACTGAATAAATCAGGGCGCTGTAACATGCATGCAGAAACTAGGAGTCCACCATTACTACCACCTCCGATTGCTAATTTTTTAGCTGAGGTATAGCCTGAATCTATAAGGAATTCTGCAGCAGAAATAAAATCGTCAAAGACATTTTGTTTTTTATCCAACATTCCAGCTTCGTGCCAATCTTCTCCATATTCACCACCCCCACGAATTGCAGGTAATGCAATTACACCACCTAGCTCTAACCATGTCAATCGTGAGACTGAAAAATAGGGAGTTACGCTGCCATTAAATCCACCATAACCGTATAAGTAAGTTGGGTTTTGACCATTTAATTCCAAATCTGACTTATGAATGATAAACATGGGAATTTTAGTGCCATCGTTACTTATGTAAAATTCCCGTTTTAATATATAATTAGATGCTTCAAAGCTAAGGTTTGGGCTCCAAAATAATTCTGATTTCAAAGTATCTAGATTGAGCCTAAATATGGTACTGGGATATAGAAAAGATGTGAAAGTATAAAATATTTCGCTGTCATCCCATCGTGCTGAAAAGCCAACTGAACCCATATCAGGGAGTTGAAGGTTATCAATAAACGTTCCTTTTAAATCATAAATTCTAACCTCATCAATAAGGTCTTTTTTAAATGTAGCAAGTATTTGATTACTTTTTACAATTCTTGCACTAGAAAAAATATCATTTGATTCTGGGATTATATCTTTCCATGTAGAAAAATTAGGACTAGATAAATCAAATTTCATTACACGTCCATTGGGAGATTCAAAGCGTGTAAACACAAAGAATTCACTTCCAATATTATGAATTAATTTGAAATTCCCTTTCCATTCATTTATAATAGGGCGAAAATGACTAGAAGCTCCAAACTCACGATAAAATAATAAAGTATGATCATTAGCACCAGACCATACTCCTAATAGTTGATATTTTTCATCCTTAGTCACCCATGAATAAAATCCATAATCGGGATTATTTAAATCTTCATACACAAGCTGATCTTGATTTTGAGCGGTTCCAAGAAGGTGTAAGTAAAGTTTATTATTTTGATTTTGGTCTTCAAATTCACCACCATCTGGCTCGGGGTATCTACCATAATAAAAACCACTTCCGTCAGGAAGCCAAGATGCGTCAGAGAATTTAATCCATTTTAAATGGTCATCATAATGCTTACCTGAAACTACATCCATAATAAAATATTCATCCCAGTCACTCCCACTTTGTGAAATTCCATAGGCGAGAGATTTACCATCCTTACTGACGCTCACCATAGAGAGTGATTTAGAACCATCACCACTTAATAGATTTGGATCCATTAGAACCTTGGCATCTCCATAAATGCCTTCTTTGTAATATAGAATAGAGTGATTTTGCATACCCGAATTATGATAGTAAAAATATCGATTTTTACGATGGAATGGCATACCCATTCGCTCATAGTCCCACTTAGATTTTAATATAGTTTCAATTTTATTTGTAAATGGGATTTTATCTAAATATTTCTGAGTCACACGTTGTTGGGAATTTGCCCAATCTAGGACCTCTTTTGAGTCTAAATCTTCAAGCCATCTATATGGATCTGATATTTTTGTACCAAAATAATCATCAACTTGATGGACGGTTCGGGTCTGCGGATAAGTAATATTTTTTTGATTTGTTAAACATGACATAGTTAATAATCCCATAATAAAAAGCGATAAGGTTTTATTGATTTTTTTAGGCCTTCTTTTTGCGTAATAATTCAGTAATTAGAAATGCCAATTCAAGACTTTGCTCATTATTTAATCGAGGGTCACATGCAGTTTCATAGCGATTTTTTAAATCATTATCACTAATTTCCTGTGCTCCACCTACACATTCGGTCACATTATCGCCAGTGAGTTCAAAATGAACGCCACCCGGGATTGTACCCATCCCTTTATGAATAGCAAAGAATTGTTGAATTTCTTTTAATATGGTATTAAAATGTCGAGTCTTAAATCCATTTTCAGTTTTGTAAGTGTTACCATGCATGGGGTCACAAATCCATAAAAGGTTTAATTTTTCAGATATAGACCGCTTAATAAGTGGAGGGAGATAATCATTTATTTTATCTGCGCCCATTCGTGTGATGATGGTGAGGCGTCCAAATTCATTTTCTGGATTTAATTTTCGAGCCAGCTTTACCAATTCATCTGGAGTGAGTGAGGGCCCCGCTTTAATTCCGATGGGATTTTTTACACCAGATAAAAATTCAACATGGGCACCGTCAATTTGGCGAGTCCGATTACCAATCCATAAAAAGTGAGCGGAGCAATCATACCAATCACCAGAGATAGAATCTTTTCGGGTTAAGGCTTGCTCATATCCCAGCAATAAGGCTTCATGAGAAGTGTATAATTCTGCCATCCGAAGTGAAGAATGTTTATCAGAGGATATTCCTACGGCCTTCATAAATTGTAACGCATCATCGATACTTGATGCAATTTTTTTATATTTTTTACCTTGTGAAGAAGATGCAATAAATTTCTGATTCCATAGATGAACTTTATTCAAATCTGCGAATCCACCCAATGTAAAGGCACGGAGTAAATTTAGGGTTGCGGCAGATTGATTATACATTTTCAATAACCGCTCTGGATTTGGCTGGCGTCCTCCATCAGAAAATTCTATTTCGTTGACTGCGTCTCCACGATAGGATGGAAAGGTCTCTCCTCCACGCGTTTCAGTATCTGAACTACGCGGTTTGGCAAACTGTCCAGCAATTCGTCCTACCTTAATCACATTGCATGATGCACCATAAGTAAGTACTATAGACATTTGAAGTAGTATTTTTAACTTATCCCGAATAGAGTCGGCTTTAAAATCATTGAAGGTTTCGGCACAATCACCACCCTGAATTAAAAATCCGTTTCCTTGTGCTGCATCTGCTAAGTGTTGTTTCAAAGTTCTTACCTCACCTGAAAACACTAGGGGTGGGTATGAAGAGATTTCATTATTGATTTTTTGAACTAATTCTTCATTTCTCCAAGTAGGTTGCTGCTCAGCAACAAATTTTTTCCAAGATTCTAATGTCCATTTCGTAGACATTTAATTCTTTTGACTCCATTCTTTAGATGAATATGTTTTTAATTGTAATGCATGGAGTTCTTTAGTGAGTACATCTGATACAGTATTATAAACCATTTGATGCCGTTTCACTAAAGATTTACCTTCAAATTTATCAGATATTACCACCACACTAAAATGGTCACCTGTCCCTTTTGTATCTACTACCTCTACTTGAGCGTCAGATAATCCGCTTTCTATTCGTTGTTTTACACTTTCTTCCGTCATGAAATACCTAAATTTAAGCTTGTTAAATTAAAACGGAACTTCAATCCCCTCCAAGCATAGGATACTAAATTAGATTTATGGCCGTTTGAAAGATAAAAGTAAAGGGGCTAATTTTCAGTCTAGTAATTATGAAAAATATACAATTAATTATAATTAGTGTTTTTATATGTGGACTTCTGGCAGTTGATTCTCCTGATGTCACGTCAATTGAAAATTTAAAAGTTCAAGCGAATATCTTAGCAGATAATGGAGATGTAAATATTGCTCTCACAGTTTATCTAAATATTTTTGAACAAGAAGAGTCCATTTACGATCCCTTTGATATGAAACTAGCCCATACCCTCAATCGTATTGGAGAACTGTATATATCATTGAGAGAAGAAGGCTTGTCTCAAGTTTATATCCAGCGCGCGATTACTATCTATGAATATGAAATTATAGAAACTCAGAGAAAAGTTCGTATTTCTTTATCAAATTTGCTAAAAAGCCAAATAGCATTGGGAGATTCAACAGAAGCTAATATAACTAAATCACGACTCTTAGCTTTCGAGGAATTAGATAATCCATATTTAGTGAAGGGCCTAACAATATATGAAGAAGATGAAGATTTTACTGAAGAAGATTCGGCCATCGAACTCATTGATTTAGGGTTCACGTATATTGATAGAGGACTATATTCACAAGCAGCCGAAAATTTTTCTAGTGCTTTATTACTTCAATCATCAAATTTAGATTTAGATTATTTTGAAGATTTTATCATTAACGATACATTACAACAAAATGAGTTAATTACTGCATTTCATGAAATAAAATCGCGTGATTCTACATTTATAGGAGCTAACTTTTATCTTTCATTAATACATAATGAAAAAGGTGACTCTACATCTGCAAGAGGATTTATAAATCAATATATACTTAAGAACCCTACTGATTTTAGAGGTGAACAGTTATTAGCAAACTATCTATATAATGATGAAAATTGGTTCGATGCATTAGCTTATTATCAACGTGTGATATGGAGAAATCCAGAAATTGTAGATGCTCATTTTGGTGTAGGAAATTGCCTGTTAAATAGAGAATCTTTCCAAGATGCTATTATTGCGTATAATAAAGTTTTAGATTTAGACCCATATTATCATCAAGCATATTATTATTCTGGCTTTGCACATATTGCATTAGAACAGTATGCAGAAGCAATTCCTATGTTTACTAAAGCATTGATGCTTGACCCGGATAATGAAGATACATATTACTATCTGGGACTGGCGTATCATAAAACCAATAACCAGGCCCGTGCATTAGAGGCCCTAAATCGCACCGTAAAATTAAATCCTGAAAATGGATTTGCTCAATATTTGTTGGGTAGTATTTACGAAGATATTTTAGAGGTTGAAAAATCAATTTCATGTTACACACTGGCTCGAAGATTTGCCCCTGAAATTTTAGATGTTCATTATAAATTAGGCATGCTTCTATATAGAACCGATTACTTAAAATCAGCTATGGAACCATTAAGAGAATACATAATCCTTCAGCCTGATAGTATAAATGTACTTAAGGTTTTAGGACATATTTTTATTGATCAAAAAAGGTACCCAGAAGCTATTAATACATATGAGCGCTTATTGAAAATACTTCCAGAAGAGACTACTTATCATTTGGCAATTGCAGAATCATATTGGAGTTTAAAAGAATATCAAAATGCCAAGTATTCGTATGAGTATGTATTGGGTATAAATGAAGAAAATGTAGATATTCTATATCGATTGGGAATTATTTCCATGGAAGACAATGATTATGCATCTGCAATTGAATATTTTAATGATGCAATAAATTGTGATGAACCCACCATTAATATGTATTACCAATTAGGAGTGGCTTTTGGAAGTATCAATAATTTTATGCAGGCAGCATTAGCATTTCAAAAGGCCCTATCTCTATCACCAGATGATTCTGAGATTAAATATCAACTTGCTATTGCATATAAAAATATGGGAGCG
>Ga0115000_10003136_pt1 | contig 13880 bp, 8 predicted proteins | sample ArcticOcean_MG_C_6_FD_89690 | JGI IMG/M metagenome (GOLD analysis project Ga0115000, IMG submission 89690) | Marine microbial communities from western Arctic Ocean - ArcticOcean_MG_CB8_128 | ecosystem: Environmental > Aquatic > Marine > Oceanic | place: Arctic Ocean: Canada Basin | collected...
CACCCACCCCATCCTGCACGTGGTGATCGTAGGCGCGCTTGTCCGCGCCGCCCAGCGCGAGCAACTTTTTCATATCGTAAACCAGCTCCTCGCGACTCTCACCGGTGATGGCGTAATCCTCCAACAGATAAATCGCCTCCTCCGGGCAAACTTCCTGACAGAAGCCACAATAGATGCAACGGAGCATATCGATCTCGAATTCCTTCGGCATCTTCTCCGCGCCCTCGCGATCGACCACGCCGCTGTCTCCCGGTGGCGTGATACGAATGGCTCTGGGAGGACAGACAAACTCACACAACTGGCACGAAACGCACTTGGTTTTATCGTCCACATCCTTCACCAAATACGGCGCACCGCGGTAACCGGTGGGTACATCCCATTTTTCCTCCGGATACTGCATCGTGGTCTTGGCGCTGTAATTCTTCTGCTTGTCCCCGTACACCTCCGAGCGTTTCCATGAGAAGAAATGGCGTAGCGTGACCTTGAAACCGTTGAGCAGCGTCGGCAAATACAGCCGCTCCCACCAGGTCAACTCTGTGCGATCCACTTTCATTGTTTCGTCCTCAACTGTGCAGCACCCAGAGCACGATTGCCGTAATGATGATGTTGGCCAAGCTCAAAGGCAGGAACCGTTTCCAACCTATGTTCATAAGTTGATCGTAGCGGAATCGAGGCAACATCCAGCGAATCCAAATCATCAAAACAAGAAACATTGCGATCTTCGCGATGAACACGCCTATGTGCACCAACCCTTGGGGGAACGACTGCGCCGGTGTGTTGAAAAAGTCGCCGAGCGGCAGCGTCCAGCCGCCGCAAAACAACACAACCATTAGCGCTGATCCAGCGATCATCGCCGCGTATTCCCCCATGAAAAACAGCGCAAAACTCATGGAGCTATACTCGGTGTGGTAACCGGCCACCAACTCCGTTTCTGACTCCGGCAAGTCGAATGGCAAACGGTTGGTCTCCGCAAAAATCGCGATCAGGAAAATTGCAAACGCAATCGGCTGCTTAAACATCAGCCAATGGAACAGGGTGTCACTTTGATAAGCGATCACACTCGAAAGATTCAACAAACCTGCACCCTCCAAATAAACAGACCAAGATTGGGATAATCCTTTTTGCCAAGTAGGATCGGCCGCAAGCATGAACACCGGCACGACCGCCAGACCCATCGCGATCTCGTAGGAAATCATTTGCGCCGTCGAGCGGATGCCGCCGAGGAACGAATACTTCGAGTTCGAAGCATAGCCGGCCAGCACGACGCCATACACTCCCAGCGACACGATGCCGAAGGTAAACAGGATACCAACATTAAGATCGGCGATGACCATCTTCTGTGACCCGAGCATCGAGCCAAACGGCACTACGGCAAGCACCACGAACGACGGCACCATCGCCACCGCTGGAGCCATCCAAAAAAATACTTTCCGCACATGACCCGGAGTGAAGTCCTCCTTCACCAACGCCTTCAGCCCGTCGGCCAGCGGTTGGCCAAGACCAAGCAGTTTGATATTCGTGAACGGAATGCCGACGCGGTTTGGGCCGACGCGATCCTGAATCCAAGCTGAGATGCGGCGTTCGGCGACGACCGAGTAGGCGACCATCGGCATCACCACGACGAACACCGCGATAACCTTAAGCAGCGTCAGCGCCCACGGCTCGGCGAATAGTCCTGTGATCGAGGCGGGCATTACAATTTCACGTCCGTGCCCTTGTCTCCGAGACCGGCCCACGTCAGGCCAGCGGCCTTGAACGCCTTCAACTCGCCGGCCATTTGGTTGAACAAACCCTCGATGCTGTTGAAACCGTCGAGGCCAGTGACGGCGTGCACAAGCTCGTGCAGCACTTCCCACTCCGGCATCGCGTCGCCGGGTGGCTCGAAGGCTTTTGTGAATTTCTGCACGCGCCCTTTCACGTTGATGAACGTCCCGCGTTTCTCGGCATGCGCGCAGCCCGGCAGCAGATAGTCGGCCTTTATTGTCGTGGCGTTGGGCAGGATGTCGCTGACGATCAGCAGCTTCAACTTGCCAAGCAGCGTGGCGTCGATGCCGTGCTTCGTGACGTCCTCACCGAAAACGATCAGCGTCGTGATTTTGCCGGACGCGATTCCCTTGGCGATGGCAGCAAGCCTCGAGCCGACGCGCTTAGTCGTAATCCCGGTCAACTGCGCGCCGGTGGTGTTCGGGTTCCGATCCCCAGCGACGAGTAGATGATCGGCCTCACCCTTGCGAGGTACGGAGTCGGTCAACGCCTTGTAGCGTTTTGCCAATTTGTTCAGCAGAAAAAGCTCCTCGTTGGTTTGCCGCGCCGAAGTGACGACCGCGACTGAGCCTTCGGCGGCCTTGGCCAAGTGCCCAGAAATCTCCTGCAACGCGCTTGGCCAAGTGATGTCGCCATTTGGCCCGCGCAACTTGGCCAAGCGATCGTCACGGCCGATCCACTTGTAGTCGAGCCGACCCGCGTCGCACATCCAGTCGCTGTTCACCGCGTCGTTTCGGCGCGGCTCGTAGCGGTACATCTTGTTTTCCCGCGAGCCGATGACCGTGTTGCAACCGGTGCCGCAGCCGGTGCAGAGGCTCTTGGTTTCCTTGAGGAACCAGACGCGCATCTGGAAGCGGAAGTCGTCCGACGTCAACGCGCCGACCGGGCAGATGTCGACGGTGTTGAGCGTGTAGTTGTTGTCGAACGGCAGGCCGGGATAAGTCGAGATCGCGTTGTAGCTGCCTCGGTTCACGATGCCCAAAGCGTCGTCGCCGGCGACGTCGGCAGTGAAGCGGATACAACGGGTACACATCACGCAGCGCTCAGCGTCGAGCGTGATCCGCGGACCAAGGTCGACCGCCTTGGGCTTGTGCACCTTCACCTCGGCGAACCGGCTCTCCGGTTGGCCGTGCTCGACCGAGTACTCTTGCAGCTTGCACTCGCCGGCTTGATCGCAAATCGGGCAATCGAGTGGGTGGTTGATCAGCAGCGACTCGAGCACCGCCTCGCGCATCTCGCGGGTTTCCGGGCTGCTGGCGTAAATCTCCATTCCGGGAATGATGCCAGTCGCGCAACCAATGACACCGCGCGGTGTCCCCGGCTCGTACGGGAGTTGCATCGGGAAAACTTTCGGCGTGCCGTCCTCGCTCATCGGGGGCTTGCCATCGGGGCCGGGGCGTCCCGGCATGGCGACATGCACGAGGCACATCCGGCAGTTGCCGGCCACCGGCAGCTTGGGGTGATAACAGTAATGCGGAATCTCGATGCCGGCGTGCTTGCAGGCCTGCAGGACGGTGGTCGGCTCTGGGTTGCCCTCCCAGTTCGGCATGGTGCGCGGCACCTCCACAGCGCGCCCGTCCACCTTCACCGTGACGGTTTCTACTGCCGGTTCTGTCTGCGTGGCCGCCATTGCTATTTCGTTGCGCCCTCCCCCTTGCTCTTGGCCAAGCGAGCCTCGTCCTCGGCGCCGCGTTTCTCGAAATCATCGCGGAACTTGTCCACAAAACTCAGCACCGGCCAAGCGCATGCCTCGCCGAACGCGCAAATGGTGCGACCCTGTATGTTCTGCGCGATGTGCTTCAAATAATCGGCATCGCCCTTGCGAGCCTCGCCGCTGCGCATGCGCTTGAGCGCCTTGGCCATCCACAGCGAACCTTCGCGGCACGGGGTGCATTGGCCGCAACTCTCGTGCGCGTAAAAATCAGAGAGGTTGCCGAGCGCCTCAACAATGTCCACCGAGTCGTCCAGCACAATGATGGCGCTCGAGCCGGACATCGAGCCGCACTTCATCAGCGTGTCGAAGTCATACGGGATGTCGAGCAAATCGAGTTTTTGTTCGACGACCCCGCCCCACTTATCCTTGCTCTTGATTTCAAATTTCTCACCGGCGCAAAACACTTTCGACGACGAGCCGCCGGGGATGATGGCCCGAAGTTTGCGGCCATCGAGCAACCCTTGGCCAAAGTTTTCGTGAAAGATCAACTCGCCGAGAGTGGCCTTGCCGACCTCGATTTCGTAGTAGCCGGGGCGCTTGACGTTGCCGCTCAAGCTGACGATGCGCGTGCCGGTGTTGCCGGCCGTGCCCAATGCGGCGTAGGCGTCAGCACCGATTTCCATCACGTTGCGGACGTTGCAAAGTGTCTCAACGTTATTGACGATGGTCGGGCACATGTACAGGCCCAGCACGGCCGGGAAGTACGGCGGCTTGATGCGTGGATATGGCCGCTTGCCCTCGAGTGACTCGATGAGGCCAGTTTCCTCTCCGCAAATATATGCGCCCGCGCCGCGGTGGACATGGATTTCAAGATTGTATTTCGCGCCGCAAATGCCGGTGCCGAGGAAGCCCTTGGCCTTGGCCTCTTCGATGGCTCGGTTGAGGATTTTTGCGCCCTCCGGAAATTCGCCACGAATGTAAATATAGGCCAGATTCACGTCGTTGGCGTAGCACGACAGGATCATGCCCTCGATCAGCTGGTGCGGATCCTTGTGGATGATCTGTCGATCCTTGAACGTACCTGGCTCGGATTCGTCGGCGTTGCAGATGAGATAAACCGGCTTGCCGGACTTGCGGTTGACGAAATTCCACTTCATGCCGCACGAGAACCCCGCCCCGCCCCGCCCGCGCAAACCGGACGCAAGTACCTCCTTGCGAATAGCTTCCTGCGGGGTCACCACGGCGCTGCCGCACTTCTTCGGATTGAGGCGTAATGCCTTTTTCAGGGTCTTGTAGCCGCCGTGTTTCAGGTAACACTGGATGTCATTCGTGTAACCCGCCTCGTCGGCGTGCTTCAAAACAAGTTTGGTTTCTTTCGGCATTCAGTAATTCGAGCCTTGACTCATCGGGCCCATTTTCAATATGTATTCCCGCGCGACGATGCCGAATGGTGTAACGGTAGCACAACGGTCTCTGACACCGTTTGTCTAGGTTCGAATCCTAGTTCGGCAACCATCTTCATTCGTCGTATTTCTCCAGGATCTCATCCGCGCCGTCGTTCGTGACGTTCTCGTAAAAGTCATCGTTGCACATCATCACCGGCCCGGTGCCGCAACTGGCCAGGCATTCGGCGTACTCGACACCGTATTTGCCGTCCTTCGTCCGCTGCAAGCCGGGCGCACCCGCATCCAGGCCAAGCCTCTCGCAAATATGCCCATGCAGCCTGGCGCTCCCGGCCAGAGCACAGCTCAACGTGCGGCAAACCCGCACCACGGTTTTCCCGGGGTCATGCTCCCGCAGCATCGGGTAAAACGTCACCAACTCGTGAATGTTGATCGGCTGCAAGTCCAGTTTGGCCGCGGCCCATTTTTCCGCCTCGCAGGATATGTGCCCGAACTCATCCTGCAGCGCGTGGAGCACCATCAGCGACGCGCTGCGCTTCTCCGGATAGTTTTTAACCAGACGGTTGATTTCCAGCTCCAGTTTTTTGGGGACTTCAAAACTCATCGGTCGCACTCCCCCATCACAAAATCGAGCGACCCCAAAATCGCCACCACATCGCTGATCATGTGCCCCGGCAGGGTGTGCGACAGGATACTCAGGTTCGCGAACGAGGGCGCGCGGATCTTCAACCGGTACGGCACGCCGCCGCCCTTGCTGAAGATGTAAAAGCCGAGTTCGCCCTTCGGGTTTTCGGCGCCAAAATAAACCTCGCCGGCCGGCGCGTCCTGCCCCTGCGTCACCAACATGAACTGGTGGATCAACTCCTCCATGTTCGAGAGCACCTTCTGTTTGTCTGGCAGAATGATCTTGCCATCATCGACATTGATCGGGCCGCCAGGCAGCTTGGCCAAGCACTGGTCAAGCAGGCGCACGCTTTGGCGCATCTCCTCCATTCGCACGAGGTAACGGTCGTAACAGTCGCCGACTTCGCCGTACGGCACGTCGAAGTCGAGCTGATCGTACACGAGATACGGATGCGCCTTGCGCAGATCATACTCCATATTGCTGCCGCGCAAGTTCGGGCCGGTCAGGCCAAAATCGATCGCGTCCTCCCGGCTGATCACGCCGACGTCACGGGTTCGATCTACGAATATCTTGTTACGCGTCAGTAACTTGTCGGCCTCGCCGATGGCCACGCTAATCTCTTGGGTGAACTTGGCCAACTCGTCCGTCCAGCCCTCCGGCAGATCACGGGACAACCCTCCGATGCGAGTGTACGTCGTCGTAAACCGCGCGCCGGTTAGCGCCTCGATCAGGTTGTAGATTTTCTCACGCTCGGTGAACGTGTGCAAAAACACCGTCAACGCGCCGACGTCCATCGCGAACGCCCCGAGGCCAAGCAGGTGCGCCGAGATGCGGGCCAGTTCGCAGCAGATCACTCGAATATATTGGCAGCGCTCCGGCAGCTTGTCGTGAATGCCGAGCAGCTTCTCCACCGCTAGCGAGTAGGCGACGTTGTTGGCCAAGGGCGCGAGATAGTCCAGCCGATCCGTGTATGGGATAAACTGGTTGTACGTCATGTTCTCGGCGATCTTCTCGTCGCCGCGATGCAGGTAACCGATTTCCGGGTCAGCCTTCGTGATGATTTCGCCATCGAGTTCGAGTACCAACCGCAAAACGCCATGCGTCGCCGGGTGCGACGGCCCCATGTTCAGGATCATCTTCTCGCCCTGCACATCCCGCAAATCGTCCAACGCCTGCGCCGAGCGCGCCGCCGAATCCTTCACCTCTATTTGCTGAGTCGCCGTCATCGATCAGCGTTCGGGTTGCGCTCTCGTGGTTCGCGCGCAGTCGAGTCCTCGCCGCCGGCCACGGTGACGAATGGCCCGCCCTCGAGCGGTGCCGGGTCAGAGAACGCCACGTCCGGCATCTCGCTTGGCTTGCCGGCCAAGGGGAAATCCTTTCGCAACGGAAAATAAGGGTAGCCCTCCCACATCAGGATGCGGCGCAAGTCGGGATGCCCGGCGAACCGGATGCCCATCATGTCGTACGCCTCGCGCTCGTGCCAGTTGGCCGTGCGCCAGACAGATGATACCGTCGGCAATTCAGACTCCTCCTCACTCACGCTGATTTTCAGTCGTAAATGGCAAAAATGCTCGTAGCCGTAAATGTGATACACCGCCGTCCATCGCGGTGTCTCCTCGTGGTTGTCGATAGTAGTGAGGTCGACGAGAAAATCGAAGTCCAGTTCCGTCTTGGCAAACTGGCAGACTTCGGCAATTCGCGAGGCGTCCAACAATTCCAGCGTCAACTCACCGCGAAACTCCACCGGGCCGGAGACGATCCCTTCGAACTGTTGCTTTAGCGTTTTGGCCAGTTGTTTCGGAGTCATTCGGATCTCAGGTGACAACCGCCTCTCTCGCTCGGGCTGGCTTGGCATCCTTGATATGAGGCTCGTTTGAGATTTTGGACTGAAGCCGCATGAAACCCTCAAGCAACGCCTCCGGCCGAGGCGGACAGCCGCTGATGTAAACATCGACTGGCAAAATTCGATCCACCCCCTGCAACACAGCGTAGCTGCGGTACATCCCGCCGGTCGAGGCGCACGCGCCCATCGCGATTACCCACTTCGGCTCCGGCATCTGGTCGTAAATCCGCTTCACGGCCAGCGCCATTTTGTAAGTGACTGTCCCGGCGACAATCATCAGGTCGGATTGCCGGGGCGAAAACCGCATCACCTCAGCGCCGAACCGGGAGATGTCGAAGCGGCTCGCCCCCGCTGCCATCAACTCAATCGCGCAACAGGCCAAACCCATCGGCATCGGCCAAAGCGAGTTTTTGCGAAACCAACTGACAGCGGCGTCTAGGCGGGTATGAACCACATCTCCTTCAACTTTGGAATTATAGCCTATTTCAGTACCTCTCATAATGGCATTATAACGCCTAAGGCAAATCTACATCCGCCAGTTGCGACCGTCAAAATGAATTTGTGAAAAATTTCACAAAGTCGCCTTCCATCATGTCAATCGGGAGCGTATCCAATCTCGACTGCGCTTGAGCAAGCGGTCAACGATTCAGTCGAATTCGAAAAAACCGGGCTTTTTTTTCGGGTTGAGGCGTTGGGTTAAACTCGATGCTATCCCCATTTCCCTTAATGACTTGAACCTCAACCCAGTCGCTCAAGTTTGTTGAAGACTCGACAATATATGTTTTTTGAAGTTTAGAGTCAAAAAACATAGTGAATGGACTTTCTTTAACGTTCAAGTAGACAATATCATTCGAATTATTGCTTGAATCTGATTTTAACGTTACCCAAGCGCCTGGGAACATGTGTGCTTTGCCAAAAAGCGCAAAACTTAAGTCTGAGCTTGTCCGACTGGCTTGGTGGGCTTCCGCCGTGACAACGTTTTTTCCGTTGGTCAACAGGCTAACGGCCACTTCAAAAGTGGCGTAGGCACTTTCATCCACGATCGTGCTTGTCGCGTAAGTCGTATGTCGGGCAGTTCGCGAAAGGTTGCTGTCCCGATAGACCTGCTCCCCATTCACATAAACCGCCGCCGCATCGTCTCGGAGCAACTTAAAAGTCATCTTCTCGATCAACTCGACTGCTTCCACCTCAAAGGTCTGCCGAAAATAGACCGTGGCGCGTTTGCTATCGGGATTGGTGCCGTAACTGACAACAGTGGCCTCGTTGCCGTTTCCATAACCAAAAAGGCCCGGGCCGGATAACCAAGCGCTGTCATCGAAACTCAGTTTGGTCCAGTTGCGGTTGGGGGCTATGGTTCCATCGTAATATCTCCAGTCACCACCGACTGACACGAGCATTTGCTCTTGCGCTGCACCGACCTTGAGCAATCGATAGAGAAATCGGTCAGTACCCGTGAACGCCTCATTTGGTGTGTAGTCAAAAGTGCCGTCAGGCCTGAAGGTCAGCTTGCCATGCTGCGGCTTCGCCAACAGTTGCACCTCGGTCGCTGGCGACACTCCGGCGTCGTTGGCTAGCACTCCCTCTTCGCGTTTATCCAAGCTTAGTGTTCTACCTTGCTCTACGGCAAACTGATCCGCTCGTGCCACCAACATGCCCTGGGGCAGTGTTGATGTTTTTTGTGTGTCCACCGACCAAGCGTTGCCGAGTTTATTCTTTGCGTGCAGTCGATAGTACAAGGCGGAGTCAGCGGCCAAGCCATCAACCAAATGGCGCAGTTGGCCATCGCCATCGGGTGTGACCTGTGTGGAGTGATCCCACTTGGTGACATCCGGGCCACCGTCGGTTTTGCCCCAGACAAAAAAAGCTTTCGTGCCCGTTTGACTATGAGCAAGGCGGCCACCGAGTGTGAGCGACTCGGTCGTGCGCTCAACCGGTGGAACGCAAACGATTTCCGGCAGGCGCGATTTGCCACGACCGGTGGAGACCAACTCGGCAATGATCAGCATGTCGGAGCTGGTCAGGCCGCCGTTGAGCCCGTGAATGGCGAGGACATTTTTACCGGCGAGCAACTGATCCCTGTACACAGTGATGTCAAATGACTCGAACTGCTTAGCCAGCGTGTCGTTGTGCGTTGTTGTTGCGCCGGAGTTCCATTGTGTTGTTGGCGGCGCGTTTGCGGATGCCACCCGATTGCCGTTAAGATAAGCGACAAAACCGTCGTCGTATTTCATGCGCAACTTTAGGTCAACGATAACCCCTGGATCATCAACATTGAAAGCATAGCGCAAGTAAAGCGACTCAGTTTTATTGTACATTTGCGTACTAAAATTCAGCTCTGAACTGATAAGTGACTGGTAGCCGCTACTGCGCTCGTAACCGGCTCCTTTTAGGCCTCGTTTCCAGGTTGCATCGTTGAAATCTATTGAAGTCCACGAGTCATCGTGGCGGCCGTTGGTCGGCACCCACCCTCGCACGTAATCGCCCGAACCCACCATTGTGTCACTCGTGCCGGTCACTATTACTTGAACTGTTCCAATTGCACGTTGGCCAAGCGCGTCCTCGATCGTGTACTCGATCAAGCCGGCGCCGCTGGCCGAGCTTTTGACCTTGAACGTCAGTAATCCGTTCGGTTCGTTTCGGCGCCGTCCGTCGCGCATCACCGGCGAGCGGTGAACGAAAAGACTTCCCAAGTTAGTGGCTTTCGAGCGCACACTAAACAGCCGAAAGCCACCAGGAAAATAGTCCTGCCCTTCGCTCCCTTCGCCGTTTGTACCAACGGCGATGACCGGCTCGGTCTTGAACGTGCCGCGCAACCCCGCCGCGTGGTCGTTGGTGAGCGGATTGAAACTCACCGACTGACCGGCGGAGAGGTACAGTACATCCGGCTCGGCGACCGGCGGCTCGTTGATGTAATTCAGCTTGAGGGTCTGCCGTTTCCCACCGGCGCGATACTGGATTTTTTCGCTGCCCGTGGCGTCGGCGCTCACGCGCAAAACATACACCGACGAACTGCTGATCGTCTCGTGCAGAAGCGACTGCTTGGGGGAGCGCACCTGGCTGATGCTGCCGTCGCCGGGAAGCTTTAGCGTGCGCGCCTGGCCGGCTGCGACGTCCATCTCGAACGCATTGCCCTCAGGGTCGCCGACAACCACAGCGACGTCGCCCTTGTGCAGCCAGCCGCGTCCGGCGTCGCCTCGCATCGAGTAGCTGAACCAGGCCGTTCCCTCGAAGCCAGCCGATGGAGTGAACACCGCCCTGCCAGCCTCGATGGCGACCGAACCAGCATAGCGCGGCGTAACCTGCCCGACTTCGGCCAGTGACAGGCTGTTTTGCTGTCCTCGATAAACCTGCTTGAGGTCATTGGCCAACACGTCGTAATGGATTCGCTCTCCCGGCGCTGCCCACGCAACGTCGTCCACCGCGAACGGCATCTCGGCCGGGTTTCGCATTGCGGCTGGCCCGGAGAGGCGGCCGCTTGAGCGACCATAAATTTGTGATGCCGCAGTAAACTCCTGCCCCTCAATGTCCTTGAAGAACGACCGCAACTTGGTGGAATACTGCGGGTTCATGATTCCTCCCATCGAGTGTCCCGACCCGAAAATATGTCCCACCTCGTGGGAGGTGAGCGCCCAGCCGAAACCAGCCTGCATCACGCTCACGCCGTTTCTTGTGTGCAGTCCGTTCTGAAATGCGATGCCGAGTATCCCTCCGCTCAATCCGTCGCCAAAACGGATCGAAGCCGTCTGGCCGTAGGTGGACTCGGGTCGCCAGCGCTGCGTCCAAGTCGCAAAATCGTCCAGCGTGTCGCCGTTGCTGTCGAACGGAATGTCGTCATAGTTGTCCGAGTCCGGTGTGAGGATCAGTTCCTGCACCAGTAACCGCACGCCCAGTTGGTTCTCGTAAATCGCCGCGACGTTGGCCATCAGTGCGAGGTACCGGCTGGTGACCTCGGTGAGATGATTTTTTGAGTTCAAGCCAGTCGCCGATTTGTCGAGCGCGACGATAACCGTGGCCACCTTGAGCGACGCCTCGTAGCGCGGCGGGCTGGCGGGGCTCCCGAGCACCAGCGTCGGTGCGCCGTTCACCGGGTTGACCCCCGAGCTGGCCATCGACGGGAAATCCTCCGCCGGCTCAAGCTTGGCCGGCTCGGCTTGGCTCCAGTCCGGCTTGGCCAGGTCGCCGCCGAGGGACATCGTCCGGTACGCGCCGGTAAGCGGATCGCGTACGCACGCCAACTCCGAAGGCAAACTCGTAAGCGCCTCGAACAATCCGCCATCGACGCCGCGCAACTGCACTTGGCCGCCGTTTGCCAAGCGCACCACACCGGCAGCGGAGCGGTTGGCAAAGGCCAGTGTCGCCGTGTGCACCTGGCCGGCGGCGATGGCTCGGCCCTCGAAGACTCGCAGCCTGGCGTCGTGCCGGCCCGCTTCGCCAAGCGTCGTACGGTAGCCGTTGGCGAGCAGCGGAAAATCGCGGAACAAAAAGTTGAGCGGCTCGCGCCCGGGCAACTGCAGCCGCAACGGCTGGCCGCCATCGATCGCCTCGGCCAATGTCGATTCGTCCTCATCCTCATGCTCCTCCCGCGTCATCGAAAAAACGGAGGGAGGAACTTGAGTGCGACTGACCGCCTCCTCTTGCGCTGGCAGTGTCACGACATTGGCTAAATCCCATTCGCTCTGGTTCACAAAACCGCCCACCGCCAACCCGGCAGCAAGCAGGGCAACCCCATTTTTTGTTGTTTGCTTCATTGTCGTCTACGCTTGGCTTTGGGGTGCTTTTGCGTGTCTTTGCGTTTGGTGGATGTGTCCTGATTGGCCGCCCTTCTGGGCTTGCGCGAGTGGCTGGAGGTTTTCTTTTTGCCCTTGGGCACCTTGGTTTTGATGACGCGAAAGTCGGCCTGCTTTTTTTGAATGTCCACCGCCTCGATCTGCACTTTCAGTTGGTCGCCTGGCGCGATCTCGTTGCCGCGTTGCCTCCCAACGAGCCGGCCGCGCTCCGGCACGAACCGATAATGGTCATCGCTCATGCTGAAGCGCTTGACCAAGCCCTTGAGTCCCAACTCGGTGATGTCCACCATCGCGCCGATGTGGCGCACGTCGGTGACCATGGCCGTGTATGTCTCCGGCTTTTGGTGGTCGAGTTGCCGCTGAAGATGCGTCAACAGCTTGATGTGTTTGCTGTCCATCTCGGCGTCGGCGGAGTTGCGCTCGGTGAGCGAAATGTGGTCGGCCGCTGTGGCGAGCGCGGTGTCATCGAGCTTGGCGTGCTGATACACGATTCGGTGCACGATCAGGTCGGCGTACCGGCGGATCGGCGAAGTGAAGTGCGCGTAGTCGTCCTTGGCCAGGCCGTAGTGGCCGATCGGCTCCGTGGAGTAGCAGGCGCGTTTCATGCAGCGCAGGTAGCCGATGCGGAAGACGTCGGCGAGCAGGTGGCCCTTGAGGCTGGCGAGAAATTTGCCGGCCTGTTTTTGGTCGGTCAGGTTGCCGGCGCGCAGCCCCATCATTGCCGCCCGCGCCCGGAGGTCGTCGAGCTTCTCGGTGTCCGGCTTGTCGTGGACGCGGTGGATCGCCTTGACGCGTCGCCGCTTGATTTCCTTCGCAATCGATTCGTTGGCGAGCAGCATGAATTCCTCGATCAACTGGTGCGACACGTCGTTCTCCACCCGGCGCACTTCGCTCAACCGGCCCTTGTCGTCGAGCAGCACTTTGTGCTCCGGCACGTCGAGATCCAGCGCGCCCGCACGGAAACGCGCCTGTCGCAGTTTTTGCGCGAGGCTATGGGCGTCGTGCAGCATACGCTCGATGTCGCTGGTCGGTTCGCGGCTCAGGATCGCCATCGCCTCCTCGTACGAAAAACGGTGCTTTGAGCAAATGACCGTCGAGTGAAACTTCGCCTGCTCGACCCGCCCGTTCCCGCTCAGCACGAACTCCACGCTGCGCGCCAGCCGATCCACCCCCGGCTTGAGCGAGCACAGCTCGTTGCTCAACTCCTCCGGCAGCATCGGGATGACGCGGTCAATGAGATACGTCGAGTTGCCGCGCTCCCTCGCCTCCTTATCGAGCGCGCTCTTGGGGGTGACGTAGTGTGACACGTCGGCGATGTGTACCCACAACCGCCAGCGCCGCCCCTCGATGCGCTCCAGCGAAATGGCGTCGTCGAAGTCACGCGCATCGACCGGGTCAATCGTCACAACACTGTGCTTGCGGCAATCCCGCCGGCCTTTGCGGTCGGCCTCCGTCACCTCTGTGCCCAAGCGCCGGGCCTCGGCCTCGACCTTGCCAGGGAAGCGCGTCGGCAACTCGTACTGCCGGATGACCGACTCGACATCGACGCCCGGCGCGCTTGGGCTGCCGATCACCTCGAGCAGTTTACCCTCCGGCGAGTTGTGGCGAGACGGCCACTCGGTGATCTCGACCACCACCCGGTCGCCACGCTTGGCCTTGGGCTTGGCCGCTGGGTCAAGCTTGGGTAGGTAAATGTCGTGAGTGATGCGCGGGTCGCTCGGCACGACGTACCAAAGCTGCCGCGACTTCTCCAGCGTGCCGACCACCTGCGTACGGGCGCGCTCGAGTACCTCGACCACCCGAC
>Ga0115000_10003137_pt1 | contig 13880 bp, 8 predicted proteins | sample ArcticOcean_MG_C_6_FD_89690 | JGI IMG/M metagenome (GOLD analysis project Ga0115000, IMG submission 89690) | Marine microbial communities from western Arctic Ocean - ArcticOcean_MG_CB8_128 | ecosystem: Environmental > Aquatic > Marine > Oceanic | place: Arctic Ocean: Canada Basin | collected...
CGAACAGTTCGAAGGACGAGAAGAGAAGACGTTTAAAGTCATCCCAATCGACGGGAACAATTTAAACGAAAATTTGAAAAAAGAGTTATTGGAGTACATGCGAACGGAGTTTAAGACACCGGCGGTGATTCAGTGTTCGACAGCCACACGAGCGGGCATTCCGTACGTGTTGCATATGGCGGAGAAGTTATCGCTCTCGTTCGAGACGGCGATGCGCGTGGCGAGAGATATGGAATTGAACGTGACGACGAGAGAGAATTTCGTGGCGTTTTTAAAACGAAGCATCGAGAAGAAGAGCTCGGATTCGGAGGTGATATTTCGACAGTTGTTTGAGAAAGAGAGTTCGACGTATACGTACCTTCTCGGGTGCGCGGAGACGCGCGAGTGTTTACTCATCGATCCGGTTTTAGAGACCGTGGAGAGGGATTTGAGGGTGGTTGATGAGTTAGGGCTGCAGCTGAAGCTCTGCGTGAACACGCACTGTCACGCGGACCACATCACCGGGTCCGGGGAGATTAAGAAAATGAGGAAAGAGGTGAAGAGCGTGATTAGTAAAAGAGCCGGGGCGATGGCGGACGTGCTCATCGACGAAGGCGACGTGGTCCAAGTCGGGACGTCGGTCAAGTTGAAGTGTTTGGCCACGCCTGGGCACACGGATGGGTGCGTGAGCTTTGTTTTAGGAGACAACACGGACGTGTTCACCGGCGACGCGTTGTTAATTCGCGGGTGCGGGAGGACGGATTTTCAAGGCGGGTCCTCTGAGACGTTATTCGACGGCGTCACCGGGAAGTTGTTCGGCGGGTTGCCGGATACTTGCAAAGTTTGGCCGGCGCACGATTATAAAGGGAGGATGGTGTCTACAATTGGAGAAGAGAAACTGTTGAACCCGAGGTTAGGCGCGGGGAAGACGAAGGAGGAGTTTGTCCAAATTATGAAAGATTTAAATTTACCGTATCCGAAGAAAATAGACGCTTCGTTGCCGAGAAATTTGAAGTGCGGCGCGGAAGAATGACTGACCGTGAGTCGATTGTAACACAAACTACCATACTACTACCCGTAGTACTAGGTATTTAATTTTCGTCATCTCCTACGATACACAGCAGTTTTTGGTACTTTTGTACGCACTACTTTACATTTATTATTACACAATCTCAAAATCGGGCGGCTCGAAATCGTTTCTCGCGTCGTAACACTCGAAACGACACTCTGAACCGAACGAAGAGACTAAACTATCGAGCTGAACAAACACGAAAGGATGGTGAACGCCTTCGATGACGTCGTTCGCGTCCACGCGCAGACGCACTTCGTTTCGAAACTCCGGGGTATCTTCAAAGTTGACGCCCAAGCCGGTAGAAGACGCGTCGACGCATCCGACGACGACGACATCGCTCTCTCCGTCGGCGTCGGAATAACCTTGCACGCGATCTATGTGCACCTCAACCATCGTTGTCCCTTTCTTTTTCTCGCTCTTCACGACGCGCCCGTACAGCTTCCTCAATCGTCTTTCGCCAAACGCACGCTCGATGTTCCCGTCTCGCGATTCTATTCTTTCAAACGATTTCATCGCGTGACGAGAGAACAAGCGTTCACCTTTAAGCATTACTTTCACCGTCGCGATAGTAGCCACGCCGTCAACATCGATTCCTTTCTTCTTCTTCTTTGTCTTCTTCTTCTTCTTCTTCGCCTCGTCCACGGCGCGTTTCAACATCATCTTCAACCGTTCCATCTCCTTCGCGTCCTTCGCGAACTCAGCTTCCGTCGCCCACAAAGACGACGTCGACGACGACATTTTTTCCTTCATCTCTTCCTCCTCTGTCTCCTCCGTCGAAAAGGGGCTGTTTCTTTCATCGCCGATCTCGTTCTCGTTCTCGTTCTTTTCGTCGTCAAAAGCAGCAAAAGCGGTTAGGAATGGAAACGACGACGAAATCTTCTTCTTCTCTTCTTCTGCACGGGGAAGACAAGTTTGATGATTCCGACGATGAAACGCATCGGAAAGGAAAAGGAGATGTCCGTCGCAATGGTGGTTATTTTTTGCGGCGGTTTTCATCGTCGTCGTCGTATCGAATGGCGTTTCATTAGAACGCGATTTGTGTGAGTCGTTTTAGGTAAAATGGAGCAAACTGTGAGGAATATACAGCGCGAATATGTTAAGTAAATGTTCTCTCTTTACAACAACAACGAACAACGCTATAATGCGTTCTTCTTTTTCTATTACTCTCGTTCTCTCTCTCTCTCTCTGACGCTCTGAACTCTTTAACAACAGCTGTACGTGGAATTTTCTAAACACGTCTCCTCCGCTTCCCTTTCCGCTAACGCTCTCTCGGTCGGAACGACCCATTTCACGCCGATATCGTTCGGTAAGGTGCTATCGATGCACACGGTTCGTTTCAAGTTCATGAAAGCTCCGTGACATCCAGTTCCGTATGTAAACGGGCTCCTCGTAAACTCTCGATGATGATTTTGTTGGTGTCGTCCTCCTCCTCCTCCTCCTCCTCCTCCTCGTTGCGGCAAGTACCAAACCTTGCGTCTCGGCGCGAGTAGCTCGTACGTCGTTCGCGCGGAGAGGATCATATACCAATGCGTGAAGAACAACGCGCCGACGAAGACGGTGAGGATGAAGAACACGAGCGTCGCGAAGCAGCTCCATCCGTTGTTGGCGACGAGTTCCGCCATACTCGAAGGTTTCCGATGGCCTCTACTACTACTACTACTACTACTACTACTACTACTACTACTACTACTACTACTACTACTACTACTACTACTACTACTATAATACTCGAACGTTCGCGTACACGCCAACAATCCCCACGCGACGACGATAAACTGCGTCGTCAAAAACACCAAAAACTTCCCGTGATTCTTCTCCCCGACACAGTTGCTAATCCAGTGACAGTGATGATCAAACTTGCGCACGCACCGGTTGCACGCGAAGCAATGTTTCGCTCGGATCGGTTGGAACACCGGCGGTTGGCAGTGCACGCATTCTCTGTTGACGGTAGTAGTATCGTTGCCACCACCGTTTTCTTCATCCTCCGCGTCTTCTGCCTCGTCTCTTTCTGGCGAGAAAAGCCGAATCGAATTGTCGTCCACCTTCTCCTTCTCCTTCTCGCTCAAAGCTCTGCTGCTGCTTGTGCTGTTCCTCGCAAACATCATCATCAACGACGAAGAAGAAGAAGAAGACGAAGGAAACGCCCCCATAATCGGCTGCATCACGAACCCTGGCGATCTGAACGACACCACAAAATACGCCAGCGCGTTCAATACGATCGCGGATAAGAAGAGCGTTTGTTCTTTCGCGGTCGGGAACGGCACATTTGCGTTCGTTTTATTCCCGAAAGAAAGAAGGAAGTGGAGTAAAAATAAATGCAACAGGGACCAGATGACTCTCGCTTTGGTGATGAGCACGCGTTGATGTTGATGTTCGTGCGAGTGAGCGTTTTGAGGAGGGTGTTTTTTGGTGGTAAACAGCCACTCGGGACCTTCCGAGCACGCGAAGAAAAAATCCCGTACGGAGGACGACATGTTGTGTGTCAGAGTGTGGGAAATTCCATCTCAATATTCATTAAATACGCGTGTATCACAGCATCGATACTATTACATAAACTATTACGGGGCGACTTTTCTGAGCGGCGTTCGAGTCCAAGTCGGTCCACCTCGCGTGACGCTTGGCGTCATTAAAGTCTGACCGTTCGTCGGCGTCTTGATCCAAGCGTCGATCGAAGGCGAGGCGGCTTCCTCCGTGGAAAATTTTCCTCCTAAACCGTTATTCATGGTGGACATTTTGTTGGTGGTGGTGATTTCAACCAACTTCTTCTCCGCGAGTTCCGCGCGACGCATCGTCAGTTCTTGCACTTCGACCATTTTCCACGCGTGTTCTTTGGCTTTTTCGAGTTCAGAGGACATGGCGCGTAACTCGCGTTCGCAAATGCTTAACCGTTGTTCGCTGAGTTCTCTCAGACGGAAAGCTTCGCGCTCTTTCGCCTTTAACGCGTCCAGGATGCTTTCGGCGGCAGAGACGCGTTTTGAAGCGTCGAGCGCGGAATCTCTGTGCTTTTTGCAGACGGTTTCGATGGAGGCGTTCCGTTCGTTGACTTCATTCAAGAGAGCGGAAAGACGTTCGCTCTCTTTTCGCGCGGACGATTGGTCGGATTCTTTGGTCGCATTTTCAGCTTCTAACCGAACGATGGTCGCTTTCGTTATCTTCAGTTCATCGAGTAGCTTTACGTTTTTTAATTGCTCGTCCACGAGCTTAGCGTTTATCGCTTTTACGTTTCGTTCGAGCTGTTCGCGATGGTTTTCCGCTCGCGTCGCGCGTTCGCGCCACGAGTGGGCAATTTCTTGACCAAACGCTTTTACGTGACGGAATGCGTCTCGCAACTCGTCGTCGTTGTTCCTTCTATTATTGTCGTTGTTGATGATAGTATTGGGAGGCGACGAAGTCGAACGATGCGCGGTGCTACTCGACATCGGCGTGTCCGGGAACGCAATCGGACGCATCATCGACGACGTAGGCGCGCCTCCCCTATTAGCGCTCGCGTGGAACGAATCGTCCCACGGCGGTCGCTCACCAGTAGTAGTAGTAGTAGTAGCATACGCATTGTCGTGTGATGGTGTTGATGATGTCGTCGCTAACGTTAACGATGGCGTCGACGTCGTATTTGCCGCCGCCGGACTACTCCCGTTACTAAAACCACCATTTTTCCGCGTCTGCCTCCTCCCTCTCAACTCCCCTTCCAAGCGCGCGCACTTCTTCTTCGTCTCTCTCAACGCGTGTTCCACGTCCTCTTGCGTCTTCCGTCTCTCCAACAAAGCCTCTTTCAACCTTCCAACATCTTCTTCTAAACCCACGACTTTCTCCTCCTTCTCCTTCGTTTCCGTCTCTTTCGAATCCAGTCGCCTGCGCAGACTCTCCGCCTCCGCTTTCGCCTCGCGCTCGTTCGCCTTTGCCCGTCTCATCTCGCCTTCAAACTGTACTCTCTCGATTTCCATCGATGCCATCGCTCTTTGCGTCTCTTCCACGTTTGTTTCGAATTTTTGTTTCAATTCATCCACTTTTGTGCGCATGGTAAACGTTTCGGATTCCTTTTGCGTTCGCCACGTATTTTCCTGATTTTGAGCCGTTTCCAACGTTTCTTTGAGCGCTTTGAGTTCCTCTTTTTTCGATTCCAATTCTTGTGCCAAAGCTTCCGATTTGTTCGTCTCTCTTTTCACATCTCGTTCGCTCACTGTGAGTTTTTGTTGAAGTTTCTCGAAAGCGTTCGAGTGCGTTTGGAGCAAAGCGACGGTTGCGCGATATTTCAGTTCTAACGACGACGACTTCAGTCCGTTATTCTTTTCGTCCTCCTCCTCGTTCGTAATGTTGTTGGTGTTCGAATTATGAGTATTCGTCACTTCTCGCAGCGACTTCTTTGACGACTTTTGCTTCAACGACGATACCAACGGCGAGAAGTGCAAACCCAAATCATCTCTTCGTACTAATCTCCTCCTATTCGTCGTCGTCGTCATCCTTCGTCTTCCTTTCCGCCAACAACACAACAACAAACGAGACCAATTTCAGGGGAGAAAATTTGAAAATTTTGAGAGAGAAAGAGACGCTTTAAAAACCCTAAACACGTATGGGAGGAAAAAAAGAGCCAACAAACAACCACTTTTTTCCGCACATTAAAGCAGAGAGAAACACAATGCTTTCGGCTGAATTCCACGGTTTATGCCATGAAACGGCTCTCGACCACCCCGGTCCTCGATGCGGGCACACGTTAACCGCCTTACAGTGGGACGGCGTGCACAGATTGGTCGCGTTTGGAGGCGCGACGGCGTTGGAAAATGCATCAAATTCTTCTTCAAATGCGACGACGACAACAACGGACAAAAATGCGAATGCGACTACGAATACTACTACTAACAGCAGCAGTTCTTCAGGGGTACGTTTAGCCGGAGCGACGAACGACGTGCACGTGTTCGACGTGAAGTCTGGGACGTGGCAAAAATTGCGCCCGAGCGGGGATCCTCCGAGTCCAAGAGCCGCGCACGCGTCCGCCAACGTCGGGGGCATGTTGGTCGTCCACGGAGGCATAGGTCCGAGCGGGTTGAGCGGACCGGATTTACACGTCCTCGATTTGGCGAATTATCACGCAAACAACAACAACAACAACGAGAACGAGAACACGACAAATAATTCCTCGTCGAAACCTGCGAAAGAGCTGAAGTGGCAGCGCGTGGTTGTGTCCGGGGAAGGACCGGTGCCGAGGTACGCGCACTCGCTGGCGTTTGTCGCCGGACGATATTTGGTGTGCTGTTGCGGCAACGACGGGTCGAAGTGTTTGGACGACGGGTGGGTTTTGGATACCGCGGCGAAACCGTACGCGTGGAAACGTTTAGAGGCGACTGGTGATGTGCCGAGTCCGAGGATGTACGCGAGCGCGTGCGCCAGGAGCGATGGTTTGTTGCTGCTCACGGGAGGGAGGAACGCGAAAGGCGAGGCGGTAGCGGACGCGAGGGGATTGGCGAGACACAGAGACGGGACGTGGGAGTGGGCAGCCGCGCCTGGGCAAGCACCTTGCGCGAGGTATCAACACGCGAGCGCGTTCGTAGAGGCGAGGTTATACGTGATTGGCGGGACGAATGGGGGCGGGACAACCGTGCCCGAGGATTGCGCGGTGGCGGCGTTGGATACGAGCGCGAGCGGAAGAGCCGGGTGGCGGAAGATTACGAACGGTGGTGGGGAAGAATTCGACGCTTTGAAAGACGCGAAGAGATGCAGACACGCGACGGCCGCGGTTGGTCCGCTATTAATTACCTACGGTGGGTTGCGTGGTGGCGAATTGTTAGGCGACGTCGTCATCGCGGAGGAACCGCCGGAGCTTTCTGGAAAGAGCCGAGAAAGCGACGCGGACTCCATCGGTGGCATTAGCAGTCCAGGTAGCCCGGGAAGTTCGAACGGTAGCGGCATGAGCACTCGAGCGAGGGAGTTACGGTTACACATCGACCATAGAAGTCCGAGTTGGGCGAGATGGCTCGCGGACGTTAAATTGACCCGAGAAGTTGCCGGTCCGAATGCGAGCCCGTTCGCGGGGCTGAACAACAATCAACCGTCTCACCACATGATGAACGGTTCGGACGAAGAAGACGAGGAAGAATACATGCGAAATAGAGGTGGCGTCTTGCGCGTCGGTGGTCGAACGTTATCGAGCGAAGATTTGAGAGATTTGGCCGCGAAAGAGAACGCGAAAGATGTCGTCACCGCGTTTGGGTCTCCCGCGGAAGTCGCCGGAGGGTTTCGAAACCGAGTGAGTCGTGAGAGCGACAACGACGGCAACACGGACTCGCCGGGTTCCCCGGATCAAGTGATGAACGAAACCGCGCAGCTTCGATTAGCGACGAATGCAACCGCGGAAGCCGCAGCGGCTATGGAATTAGTTTCTCAAAGACGATTACAATCTCTCGCGGCGGATAGTTCAGACCAAGACTCGCCGACGGATTCGCGAGACTCCAAAGGAAGTCTTCGAACGCCGCAAAATAGACGCATGACGCCAGGATCGAATCCGCGATTGAGAGACTCGAGTGTTCGATTGCACCACCGCGCGGTGGTAGTTGCAGCCATGGGGGATAGCGGTGGACCTTTTTCCAGTTCAGGTAACGGAGGATCGGGAGGATACAACAGTAGCTTTGGTAACAACAACGACGCGAGTGGCGGGATGGACTCTGCCGGCGGATCCAATTCCAAGCGATTGGGGAGCTTAGTAAGACAATTAAGCATAGACCAGTTTGAAAACGAAGCGAGACGGATAGGCACACCAGAGTTTAGCAACGGCGGCGGCACGAACTCGCCGGGCTACGCCAACGGCGGCACGCCGCAACGGTTCGCCCGGGAACAACGAGCCTCGAATTTAGGCCACGTGCCGGCGCACAAAACCGTCTTGTCTGCGTTGTTGAACCCAACCTCGTGGGAAGCGCCACCGAACAGGGCATTTTTCATGAACGCGGCGCAAATTGACGAGCTTTGCGACGCCGCCGAAGCGGTTTTCAAAAGCGAAAACACGGTGTTGCGCATCAACGCGCCGGTGAAAATTTTTGGAGATTTGCACGGTCAATTTTACGATCTCATGCGTTTATTCGCCGAATACGGAAGTCCGTCCACGGCGGGCGATATCGCTTACATCGATTATTTGTTCCTTGGCGATTACGTCGATCGAGGGGCGCACTCGTTAGAAACTATCGCGTTGTTGTTGGCGTTGAAAATCGAACACCCAGAAAACGTGCACTTGCTGAGAGGGAACCACGAAGAGGCGGATATCAACGCGTTGTTTGGTTTCCGCATCGAGTGCGTGGAACGGCTCGGTGAGCGCGTCGGCGAACACGCTTGGCGCAGATTCAACGCACTTTTCGAATGGCTCCCGTTAGCGGCGGTCATCGAAGACAAGGTGTGTTGCATGCACGGCGGCATCGGTCGTTCGATTGAAACCATCGAACAAATCGACCAGCTCGAACGCCCGTGTTCTATGGAATCCGGAGGATTAGAACTCATGGATTTGCTCTGGTCGGATCCGACTGAAAACGATTCCGTGGAAGGCTTGCGACCGAACGCGAGAGGTCCCGGCTTAGTGACGTTCGGCCCGGACCGCGTCAAACAGTTTTGCGAAAATAACGGTTTACAAATGATTGTTCGAGCGCACGAGTGCGTCATGGACGGCTTCGAAAGGTTCGCGCAAGGCCAACTGTTGACGTTATTTTCCGCGACGAACTACTGCGGGACGGCAAATAACGCGGGTGCAATTCTAGTTTTAGGACGAGATTTAACGCTCTACCCGAAACTCATCCATCCGTTACCGCCGGAAGCGATGGATTCGGCTTCGCCCGGAGAATTCGACCACGCGTTGTGGATGCAAGAAATCAACCGCGAACGTCCGCCGACGCCGCCGAGGAAAAATAGCTTTTTCGGTAACTAACGCGTGATGATGAGAGATGTTGTTGTTGCGATACATAACATTTTTTCTCATTTGCTTATTTTACTACACAACTACTGCTTTGCTACTACTAAACTCTACTAAACTCCAAAGTCTCTTTTTTACCGCCGCCTAGGCGCTGCGAACGGCGCCGCGTATTCTTCCGCTTCCCCGTACAGCGTTTTCGCCATCTCCCTGTACTCCAATTGCACTCGCTCTTGAATCTCTCTCTCCGTGTACGGCACAAAATCTATTCGTAACGTCTCGACGTGTTTATGTCCTAAATCCTCGAGACACGCCAAGGTCCCCATGCCATCTGTTCCGTTCATGGTAAACACCATCACGTTCGCGCTTTCTCTCGTTTTGCAAGAGACAAGACTCTCTTTTAAGGCGAGATAGAACCCGTTTAAGTTCACCGATAAGTTTTGTCTCACTCTCATGGTTTCGAACTGTTTTTCGTCGATTTCGCAGTAGTATCGGAAAAACGGATTTGCTGGTATGGAGACATCGATCGCGAATGCTTTTTCGCTCAAAGCGTCGCTCGCAAATCTCCGTCGTCTGACGCGAAAATCCTCCGTCCAATCACTTTCCAATTCCATTCCATTCCATTCCATCCCGCGCGACGTAAACGAAAACGTCGCGTGCACTCGGGACCCTAAATCGTGGACAACTTTTATGCGACGATCTGAACCTTCTTCTTCTGTGACGACGCCTCGAAGTTCCAGCGGTGCCGAAAGTATCGTCGCATCATCATCCGTCGTCTTAGTATTCGTAGTAGTAAATGTGTCCCTTCGAAACATGATTGTGCAGACTGTCGAAACGCGAATTAATTCTTCATTTGTTATTGCTATTATAACAGAGAGGAGTATCATGAGGCCATCGGCGGCCCGAACGTCGTCCTCTCCGCACGATAACATTCACCCTTCTTTGTTAACGGACGATGATTCAGACGACGAGAACAAACGCTTAGACAGGGAGTTACACAAAGATTTAGTCAACAGTTTGAGAGATACGGTACGTCGTTCGGGGAATTCCAATTGTACTCTCTCGTGATGTGATGAGTAGTATCGTCGCGTTTGTGCGCGCAAATGCTTTGCCTTTTGAGTTTTTTATTACGCGCAGACAGTAAACTGACCGATGATACTCGCATTTTTCTTTATCGATACGTTTTATCACACAACATTAACACAGGGAGTGTACGACTTTGCGAACGAGTTTGACATCTTGCCCCAGTCCTCCTCTCCCAACAACAACAACAAAGGAGGAGGAGGAGGATCCGGAGGAGGAGCGGATGTATCGTCTCCTTTGAAAGGGATGGTGGTAGGTGGCAATCGGAGTAGCCAAGCGCATCAATATCACAGACGTGGTGGTGGTGAAAGCGGTTTCAGTCCTCCGTCTTCGTCGATGATTGACCACGACGCGGGAGGACGACACCGGCCTTTAACCGGTTTAGCTCGGGACGGGTCTCCCGCGACGGTGTTTGGCGGGAAGATGGGCACGAGTCCGCCGATGAGCGCGAGGCGGAACGCGAATAATCTCTCGTCGTTGTCGAAAGGGATGATGAATAGTAATAATAGTGGTGGCAGAGGAGACGATCGTCAAGTGCGGCCACCGCTGTTTGCAACAAATACTGTAACCGCGAGTACCAATGACGCTTTGACGAAAGAAAATGACGCAATAATAGGAGCTAAACAACAAGTAGAACAAAAAGACCCGTACGATGAGAAAGAAGCGAACGAGGCTCGAGACGCGAGCACGAAGTTATTGGTACAGATTGCGGAGTATTTAGAGAGCACGAAGACGGAGGAGGAAAGAGAGCTCGAGGAAAAGAGAAAGGAAGCAGCCTCTGGGAGGAAAAGAAAGACACCGGTGAAAAAGAGCGGCGCTGCCGTGAAAAAAGAAGAAGAAGAAAACATCGTTGGAAATAACGCGATGATGATGTCGACGCCGCCGCCATCGTTGCCGAGGAAAGTTTCCAACGTCACGGCGACGACGACGCCAAACGTGAACGCGACGCCGCAACAAATCAAAGGTGGATTGAAATCTTTCGCCATGAAAGTGTGCGAAAAAGTGAAGGAAAGAGGCACGACCACTTACGATGAAGTTTCCGATGCGCTCGTGGCAGACGTGTTAGCCGAACGAGAAAAGGAAGGGATTCCTTTATCCATAGGTGGCGGATCGAACAGAAAGAAAGTAAATAAGAAGAAGGACGAAGAAGAAGAAGAAGAAGAAGAAGAAGAAGAAGAAGAAGGAGAAGAAGAAGAAGAAGAAGGAAACGAGGACGAGGCGATGACGGAAGGCGACGGATTATCGTCGCCAAATAGGAGGATCAAAGTTGAAGCGAAAGTGAAGGTGAAAGACGACGATGATACAAAAGAGGCGACAGAAGACGTCGGAAAGAAGAAGAAGGCGAATAAAACGCCGCCATCAAAATCGGGAACGACAACCCCGCAGGGAACGAAAGAGAAGAAGAAATCGAAGCGCGCGAATGAAACCGTCGACGAGAAAAACATTCGACGGAGAGTGTACGACGCACTCAACGTGCTCATCGCCATCAACGTTGTTTCGAGAGATGAGAACGAAGAGAAGAAGAAGACAATCACTTGGAACGGGATCGGGGAAGAGTTTGGCGACGCGTTCTTATACGGCGACCTCGCGGCGCCACCGAAGGATAAAAACGAAAAACAAGACGATGCAAAACGAGAAAAGGATGCAATAATGAAGAAGAAGAAAACAGAAGAAGAAGAAGAAGAAGAAGAAGAAGAACAAATGATCATGAAAAAAGAAGAGTTGACGGTTGAAGAGCAAGAAGAGAATGAAACGGAAAACAGAGAAACGCGCGAGCGCATTCGAAAGAAAGCGCTGTATCTCGCGGAATTAACCGAACAATTCGATGCTCTGTTATCGTTAGTCCAACGAAACGAACGGAACGAGATTGAAGCGCAGAAGAAAGTTGCGACGCCGAAAAAAGAATCGTCGACAATGGCAGAGGGCGCGACGACGAAGAAAGGTGGTGCATCGGCGTCGGCGAAGAAAAAGAGCGCTAAAAAAGACAACGTGGAGACAACGACGACTGTCGCAGAAGACGACGACGTTCCATTCGTGCCAGACGGCATCCAGTTGCCATTCATTCTCGTGCAAACCGACCAAAAAGCAACGGTAGAGGTGGAAATTAGCGAAGACCAACGCGTGGTACACTTTGATTTCAACGAGTCGCCGTTTCAAGTCTACGACGGCAACTACGTTCTGAAGCACACCGAAGGCATACAAACGGAAATGGCCAAAATGAAGAAAGAACGCATGCAACGTCTAGGCGTGAAGAAATACGACGAGAGCATATTTCAATCTCCCGAGGAGGAAAAGGAAGAGGAAGAAGAAGAGGCGCCGCAGGCGACGACGCCGAAAAAAGCGAAGAAGACGAAGAAAACACCACCGTAACGAGAGGAGGAAAAATGTATTTGAACTGTCACCATCTTGGATGCAAAAACGTGTACACAGTATATATAATAGAATAATGAAAGCATAGCTAACACACACAAATGCGCGTTTTATAAACAACCTTAAAAATTAAATCACCACTAACTAAACAATTGACGACTACTCGCGCATACGCACACTCATCACGCCGCCCGATCGATGATCTCCTGAATCTTCTTCGCGTCGTACACCTGGAACTTCGGGCTCTTCAAAACCGCAAAATCCACATTTTTTACGTTCACCTTCTCCTCCATGACCGCTTTCAACGTGCTCATCGCCATCGTCTCCGCCTCCTCCAGCGTCAAATCCTCCCTATACTCCTCGTTCAAACTCGTCTGCGCGCCTTCGCTCCCGCTCCCGATGGATTTCGCCCGACACTTCGTCTTCGTTCCGCTCGGATCCACGTGGTACAACGTGTACCCGCCAACTTCGTTTCCTTTATCTTCCTCGTCGAACCCGGCGACTAACAAAGCCACCCCAAACGGTCGACTCATGCTCTTCTCGCCTTCCCCTCCGAACGACATCGCCAATCGGCACAACGTCTGGCACAAACTCTCCACCGGCATGGGTTCGTTAAACGTGAAATAATGGTTCTGACTTTCCACTCTTCCGTGTTCCACCATCGTCTTCGCGTCCGCGGTTAACCCGCTCACCGCGCACGCGCAGTGCGAATCAATCTCCATGATTTTGTCCATCGAGCTCGGTTCCATTAAAGGTGAGGTGATTCGTTTCTCCACCGCGAGGACGATCCCGTGTTTCGTTGATATCGCGAGCGCGGTCGAGCCGAGTTTAATCGCCTCGATGGCGTATTCCACTTGGAACAAACGGCCTTCCGGGGAGAACGTGTTCACGCCTCGGTCGTATTCCGATCGCGTTTGGAACATTATTTTGTTGTTCTGTGTGTTATATTCCCTCCTCTCTTGAGTGTTTTCGTCGGGTTGTTGTTGCGTGTTCGATGTATTAGTGCGCTTTAAAAGTCTGACGACTCAGATCTGTTTTCCAATCCGTTTGGGGAAATCGAATCGATTTGTCGTCACTTTTACGACGCGTTTCGTATCATCCTCACAGACGATTCAGACGACGAAAAATGGGAGGTCCGACGCCAGGATCATTCGACACGTCGCAAGTGTGGACCTCCTACGGCGGGTGGTTCGCGGACCCGAAACACTGGCGAAGAAACACCGCGGTTGGGTTCGGCATCGTGTTCGTCGCGTCGGCGTTCGTGTTTAACCAATCGAGGAAGATGGAGAAAAGGCCGCAGTTTCCACACCATAGAATTCCCAGCCAAATGTGGGCGCCAGAAGGGACGTTTAAGAAGGAGTGATGATGAGATGATGATTTCGAGAGAAAGCGCAGAGGTGTATTTATAGTTTAGAGAGAGAGAGAGAGAGAGATCAAATGCATCACCACCCGTGGGGATGATGAAAGAGTAGAGAGAGAGAGAGAGAGAGAGAGAGA